>Ga0209935_1002589_pt1 | contig 21431 bp, 24 predicted proteins | sample ThiBio_1000_plan_2_FD_183958 | JGI IMG/M metagenome (GOLD analysis project Ga0209935, IMG submission 183958) | Wastewater bioreactor microbial communities from Cape Town, South Africa - Thiocy_cont_1000_plan (SPAdes) | ecosystem: Engineered > Bioreactor > Thiocyanate-remediating >...
GAATATTTGCCCTAATAATGATTGAGACAGAACAAAAGGGATTGTGGGTAGCAGTTATATTCAAACTCTCGCACAAGGGCGGCGTGTATCATTCCCGCCTAAAAAAACCCAGCAAGGAGAAAACGACTATTTATTTTGGAGAATAGATGTACATACGGCCAGCCGCTGTATTATGCGGCAAAAGCGGCAAGAGTCCGCTAGTTGGTCCTCTTGATGTTGAAGTACAGAGCAAGTATAACCACACAAACACCGATGCCTACTAGGATAGGTACGTTGCTCGTCTCTTGGTCTTCGTTATTGTTTCGTTTGTCGCCCTTGCCCCTGCAGGACTTGTCCCACCTCCATTTTACAATGCTAGCTCCGGGCCACACGGCATGCACGAAGTGCTCAAACTTGAAACCCTCCTGATGCAGGATACCAATAGCCGCGGGAAGATGAGAGCCGTCATCATTGGTGAAGAAGACTTTCATACAAGGACCGTTGTCCTCTTTCACTTCCCAAGCCGGATGCGCTGGTCCGGTGATTCCAACCTCCAACTGCGGCTTATACCTATTGAAATTAACCAGGTTAGGTTAAATGTTCGACAACCCGAAAAGTATTTTTGTTCAATTACTTTCTGTTCTCATAAGCTTCTCTTATATCCGAGGCAGATAATCGCCCATCTCCTGGGAAGACACAATCACCTTTAAGTTGTATTTTTAACAATCATTTTTCCGGTTTAAATGTTTTGAGATCAGTATTACCTGTATCTGGATCCAAATGCCCAATGTAAAACACACGAAGGAACGCACAGCAGTTTTTGTTTGAGAAGTGGCGCCGCAAATACTCTTGCGCATTGGCAGTATTTTGTGGTTTCACGACTACTACCTCCGCCCAGCCGGTCATTTGACTGAGGATATGCTGCAGATCTTGAAGTGCCTTACTGTCTCCTTTTCCTTCCTCAACCTTCCCTACTAGTACAAGCACGCTGTCACGTCTCAAGTTCAGAACCTCCATCTCCCGCAAATAAATACAAAGTGAAAATAAAATAATAATGGTTCAAAACCGCTTTATTGTGCTCGTATCGGGAAGAGAATAAAAGAGGAGAAGCCGTTACCTGATCAAGTAAGGAAGACACGGCCAACGTTGGCAAATGCCGCTGTACTCCGCTTTCTGTCCTTGTGGGGAAAGAATGCGCATCAAGTAGAACTTGCGCACCAAAGAATTAGCTTATTTGGGGGGGGGGCAAAATCGATCCAATTCTTTGTTGGAGGTTTTCTCCCACTCCTGAAGCAACTTGTCCCAATCCTTTGCCTCATTCCAATATCTAGTTTCCATAGAATAGATAGATAGAGTGGTAGGGGTTTGGGAAGATGCGCAACAGTAAAAGGACTTTAGGGGGGAGAGACTTGATATCTAGGCGAGGTACTACCCTCTGGTGTTTTGTTTGTTTGGGACGAGGCACAAAGGCCAACAAACAAAACAAGCATGAGTACACTAGGAGGGTAGGGGTCATCTATACACTAACAAGGGATGGAATTTCTTAGCTGGATGGGGGATAGAATGTGATATGTATAGATAATAGTATTTTTTTTCATCAGGTATTGGTTCTGTTTCGTTTAGTAGTATTATTCTTTATCAGCATACAGTAAGAGAAAGAGGCGTAAGATTCGTTCTCACTAAATAATCATTGGCGCCACCAGCCTTCCTTCCTCATTTGTTTTTTTGGTTTTGTTTTATGGTTTGTTTTGGGTTCGAACCAACCTCAAATAATAGCAAATTTTCTGAGTTGCGTATTCAAGGGAATTAGCAGGGGGGAAGCGGAAAAAGAGAGAGTAACCAAATCAAATACCTCCCCAGTCTGAATAATAATAAACCCCACCCACCAACCAAGACACGAAAAATAATAAAACAGTGCAGCGGCGCTCACTCAAAAATTCAATGAAGCGCCGTGCGAACGAATAAGATAGGAGGGGGGGGGAAGGAGAGCGGAAAGAAGAAAGCATTCACTCACCCCTTACGTTTGGCACCTGCGCACGCATGTTGCTAATATGTATAACCGGTGCCTGGTGTGGTGTTCTGTTGCGCTCCCTGAGGCATCATGGGCTGCATGTAGTAGGCCTGCGATTGCATGTAGGGTGCCTGGTAACTGCCGTAGGAAGGATACACGACTGGGGAACCGTAGCCGGGATAGCTGGGCGCTGGGTAGGCCTGTTGGTAGTAGTTCGCCCACCCCTGCGCATAGAGGTCTTGTTGCATGGGTGGCATTGGTGTCTGAGGAGGCGCCGCTTGCCCTCCTGGCGGGTGCGAGTAAGCGGGTGAGGTTGAGGGCATCTGTTGGTGTTGATGGTGTTGTTGTTGCTGCTGCTTATTGGGTTGTTGAAAGTGCGGCTGGTACTGATAACCTGTTGTTGATGTGGAGTGTTGTTGCTGTTGTCGTGGAGGTACAACTTGTGGTGGCTGTTGATAAGTTAATGTTCCTTGAGGAAGAGATAGCTGTGTAGGTTGTTGTTGAGGTGAAGGTGATGGTTGTTGATACTGTGGCGAATAGGATTGAGGCTGATTCGTATATACATAATGATGTTGTTGTTGCTGCTGCGGAACTGTGGGTTGCGTGTGCGGTTGTTGTTGTTGTTGAGGAGAGTATCCTGGTGGCGGTGATGTGCCAGGAGGATGCCCTCTTGTTGGAGGAGGGCCACCTCTTCCCCGATTCATTCCCCGTCCCCCTCGGGCGGGATTTGGGGCAACCCACTCCCCATTCTCGTTGAGCCTCTGTCGGGATTGTTTAGGGGGTGAAACCAGAGGTGAGTTGCTCGGCCGCTTCGTTCCCTGTTTCTTTGTTTAAATTTTAATTTGGTGAATAGTTGAGAGGGAGGAAGAATATATTGCATACCATGGGAGGTGTGCCCCCTCCTTGTATGAATTGTTGGTTTTGTAGTGTCTGACTGTGTTGTCGACCCTGAAAGTGTTGCTGCAGCTGAATCTCCGAATTCACGATAACTTGGCATAAATCACAACGGAAGCCGCCTTCTGCCCTCCTGGGGGGTGCAGAAGCGTCCTCCCAGCCTTCTACAGGAACAAATTAAAAAAAACTATTTAGGGAGAGATAGAGAGGGGAGAAGAGGTCTCTTACCACCAGGCCCACCCATGCCCGGCACCGTCGGTGGCCTTCCGCCTCCTCCTCTGTTGAGGTTTCCGCCTTCCCGTCCTGCAAAAGGCGCTCCTCTGTTACCTCCACCTGCCTCTCTCCATCCTCCACCTCCCCCACCTCCTCCTCGATTCCCTTGCATGGGACTTCCTCCGCCTCGACTCCGGAACCCTCGTCCCATAGTACCTGGAGAACCCCGCGCTCTGCCCATCGGGCTATGATCGAAGTTGTGCATGCCATTGCCTCGCTTCATTCGCGCGCCTCCTCTCATACCCCGCCCTGGTCCTGCGTGTTTGTCATTGGCCATCTTTCTGCCTCCCCCTAACCCTCCTCGGGCCCCTTTGTCTTGTTTCCACTGTTTCTTCGATGGTGTGTCTGTGGGCTTGGGTTTTGCGAGAGTCACATCGAGTACCCGTTCTTGCACAAGATATCTATGGCGTGCTTGAATGGCCTTTTCTGCGCTCTCCCGCTCTTTGTAGTTCACGAACGCAAAATCTTCGCGTCGCTACAATGGAAAAAAGTTAAACAACGTTAGATGTTGCAGATTAGGAGACACCCAAAAAAAAACTACATACCGCTGAACTAAGGTTTTTCGACAACACTATCCTCTCTATTTCTCCAAACTCGCCAAACAGAGATCGCATCATTTCATCATTTACATCAGGTGGTAGATTACATACATAAATCGATTTAACCTAGAGTTTGTCAATTCAAAAAAACGAAATTAGATCAATCGGGAGGGATGAAATGCAGGTAAGATTCGTACAGTTTTCATCACATCTTCTCCGGGTTCATTTAGCGGTTCTGCCCAATCGCATCGGATGGGCATCCCTCCGAGACGAAAGTCAGGCTTCGTCATCTTGCCATGTGCTCTAGCTGCTTGATGATGGGTGTTGAACTCTACAAAGGCAAAGCCTCGGTTTCGTACTAGGTCCGAGGGATCTTTCATGATCGTAATGTTGTTAAGGCCTTCGATCTTTGCCTCAACGAGATGCATTTCAAGTTCTGCTCGCTTCCATTCTTTGTTGATGTGGCCCAAAAAAAGGGTCTGGTTATCATTCGAAAGTGCGACGCCAATGCTTCGACCTTTGAGGATTTTGCCATCCAGATTGTTGACGGCTTCCTGTGCTGCTTCAGGTGTCCAGAACCGCACAAACGCATACCCTTTGCTCTCGCCGGTTTTTGGATCGGTCATCAGCCGAAGCTGTGAACAAAGTGAGTAATTCGAAGAGAACAAAAAAGTCACATGCGTACTTGAAAGATTTCACCCAGTTGTGCAAATTGCTCGCGTAACTCGGTTTCAGTTACATCCCTACTGATTCCGCCAACGAATATTTCTGTACCTAAAATAAAGGTCAAGTTAGCGCACAGATAATAAGTCTGACTCCACCTTTTGGGGGTAAGGGTTGTCTTGGTGGTTCTTCTTCTTCTTCATCATCTCCCAGATTGTCCCTCTCTTCATCTTTACAATCCACTTCGCTTATCGGTATCGCGGTCCCTTCCTCTTTCGGCCGAGATATGTCCGCTTCTTCCTCTTCCTCCGCCTCCTCTTCTTTTTCTTCTTGTTTCTCTTCCAACCCAGTTTCTTCCTGCCGTAGGGGGAAAGGAAGGATATCTGTTGAAGTGTCACTCGCAACTTGCGGCGCCGACTCTTCGAAATAATGATTCGATGGGAGGGCCAGTTGATCCCCGTCTTGTTGTATCAGGTGGACATCTTGGACCGGAGAGTTTCCTGCGGTTGCGTCTGGCTCGCTGGCCTCTGCAATAGGGAGCAGCAGCACACCATCAGCCATCCTGTCTATTTTCTCGCCGGCCAAAAGAAAAAAAAAAGTGCAGGAAAAGTTTTGTTTCTTTGCTGTCCTACTTTATTCCCCTCACCACTTAAGCGTAACACTGCCTTCCCAACCTCGCACGAGTTCGACTGATTTCTCACCCACCCATTGCAACTTCACTGACTCCAGAATGCTCTGCGCCGGAGGGGCAGCTGAATTTCGGGGATAATAAGATACGATACAAGCCAACTATACAACAACTACTAAAAAACCCAGTTACCTGTGGTCTTGCTGACGGTGGTGGAGTGCACGCAAGCCGGGGAGGAGAATATATGGGTGATGGAGGGCTTGGTATTCCAGAACAGCACTCTACTGTCTGCCACGGAATAAGACGACAGCATGTCTCCTCTTTGATTGAATGCTACCGCTGTTACCGGTCCTCTATGTCCTTGCTAGAATATTATTGAGGGAAATAGTGTTAACAAAGCAGCGGGAGTGAGTGGTGAAGGTGGTACCTCTAGTACGTGCCAACGAGTTGCGGTTTTGAGGTCCCAGATGATGATGACTGCCTTCTGGGTGCCTACCGCCAGTCGCTGTGTGGTCTGATGGAAGCTGACATTCGGGAATTGGCTCACCAAGTTGTGCAGCACCTGAGTGGCGGCTTTGAGGCAAGACTCGCGCAGGTGAGGGACATTCGGATCAAGCGAGTGTATCACTGTCTCAACCAGACGCGGTAACTCTGCCAACAAAGGCACGGGATGCTGTATAGGTTTTAAAGTTAACTTAAAACTCTCAGAAATCCCACACACATACCTTTCTCACAAGCTGTGCAATCAGGAAGAGAGCGTCTGCGTGCTCTTTGGCCCCCAAGTCTGGGCGATAGATGAGTTCTCCTAGGCCATCGATGGCTATTCTGGGTTCAGCCGAGCCGATCATCATTAGCGAGTGTTGAGCGGTGCCGGCAAGCGTTTGGGGTTCGGAGAGAAGCGTCAATCCAAATAGAGTCCTGATCACCGCTTTGACATCCTTCAGATGAGGTTGCCATGTGCGGAATCCCTTGTGAAATTGAAATGAATATGTTAGGGAGGCCAACTACTTTCTAATTATAGTACCTTTCCAAGCAATTCTGTTGCAGCTAATCGCAGAGGATGATCTCTCTGTTTGACCAATTTGATTAATGTGGTGGTCACCTCAAAGGCAACACTAAAGTGGAAGGTGGGTTTTAGTGAAAGGGCAGCATTCACAGAGTCTCATTACATACCCTTGTTGGAGACACTCTGGCTTCTCTGCTCCAAGAATGGCGAGCACCATGATGACGTTGAGTTTTGTGTGATCGCCTCCGCCACCACCCACTGTAACAGTGTTAGGAGAAATGAATGAGAGGGTACAATTGCTCACATTGAAGGGCCCAAGAATGAGCGAATGCCTTCAATTCTTCGGCCGGTATTCGGCTAATCGTAGCAGAAAAAATTGACCTTGCCGATTGAGTGACGTCATCTGTGAGCGAAAATAGGAATTATTGAGGAAGACGAGTAAATTAACCAGTCGCTGGTGAGGATCCCTTACCCATGGGGTCTTGCCAGAATCTTGCCAAGTAGGGCAAGGAGGGAGGTACATAATTGGGCACCAATTCTGGCAGCATGCCGCAGTAGTATGACAGCAGGTGGCTGCTAGCATTTTTGCTATCTATTTAGATAAAGATTAGTATGTTTTGAAAGGATTCTTCTGTGTGAAAAGTAATAAGGACACATACTCCCGATAAACAAGAGGGCCTTCGTTATTGTGATAGCAGCTAGCGTGTGAAGAGCGGTGAGGTGATCTGATGTGGTCCATCGGCCTTGTCCCTTGCTCTCATTCGGCACTGCAACGGCCAGCATACCTTTGCCACTAAATAACAAAATTGTTTTTTTTAGCTCGTGTGCGGTACATGAGAGGGAAGAGATGAAAAAAATTACCTTTTCAGGGCATAGCATACGGGAGGGTTGGGGGGTTGGCTGTCCAGTTCGGTCGTACAGATGCTATCGGTACTCGTATCCAGACCCCAAGGGAGGAGGTAGGTGTACACTTTATAAGGTTTCGAGTCATGAATGAGGGGCTTCTTTCTCTGTTGTTAACAAAAAGAAGAAAAATTAGAGACAATAAATGTTTTTGGGGGGTAAAAAGGGTTTGCCCTTACCTCCCCGCCAACACCCATGGAAGGTGAGGGTGCTGCGGCTGGAGTGAGGCCAGCTGACGCGGAGGACGAGATATGAACAATCCTGGATGGAGGCGGAGTTGGCTTTGCGGGTGGGGGCGGTTCAGGAAGGGATGGTGTGTTTTTCGAATGCATATACAAGTCTCGCACGGTTTTCTTGACGTCCAATAGTATGACTGTCATGGGAGAATCTGCGCGGAGTGTTGGTTAGTTGAGGTTTCTGTATAAATCTCTTTGGCTTTACTCACCATTCTCGTCCATCTTAACAGCGAACCCAGAGATGCAGCCATACTTGGCTTTGGTGGTAGAGAGTCGTTGTCGTTTGGGATAGACGGTGGTATTGCGTAGCATGTCTACTGCCAATGGGCCATGGACGCAGCTTTCTAGGATACCTGTGCTCAGCTGTACATAAAGAGATAGCGTGACATCAGTTTGTGAAGAGAAGAGTGAAAGAGAAATGTTATATACCCCCCAGAGAGATAACGATCCGTCGTCGCAGGAGACAAAAAGATAGTCTTGATCCACCTTCCATCCTACCCCTGTAATCTGTGCCGTATGTCCGCCAAAAATGCGCATGCTGCATATTCTTAGTGAGTCCAAAAGGAAAACATATGGGGGGTAGTCCGAAGCTTGTTACCAATTCATGTTTTCAAGCGAAAACATGCCAACAGATCTGTCCTTTGATACCGAAAGAAATACGCCGCTGCCAAATCCTTTCGGTTTCTTGCCGCTCGTATTCAGTTTGCGTGCTTTCTTGTTCCTTGTTATTGATTGGTTCATTAGTGTTAGCCATCAAGAAAATAATACAATGGAAGAGAGAAAGGATAACTCACTTTGAGTGAGATACTTTAAATAAATGAGTCACTGGTCCTGCGTGATGTCTAAATGAGTGGACTTGATGTATGACGCCAGTCTTGGAGCTACACGAGTCAAAGTCAGACTCACAACAACTCGAAAGGAAAAGGTGTGGCTGAAGGGTACTACGTACTTTAAGCTCCATATCTTGATGTAATTGTCCATCCCTGCAGAAATTAAATAACGTCTTGTAGTGTTGCGATATGAAAGGAACGCTAATATGGCTGATGTATGCGCTCCTTTGTACGTTCTATTCAAGGATGTTGGTTATGTATTGGGAGGGGAGAGGGGTAATGTACTTGTCGGTCAGCGAGTGTGCGTTAGGGAGGTGGCTAACAGTGATGTCGCCGTTTTCTGCGAGAGGAAATTTAGGAGAAAAGAGTTAGTGAAATATACGGCATTCAAAAACATACCGAAACCGTTGATCAGCAGGAAGCTCTCTTCGATGAGAAGAGATGAAGTGATCTTGGGCGAGGAGGGGGTGTAGATGTGATTCCACGCCGATGCTAACAGATTCACTGCCCAGGGCCGTATCTCATCTGCCCCTCCCGAAGACGAAGGACCCACTTCGGTGGAGAGGGCGACGATCTCTTCCTTCGAAGCCTTTTCTTTCTCCTTCTCGGTTCCATTTTGATGGGCATCCACCACGCGGCCAGTGAATTGTTGTTTTGCTGATGAGTCGTAGTTAGGTTTGATGAGGTAACTCAGCGAGAATTCGAGTTGAATCTTTTCGATCGGCACACGCCATAATGTCACCTTTCCTTCCTCGTCGCCGGATGCTAGGAGGTATCTCCAGCATCCTACCTTGGGCACGAACCCATGCAATTTGCGGGGCAATTTCTTATCGCCAACTTCATATTCAGCCACTGGAGCTATTCAAGAAAAAAAAGGAGTATTCAGCACCTAAAACCAAAAAAAAATCAAGGTGGGGAATGTAAATATTTACCCAATGAGAACACATGCTTGAGGACAGGTGGGTGGTGTAGTATCTCATCGAATACGCTCTTCGCGGATTCATGTTCTTCTGATCGAGTTGGGGAGATGATATCAGGAGTGATCGGGCGCCTGATAGGTTCCACCATGAAGGAAGAAGGGTCAGAAGCCAATCCCGGCGATTTGGGTCGCAGTAGATCGGTGGCTGAGCCAGTGTCTGTCACAGAGAGACTCGAAACGGCCCCGTTGGAGACGAGCCAGCTATCGTCGTCCTCTTTTTCTTTTTCCTTTTCCTTTTCCTTCTCGCGGATTGAACCTCGGTCCTTCGGGTGTTCCCTCTCGACGAGGCTCTCGAGGGGTACTATTCTTCTGTTGCTCGTTGGGGTGGGTGAACTTGTTATCGCGTTTGCCAGAGAATGTCTCATGCGCGCAAAAGGTTGTAATCCCATAGCGCGTATTGGGAGATTGCTCTCAGATGCCGTAGTCACTCTATATTCCTTCGTCTCTCTCAGCGGCTCCGGTTCGGATGCGAATGATAGAGGATGCAGATTATCCACTTGGTCTGGAAGGCGATAGAGATATGCCACGCCTTTCTGTTTTGTTAAAGTGACAAAATAATTGAGTTCTGAGTGTGCACCAAATTTTCGGGGTGATAGACTTACCTTTGTCCAAGCGATGACTTGGGTGTTATCTACATAAGTGGCTCCTGCCCAAGTTCCCCCGGGTGATTCGGGGCAAGCTATTGTGGCCAGCAAACGCACCGTATGAACGGAGTACAGCTGATAACGAGGTAGAATAAGTATACTATGAGTAAAGGAAAAATAGGGTTCGGATCTGTACCATCCAACTCTCGCTGCTGACAGCAACCAGCGTTTTAGCGCTTGGCGACATGGTGATGGCAAAGCACGATTGATGGCGCTGGGAAAACGTTGTGTTGAAGGATTCCGTCCCAGGAAACGAAGTCGGATTAGCAAGGCAGAGCGTTTTCATAGGCAGGGACTGTGTGATTTGATTAATAATTTGTATTCTAATCATCTATTTATGTGGGAGGATGTTACCTGTTGATGGTTTGCGCTGCTCAAAAGAGAATCAAATCGGACGGTACCATCCACGCAAAGCGAAATTAAAAATGGATGATACTCGTTACCGCCAAGGTTGCAGGCATACAGATCCAAGACCCAATCCCTGTGACCTTGTATAACGTGAGTAACCTATAGCAGGGGTAATCCGTCAGAAAAACGATTGCACAAATTTAAATGATGTTGACGAACCTCCAGTCGCCAAGTATCAACAATTTTTATATCAGATGCTTGTCCTGCAACTGCGACATGCCTTTTATCAGGGAGAGAGATCAAAATATTTGGTCGCCCCCCTTCTCCCACGAAGAGGGTTTCATTTCTGGCAAGGCACTTTCCATTTGTATAGTCCCATACGCAAATCGTTCCATTTTCCGACACTGAGAGAAAATTTGAAATTAGGTTGATCCTTTTTTCTACACTCGTTGGTCGCGCGTACAGCTAACTGCAGCTTCGACTGGCGGGACTGTAGCCAGCGTTAATGCGACGATTGCCGAATGTTCGCCAACTAGGATTGTGTGCGGTTTCAATCGTTCATTTTCCTGTGGTTGAGAACTTTTAACATTCTATACCCATATTCTGACGAAATGACAAGGGTCACACTCGTACCTCTTGTTTATCTTGCGATCCAACGCTCCAGAGACAAATGCCGCCGGATTGCGAACCAGTAAGCAGGGTTTTGTTGTCTCCTGAGAGTACGAGGGAAGTGATGACATGGGCAGGTGGCGCACGCCAAATTACGGCTGGGACCACCAGCCGAGACATTCGGGAGCACAGTCAAACCTTTGCGCAAGGACGAGAGGTTTTTCTCTGGTTAGTTTTCTCTCTTGCTCTTTCTCTGTGTCTCCGAGACTCCGAGTTCTCCGAAACGAAACTTTCGTGCCCGAACCGAAGAAGGAATGCTGTCTCGCGAGGCGGGTGGGGGCTAAGGGTAAGGAGAATCTGCCCTGCTACCTCCGGAACGGAAAGACTGCCAGAGTTGGGGGTCCACGTTTTTAATACCATCGTCCTGACTACGCATTTGAATCCTTGAAATTCGCTATTCCGAGATTTGGCAATGGTGCAGGATAGGAAAGAATCTGCTGTTTCCCGCAGCAACGTCAGACGGGGAAAGGAGTGTGCGGAGGTAGAACTCGGAGACAGAAGGAGACTTGGACCGCAAACAGAAGATAGAGCTGTGACTCCTCCCGAAAAATACACACACCAACAAAATCACCTTCCGTTTCCATCGCGCACGACCGGCGTTTCTTCGGTGGTTTATCGCACTCATGTCCTCAGAAGAGGTTGACGAGAAGATGAGTAAGGCTGAAGCCTTTCTTGAGCTTGCGACGGAAGCGATCACCCAAGGCAACTCCGCGTTGACAGACGCATTACTGTTGACCTACCGTGAATTTATGGGCGACAAAGACATGGTAGCGCTCTGGAATGAATGGTTTGTCAAAGACTTCCATGTGTATTTGTTCGATTAGCTGATTTTGTTGTTGTTTTAAAGTTTGACTCGGGCAGCTGCGCAAGACAAACAAGATGGCAAGAATGAAACTGAAAAGTAACTGTTTTTTTTTGTTAACAAAATGTGTGCTAAACTATCCTCCAAGGGTGATTAATTTTATGCGTGCCTGGGTCAAAGGCTACTATCTGGATTTCAGTGCAAACGCCCGATCATCGGTACTTCACGCTGTCGGGGAAATGTGTTCGACTCAAGTCGCGAACGAGTTAAAGTTGCTGTTTTTCCAAGGCAACACCCTCAAGGGCTTGAAGAATCGGTCGCTTGTTACCAGCGGAAGTGTTGCCACGCACCAACAGCAACCACAGACACCACAGCAGGCGCACAAAGTCAAGTCCTCCTTCATCCTCGATTTCACTTTGACGAAGGCAAACAAGAAGGGCTCCACCTCACCAGCAGATGACAACGGTACCATCAACAATCTGAAGGAAAAATTTGCGCGATATTCGGAGCCGTTGAAGAGGGAGGACGTTCTGTCGATCGTCTCCTTCTCGATTCTCAACTGCAGAACCCTCGCCATAGCTTACTGGCTCACCAAGATAGAGGCGGAGCTCTTTCGGAATATCACCGCGCGGGAGTTTTTGGGCCAGGGATGGCAGAATTGTGATAAGGAGAAGTTATCGCCCAACATAACCATCCTCATCAATCGAATCAATTTGGTACGTCGCAAACTATTTGATTCTCTCTTATTTATTTTTATTAACCCTCCTTTTGTGCTAACCCTCCTTCCCCCCAAAGACAAGCTTTTGGGTAGCGACAGAGGTGCTGGTGCATTACGATCAGAAGGAACAGGTGCAGGTGGTGAAGAAATTTATCAAAGTGGGGAAATGCATGCTGAAGCAATTTCACAACTTCAACGGGGTGATGGAGATTCTGAGCGGGCTGAACTTTCACTTCATCCGGCGGCTGAAGAGCATGTGGCAGCAGCTGCCGGCCAAGCACCTGCAAGACTTCGAGAAGCTGGAGGAGGCGATGAACCCGATGACCAACTTCAAGAACTATCGGGAACTCTACGCGTCGATCAACGAGGAGAAGTCCCCCAAGCTACCTTACTTTGCGCTTGTCCTGCGGGACTTCACGTTCATCAACGAGGGCAACCCCAAGCACAAGAACGATGGCCGCATCAACATCGACAGGATCCAGATGCTTAGCAACCAGGTTAAGGAAGTGAAGCGGATCCAGAGCAACTGCATATACAAGGAGACCTCCGGGGGTAAGGAGAAGGAGAAAGGCCAGAACGAGATGCTGAAGGGACTGCTGGGAAAGCTGGACACCTGCATCATGGACGAAGAGCTACTGCTGCGGATGTCCTTCAAGTGCCAGGCCCCGGGCCCGCGAGAAGCCAAACGCAAGCGCTCTACCTCCGATAGCACCGAGTTGGAGAAGCTTATGGACAGCTTCACTCCGCGCAGCCGGGGTAACTCCGACGCAACCCCGGAAGGGGAAAGCAGCGGTACAGGTACTGCCGCTGGCGACCGTCGTTCGCCGTCCTTCTCGGAGGAGCTCTGCAATAGCGACGACAGCGACTCCACCTCATCCGCATCGGACGTTCTTGTGCGATGCGTGTCGGATGTCCATGTGGATAGCTCGGATAACCTCCTCGCCGGTGGTGGCGGGAAGGGAAACGACGTGCCGCCGATTGTGCCGCCCACCAAGAGCGAAGGGTCCTTGCGCGGTTCAGGGATAACCAAGGCCAAATCCACTTCGCTCTCGGTGGATACGCACACAACCACCACTAAGCGGCGGACCAAATCCTTCGACAAACGAGGAGGTACCTCGTTGATGAATTTCTTCAAGGAAAGGAAGAACACAAAGAAAGGAAAGAAAGAAGCAGAAAAAGAAGAGAAAGGAGGTGGAGGTGGTGGTGGTGGGGGAGGAGCTGCAGACAAGGAAGGGGATGACAGTCTATGCGTGGTGAAGAGTTTTTTGGAGGGCAAGAAGAGCGTATCCGTCATAGATAAGGATGTGAGCTTCAGCAAATTCATGCACATGGTTGGCATGAGTCACAAGTTGGAGAACAGCGAGGGGCAATGCTGCACGTTCATGTATGAATTCGAGGGCGTGCGAGTGGAGGTGGCCGATGAAGAGGGCTTCGGCGAGTTCATCCGAAGAGGTGCTACTCCGCGGAGATCCCAGGCAAAGAGCGTGTACAAGATATGGCTCTATGCTGGGGTCTTTTGATATTGCACTGCTTTTTGTACAAACAAACAACAAAACGTACCAACAACACAAAACCTCGAGGTTTTATTTATTTGCAAATGGACTAACTTTTGCATGCAATATTTGCTGCTACAACAATAAAACAGTACCAAATACAGCATCCTAAACAAAGAGTCGAGAATCCTTCGTTGGGCACTGCAGCCGAACGTTAGGATCGAAGTGCGTTGGCTTCTTCTCATCTGGTAAGATAAGGCTGATAAAATAAAAAAAGTAAGCTAAACTGATACGTTGCATGATAGCGCACCTGTTCCATGTGGCAATAGCAAGCTTCTGGTGCCCCATGAGCGTTGGGTGCTACAGTTTTGGGGGGAGGGGGAGGAAGATGAACGTTAAATAAAGATTGCCTGATGAGGAACACCTACAAAGCAATCAATGCTCGAAAGATATGCGATGTTTGGTATCTTTACTATATAGTAAAGTTAGTAATCTTGGGTGCTTTGAAGAGGAGGAGGCAAGTACAATTGGCGGTGAAGTTTTGGGTTTGCACAGTGAAGTCGTCGAGTTGTTTAGCTTGCCATTGTCTCGTTAGTTTGAAAATCCTTTGATTGTACGCTTGAAGCACGCTGTCCAAATATACTCTGTTGGCATCAGTTGTGTCGAAAGCACATGTGCACTCAAACGGCACAACATCGTGAAAGTCATCGCAGTAGGTATAATTTAGACTCAGATAGTATACCTGTAGATTCGTAAATTGGACAGTCAGAGAGCACGAATTGGGGGGAGGGGAGGAGGGAGAGCGAAACCTGTGATACGTTGAACATGGGGAGAATATTGAAAAACAGCCTGGGGATGGTGTCATGTGCTACTTGGATCACCTTTGATAGATACTATCGGGGTAGAGCAAATATAACATACAGTTAATAAAAAAAAAAAAGGGAGGGCCGCAAGAAGGAACATGAGAAGGAATACCATTTCGAACGAGTCGGCTGCCTGCTCTACTGTAGGGCGGGGGTACTCCCAGCACAAGGGGCAAGCATCGTTGGCGCCGATGAGAAGATTCAGGAACTTCCAATCATTCTGCATGTCTACCTGGGGCATCTTCTGCAGTAGTATCTTGATATGCCTACAAGGAGAAGAGAAAATGAATACCGCTTCTTTTGCAATAGCTGCTGTGTTTTAAGATAACTAAGGTTCTTTGGGGAAAGCACGCACGCTAATTGCCACAAGAGCGTATCTACCCCGGCGTTGGATTGTGCTCCGTTAAGCTTATCCTGTTCGTAGTAGTCCTTTGTCGAAACAGAGAGGATGAGCATTAACATCGTAGGAGAAGTGGAGAATTGAGAGGAGGTATGAGGGGATATGATGGTCTACCGAGTAGGGAAGTTCCACAAGGTGGAGACCGAGCGAGGCACCGGTAAGATTCGGTGAGTAATGACCGAAAAAGTTGGCTAATGTGATTTGATCAGGATCACCGCCAATTGCAAAACTCTTTCCGCGCCATTCCATGAGAGTATCTAATCCATCAATACCCATTAGCCCGAAACCCGCGGTAATGCTATCACCTATTTTTCAAACGAGACAAAATATTTCTCATCAGCATGGCGCGAAGTACGAAGGTAATACCTAGGGACATGACCACTTTGATGTTCTTTTAAGAAAAGGGAGAGGGAAGCATTAGTCAATTAAAAATCGAAATAGGCACGAAGCGGTCTCTTTACATTAGGCTGCAAATCGCGCACGTTTGCCGGGTTATGAGGCGGCAGTTGAGGGCAGTTTGCGATAGGGTTAACCCCGCCTTCTCCGCGCAAGACGCTGCAAGCAAGGAGCAACCCCACCAGCGCGACCAACATCGCGCACGACATGATGAAGTCCGCACCTTGTTTGCAACGTACGCCTAATTTGCCGCTTCCAAGAATTGAGTTTACAAAGCGCGTTAACAAACGGACGCTCGCGTTCGGCGGGAAACATGAACGAAACAGTTACTGCAACAGAAACATGGGTGACAAAGAACAGCAAACACTTCCCGACTTTTATGCCCTCCTAGCAAAGGATGCAAACCAGGCAATCGATGGCTTGCTCGCTTTCCTCAAAAAATCAAACAAGGAGGTATGTAAATACTTTGTTGATTGTGTTGAAAATTCGCTTAATTCTTTTGATACATTTAAGGGTGCCCTTGTGGAGTTGATGGAGCGAAGCCAAAATACTGAGGAGCGCTTGAAAGCACTGGAATCACCTGAATGGAGGGCAAAAATTTATCATTATTATGGAATCTACTATCAAAATCGGTACATCGCTGTTTTGTTTGATATTTATTCTCCAGCCTCTTTTAACAAAACCAAAAAATAGTGATGCAGGTACAGCACGTGTATATTACAAGAAAGCGTTGGACCAATTTGAGTTGTATCCCGGCACTGAGCACGAACAATGCGACCTCCTGAACGAATTGGGTGCAATGTCTATTAGCGCTGGGAATGCAACAGAAGCGGAGGGATATTCACAGCGAGCAGCCACTCTCGCTGCCTCAAGTCAGAATATAAAGGCTGGGATTCAGGCGAAGATTCTTCAGGCGGACTGTTTGCGGCTCGCAGGAAAGGAGGAAGAGAGCGAGGAAGTATTGTTGGGGGTGCTTCGGATGGCAGAAGTTAAGGCTGATGTCAATCTCAAACGAGCGGCCAAAGAGGCGCTCACGAGACTTTCACCAGAGCCCAGCGATTCGATGGAGGACCTCGTCGTTGAAATGTGTGGCAAGCTGATCACCATGAAGGGACATGTTGAAAGGGGCAATCTAGAAGCCGCGCTTCGAGCGGCGGAGGAAGGACTTGTGATCGCCAAACAACTTCAACAGGGCCCAGCCCCGGAGACTCCATTTCATCTGGCGATCGCTCAGATAAAGGGACTGATGAGTGCAATGCAGCCACAAAGAATTGGTGCTGCCCACCGCAAGAACCATTGAGCACGCACCTCCCCCGCCAACATTGTAACCATTTTCATGTAAAAATAAATATATTTTAGAAGTTTGTTGCGTACGCTTGTCTCACTTTCTTCCAAATGCTGAGTTAACAACCGCATACCAAGATGAAGTAGTCGGAGCCGCGGAGGAGCTTGGCGACGTGCACCGATTGGTTGGTGGTGTTGCGAAGGTCACTTTCGAGATTGTGCCAACTCCTGTGGGTGAGAGTCCACCAATGTTTTGGGCGTAGACGTCTCCCGCTGCTGTAACGATGACACTATCGGTGAAGCCCAGTGAGCTGTTTGTCTGCACTGCTGTTACTGGTCCAGTTGCATCAATGATTGTAGTGGCCCAATTATCGGTGCTGGTTTAGTGCATTAGTCGAATTTAGGGCAAGAGTTGAGGGGGCTAGTAATAACAGCGCACCTGTAGAATCTGTAAATAAGTCCCGGGTGATTAGATCCATACACGTTGCATGTGTTACTGTCATAAACGACACCTATTTGTTTTGTGGGGTAAGCGTATTGCATAAAAGCATGAAATAATAACGCTCACCATCGAAGCCGGTGGGAATGGTAGTTGTTTGATTGACAATTTTGACGGCAAATGGGGCGTTTGGGTTTGAATCCGGAATGTTGACCCAGGCCACCTGTGGGTTGGAAGGATCGGAGATCTTTGACGCGACAATATAGTTGGCGCCTGGAACGATAAAAATGCCATCCAGGCCGAGTGGCAAATTGGCTGTACTGGCTGAGGCAACACCGGCATACAGGCTGCTACTCGAATACACAGATGCCTGGGTACGAAGATTAAGCAGCTGAAGGTCAGGGGAAGGGGGTAACGGAAACAAACGCATACCTGATTGGTTGCGGTGTTCAGGGCGTAAATCCGGTTGGAGAGACTGTCTGTGATGTAAGCGGTGGTACTTCGGAAGGCGATGTCATTTGGAAGAAGTCCAGCAGCGATGTTGCCGAAGGGAGTAAGATCGATTGTATTGAGAAGGGCGCCCGAAGTCCAATTGAAAACTGTTAAAAACTAGGATTAAAAGCGGTGCCTTTGATTGAGTGAGCCGGGGAGGGGAGTTTGGAAGGACGTACTTCGCACTAAACCTTGTCCTGAGGTGGTATTGTAGGCTGGAGGTATGCTGCCGTAAAGGGCGTACAGAAGGTTGTTGTAGGGGTTGATTTTAACGCCAAGCACGAACAGAGACGACGCAGCGATAGGTGCAGTGAAATTAGTTGCGGCTCCTGAGCAGGGCGCAATAAAGAGTTGTCCGTTGGCGTCTCCGGAGCCCACGATGAAGGCATTCTCCGTTGGATGTGGGGTAAAGTTCTCCGACAATAGATTGGTGGCGGGAGATAAGTAGGAAGGAGGATGAACGTAAATGGTTGTCTGCGAACAAGACGGTATGCCTTGCAAACCTCCGGCCAAACAGATGAAAATAAACAGGGAGACCAAGGAGGAGAATTGCTGCATGATCAGGTCGATGGAGAGAGAGAGAGAGAGAGAGAGGAGATAAATCAATCAGCGATCGTCGTCGAAGCTTGTGTATTTAAAGAGTCGATTGGACTTCAAGCCGATTGGTGGGAACCAGGAAAGCAAACGGCGTTTGTTTTCCTAACCCCGAAGAGAAGCCGTTGTTGGCGGAACAAAAAGGTCTGACGAGTTCTGAAAGAGACTGTCGACTTCATTTTGCTTGATTAGAGATGACATGACGGTAACACTTCCTTCCCCCCCCCCACGGCGCAAACTTCTTTCTTGCCACTTCGCCCCTTTCTAGGAAAAAGGAAATTAGCTACTTGGGAAAGAAGATGGTCGATGAGTCAAAATGCCTTGTGTTTGACTGTGGTTCCAGTTTTACGAGGGTTGGCTATGCTGGGGACGATGCTCCTCGCGGTCAATTTGATAGTATCGTCGGAACGAAGCGCTTCAAATCAAGTACCCCGGGGGTAGGTTTAGGAGGCCGCGACAAAATGGTTGGCGACGAAGCTCAGGCGCACCGTGCGATCCTCTCTCTCAATCATCCCATACAACGTGGGATCATCACGAATATGGAGGCCATGGAAGAGATATGGCGGCACGCCTTCTACAACGAGTTACACATACCTTCGCGAGAATTTGCGGTGCTTATCTCGCAAGCGATTCGCAACCCCAAAACAAACGGACAAAAGATTTTTCAGAGCATGTTCGAGACCTTCGAAGTTACCGGTTGTTACATATCCAACCCGGGCACGCTGGCCCTCTATTCTTCGGGACGCGCAACGGGACTTTCTGTGGGGATCGGCGATGGGGTCACTCAATTAATCCCAATCGAGGAAGGATATTGTCCTCGCAACGCGATACAGCGGTATGACTTTGGCGGGTTCGACCTCACAAGGTATTTGCAGGAAGATCTCCTACCCGAAATAGGTTATATTGATCTCTTTTACGGTACCGCGGAGTGGGAGCTTGTGCGCGACATCAAGGAGAAACTATGTTATACCGCGTTGGACTTCGAGGAGGAGATGAAGACTTCTGCCGCCTCTTCCCTTTGTGAAAAAAGCTTCGAGTTGCCTGATGGTCAAGTGATTGTCGTTGGCAACGAACGATTCCGGTGCATCGAACCTTTGTTCAATCCTTTGCTATTGCATCTCGAATATCCTGGCATTCATCAGATGATTTATGACACGATCATGAAGTGCCCGATTGACCGAAGAAACCAGTATTACGGCAACCTTATCTTCTACGGAGGCACCACCACGATGCCCGGCTTTGCTGATCGCATTGCAAAGGAGATGAGGAACCTTGTACCCTCGAGTATGAGAGTTATGCCCGTCTTTGCCCCTGAACGAAAATATTCTGTGTGGATTGGTGGCTCCATACTTGCCAGTCTTTCCACCTTTCAATCAAGGTGGATAACAAAGGAGCAGTACGATGAAAATGGCCCTATTTTGGCAAATAAGTGTTTCTAGCCCTAAGGGCGATTTCCAAGACGGGAGGCTTCCATCCCTTTGCGAGGTTTTTTGCGAAGCAGCCCTCCTTGATGCGCACTACTTGTGGATCTGTGAGAGGATTGTGAATCAGGTCCGCTGGAGTATGTAGCGATCTAGCTATCCTCCTGGTATTGGGTTTTGACAGGGTGTCAGCAAGCTTCGGTAGTGAGTGTAGTTGCTGTGGATATGAATGATCATCTTCTACCGCTGGGAGGAAGTCTGGGTTGGAGAAGAGTGTTTCGTTCAGCTTCCCTTGGGAGTTGCGGGGGAGTGAAGTGCCCGAGATCAAATCAAACGCGACTGGAGAGTGATCTGATCAGATGTGTTGGTATGTACTGGGCTGAACAGGAGTGTGGAGGATGTTGAGAGGTAGGGCCGGTAAAGTCTTCTGAGACGGAACGTCCAAACCAAGTGTGGGGAGCGTTGACCGGCATTGGGTCTGTAAGGTCAAAGGATTGGAGTACTCCTGTCCAAGCCAAAGATGAAGATCACATAATTAGGCTGTCACCAGAAAATTTACAGTAGTTGGGTAATCCCCAGTCATCACATAATTCATCAGCAGCAAACTCCTTTGTTACTCGGCAATTCTGTTCCGATTCCTATTAACGATTTTACAAAAGGAAATCAACTTTATTGTGTTCAGCAAGAAGTCGCCACTCAAAGAAAAAAATGGGTACCTGGCCGCCAATCACGGGTGTTTATCAACTTTTGCATAATGCAGCATTCTTAAGTTTTAAACGAACCCGGGAGTGTTCCTCGAAAGCTCCTCACCCGCCACCATGATTGATTGGATGGCCCAGTTCAGTTGAAAGTACAGAATAACGTCAGAAAAGAAAGAAAGGAGTGGTTGTTGCGAAGGAGTTCGTTACGACCAGCATGAGGAAGTTTAAGGAGAAAGCAAGGGAGAAAGTGGGAGAAGTCAAAAAGAAGGCCGAAGAAAAGGTCTTGGGATTGGGCGACCTTCGACCGACGGCAAGTACAGTGGAGGGTGATACGACGATTTGGAACGTGGATAAATATGTAGGCATTGTTCAAGGTCAAGACAAGTGGAGCGCCGCGCAGCTTAATATCTCTTCCACGCATATAAATTTGTCTGCCCAAGATCGTGATACTTCCATCTTCTTGGCTACCGATTTTGACGTGCGTTGCGTTGCCAACTCACGGCAAATAGACTTCAATTGCAAAAGAGGGAATTACCCAAGGTCACAGACTATCTTCTTCAGAATCCGGGCAAGGAATGAACAGCAATTGACAGAGATTACCGAGCTCGCCAACAAGAACATCGAGAGTAGCAGGATACAACAGGAGGAGAAGGCGCGTGAGGCACAGAGGCAAGAGGAAGAAAAGAGAGCGAAGGCTGCGGAAGAATACAGAAGGCAGTACGTATATATCCTTGTATTTTTTGGTTTAGGGCTCAACTCACCAAACTTGGTTTTTGCAGAAAAGAGCAGGAGGATGCTGCGGAAAGGCAAGCACATATTCTGGAGCACAGAAAGGTCCGTTCTTGCCCCAATTGCAACTCAACGGGTCCGAGCAACATATGGATGTGCTGGGATCAAAGATGTTTGCATCCGCTATGCATAACATGTTACGAGAGGAAACATGGCATGATCAATCGAAAGAAGGGCATGTATTGTGATCAAGGGCACAGCTTACATTCGGGCGGCTTTTATGCCTTTTGCATGGGTGACTGTTGTTGTTAACTTCCGGAAACCAAAGTCACATTGTATCTCTAGTTATTCTCTTTCCAGTGTTGCCCAACTATTGTTTTGCTACATAAAAGTAATAAATCTTTGAAGATGTAGCAATATTTGGCTACACTACGTAACCGTTTTTTAGGGTTAGGGGTTAGGGGTTAGGGGTTAGGGGTTAGGGTTAGGGGTTAGGG
>Ga0209935_1002593_pt1 | contig 21401 bp, 17 predicted proteins | sample ThiBio_1000_plan_2_FD_183958 | JGI IMG/M metagenome (GOLD analysis project Ga0209935, IMG submission 183958) | Wastewater bioreactor microbial communities from Cape Town, South Africa - Thiocy_cont_1000_plan (SPAdes) | ecosystem: Engineered > Bioreactor > Thiocyanate-remediating >...
GTGACTCGCCTGTCATCAGCCCGCCGGTTGGCGGATGCCGGGTTAAATTAAATAACATGGCTAAGTATGTAGAACTGTCTGTAGAGGACTTGCGGACGCGGGTTCAATTCCCGCCGCCTCCACCAATTGAACGTTTAACAACGTCCAAAGAAATCCAAGAAACCCGTATGAATAAAGGCTTACGGGTTTTTTGTTGTCCAAACAAATCCAAACTCGGCTGTTGCAATCCGACGGTAACTGACGGTAAACCTGACGGTAATAGAGTTACCGCTAAATGGAGTTACCGTCATGGCACTTACCGACACCGCCATTGGCAATATCAAGCCCTCCGAAAAACCAATCAAGCTAACGGACGAACGTGGGCTTTACCTGCTGCTCAAGCCGAATGGCTCCCGCTGGTGGCGATTTGATTACCGCTATGGCGGCAAACGCAAAACTCTCTCCATGGGCGTCTACCCGGATGTGAGCTTAAAGGAAGCCCGTAACCGGTGGGATGAGGGCCGTAAGCTGCTTGCGTCGGACGCCGATCCCGGCGAGAAGCGCCGGGCGGGGGAGACGGATCAGTTCACCTTCCTAACCGGGGTCACAAGAGTGCCACCACACTTGGGTCCGCAGCTTCCCCTGGACCAAGTTTGCTCACGGGGTCGCGAGCCTCCAAAAGACTTGCGGTCTCTGCTTCGGTGCTCAGGAAGTCTAGACCCTGCGTGTTTCTGTGCCAACGGGGAAGCGCCATGCGAGTGGGCTGTTTGCCAGTATGTCGCGTTCCGTCTGCAATTGCTTGACCTGGCGGCGCAGCCTAACCAACTCCTCTTGCTCGGCTGTGCTCAGGCTTCCCTTGCCCGGAAAGGGTTGACCCGCATCACGAGCGATTCGGCCTGCCTAATTCTGGATGGTTTGTGCGGTAACCTGAAATTCTCGGGAAAGCTCGGCTGGCGTTCTGCCAGCATGAACTAGCTCGATTATCTGTCGGCGAAATTCAGCCGGATAGAGAGGATGTGTTTTGGGCATGTGGGCTTGACGTTCTCCCGGAAAATTGATACAGGTTAAAACTGGAGGTAGGATTGCTTCCCGAGGCCCGAAACGGGCAAGGAGAAGTGATGAAGAAGTCGAGATTCACGGAAGAGCAGATCATTTATGCGCTGCGGCTAGCCGATAGTGGCACGGCGGTGGTCGATGTGTGCCGTCAGCTTGGCGTGTCGGAGGCGACGTTCTACACCTGGAAGAAGAAGTACGCGGATTTGGGCGTGAGCGAGTTGCGCAAGCTCAAGCAGATCGAGGATGAAAATGCAAGGCTGCGGCGCATCGTGGCCGATCTGACGCTGGACAAGCAGATCCTGCAGGAGGTAGTGCGAAAAAAACTCTGAAGGCTGCCAAACGGCGCGAGCTGGCAGCTTGGATGCAGGAGCGCTTCAAAATCAGCGTGCAGAGATCATGTCGCCTGGCGCAGCTAGCGCGCTCGGTTTGGTATGCCAAGAACAGGGCGCGTGATCAAAGCGCGCTGTGCCAGCGCATTCGCGACATCGCCATGAATCGTCCCAGGTTTGGCTACCTGCGGGTGCTGGTGATGCTCAAGCGCGAAGGCTGGCAGGTGGGCAAGAAGCGCGTGTATCGGCTGTACCGCCAACAGGGGCTGCAACTGCGCATGAAGGTCAAACGCCGCAAGCGTATCGCGCTACTGCGCGGTAAGCCCCAGATGCCCACCGGCCCGAACCAGCATTGGAGCATGGATTTTGTCCACGACCAGATGCTCGACGGACGGGCATTTCGCATCCTCACCGTCATTGATCAGTGGAGTCGCGAGAGTGTGTGCCTGGAGGCCAACTTCAGGCTATCCGGACGATGCGTGGGCCAAGCCCTGGACCGGCTTGCAGCACAGCGTGGATGGCCCAAGGCAATCACCGTGGACAACGGCACGGAGTTCACATCCAAGGCCCTGGACGAGTGGGCATACCACCGGGGCGTCAAGCTCGGTTACACCCGCCCAGGCAAGCCCACGGACAACGGGCTGATCGAGTCATTCAATGGGCGGTTGCGTGACGAATTCCTCAACGTCCACGAATTCATCACGCTGCACGATGCCCGTGAGAAACTGAAAGCCTGGCAGGAGGACTACAATCACCACCGTCCCCATGGCTCACTCGGCCACCTGACCCCGAGCGAGTTCGTCAAGAAGAGGTCAGTCCAAACCAACGAAGCGGCCCACCTGTAGTTTAAAACTGTCCAGTTTCGGGGGGAAACGTCAGGCTCCTTAAAAGCAAAATATTAAGTGTCCACGAAAAAGAGTCAACTCCAAACTTCTGTTCCCGACACATAGCAGACGTCCAAGGTCTATAATCGGCCCCCATGTATACGTGACTCCTCGGGTTACTCGAACGGGGAAAATCCGGGTCAGCTTAGTTTCTTAATATTGAGGTAAGTATGCAGTTAAATGCAATCACATGGGGTGACGATAGCGCAGAGAGAGATAATAACCTACTTTCGTATTTCATCAGCACAGAAAGTTATAGCAGACTGCTTAGAAAGGAGAAAATCTTAGTCGTAGGGCGTAAAGGCTCTGGAAAAAGTGCTCTAAGGAAAAAGCTTGAAGCAGATTTTTCATCGGAGAATAACACTCACGTTATAAACATATCTCCTAAATACTCCTCCATCAGAAATATTCTAAATGAGAAAGCACTTGTCGATGAGTTTGGCGAGGAAATATTCTTTCAGCATAGTTGGATTAGGCAGATGCTGCTGGATTGCTTATGTCATATAGGCCATAGTGCAAAAGGAAAATATGCCTCAGAAAGCCTCGCATACGCTAGAGATATCGCCAAACAGCTAAACCGTACATCTAAAGATATTGTTGAGAATATTTCTGAGATACTTGGGCGAATAAAGGTAAAAGCAGGAAACCTCGGAGAACTTGGGTTGCAGCTTGAAAAAGAGTTGCGCAATGTTGCTGAAGTAGAGCCATTGGAGCATCACATCTCGACTTTATCTAAGGAAGGAGCAAAGTTCGTTGTCATGATCGACGATCTAGATTTAGGGTGGGATAACTCAAAGTTATCGAATAATTTACTTCTAGGGTTGTTGTCAGCGACATCCTATATAAAGTCTATTTCGGAGAATATTCACGTTCTGATATTTTTGAGAGAGGACGTTTACTCGATCCTTATGGAGCATACCCAGCATTCTGACAAATTTAGAAACATCGAGAGAATTAGATGGGACAAAAGCCAATTAATCGCTTTGCTTGAAGAAAGAATACGGTTTAACTTTAGCAACCAGGGCGAGGATGCTGGGGAACATCTGTTTGACTTGGTTTTTCCTCAGGCCGTAGGTACTCACAATACGGATAACTGGTTAATTGAGCGAACCCTATCTCGCCCACGCGAGCTAATACAGATAGCCAGATTTTATACGGAGGAAATCGAAGGCGACCAGCCTGATGACAAAGTTCTAAAATCTTGCGAGACTACATATTCATCTTGGAAATTGGACGATCTATGTGCAGAATATTCAAACCAATATCCCGGTCTGTCAGAGGTATTCTCGTATTGGAAGACTCAATTTTTGAGATACAAATACCATTTAAAGAAGGATGAAGCTCATGCAATGATATTCCAGCTTTTTGATGAAGTGCACATCAATCAGGGATGGTTTAACGTGCTAGTGGCTCAGGTCAACTTAGACGGGTTTTTATCTATACTCTATGAAATAGGCTTTATTGGAGATTTTGTATTAGGTGGGGAAGGGGGTAGTAAAACTTTTTATTCTTACTCAGATCGCCATGAGCCTAGGTTCGAGGAAATTCAAATTCACCCATGTTTCAGAAAAGCCGTGCATACAGTGGATAGAATTAGAACCTCACCATCGCATTAGGTACGTTGAAATCACACAAAACATATGTAGAGTAATGAAATAGAACCTACCCGGTCCCAAGATTCACCCTTTCGGGCGCATCAATTACTGCATGTGGTGAAAGTGGTAAACCTATCCTTACTGTTATCTTGAGAATTTTATTAAATCCAACATAGTCTGGCATTTTCTGGCAGATCAAATCGGAATTAGCGCTAATTGCTTAGGTAAAGCCAACAGAGTGACGGTAACTTTGACGGTAACTGAATCTTCTCTAACTAGAATAATCCAGTATTCATAGGCATTGAAGAGCATTATTCGATTGACGCCGCCGAAACGCTAAGCTTCTGATAACTCAGAGTTTAGCGTTTTTTCTTGCCGTTGATCTGGCTTGGAACTCCAACCAAACACTCCAACAGATCGAAAAATGGCAATCAAATTACCCTCTCACTTGCATAGAAGCCGTTCCGGTATCTTGCATTTCCGAATTACCATCCCTCTGACCTTCAATCCCAGTTTTCCACCAAAGAAATACACCGTAGTCTTCAAACAGCCAGCGTGCAGGATGCGTCATAGAAAACACTTTCCTTGAAGCCCATCGTTAGACCATTTATAGAATTCTTGCCTAAAAACTTATACTTCGCCTAATGCTGGTCCCCCGAGATATTTCTCTCTCCCTAATATCTTCAAAGCTTATACTTTATCCCTCGGCTAAAAGCAGAGTTTCGCTTGTTCTATAAATCATTGTTTTAAAAAAGTTATTTACTGTTGCAAATGCCTCTTGTAAAACAAGATTAAAACCAGTTTGAAACTGCCAAAAATTAATGGGCAGAATTGTATAAACGGGGGTGGGAAATATGGGCCATTTGTATCAGCTATACAGCAAGTTTTTCCGGTCAAATGGCGACTATTTCCCAATTGATGGGCCGTGGGATAAACATGGATATGCGGTTAAATTTATTCACGAAGAACCACAGGGTTATCTGTATCTGATTCGCGGAGCAGGTAAAAAGAAAAGGAGACAATATGATTGATGGATTGAAAGGTTGGCAAGAAGCAATCAGAGAGTTTAATTCGACAAAAATCACGGAAGACAAACCCAAACCTAAGCCGCGTATGGTCGTTTGTGCCGCAATTCTAGTTAAAGGATCAATTCACATTGGTCCTCGACATTTCGACCAAACTATGATCCGGCATATGGTTTCACTGGGTGAAATTCCAGAACAAGGCTTCATCGACCAGTGGGGAGTCTTTATGACTCGCGAAGAAGCTTGGCAGGTCGCAGAAGCAGCCGGTCAGATCAAATACCGTGTCGGTGGCGACGGAAAAGAATTGTTTTCAGAAAATCTGTATTAGGAGAAATGTCCGTTAATGGCAGAAGCGTAAACCTGTCGGGTCAACCTCGCGCCGTATTCTGGTTGCCGACCTCAACCGACCGGTTTTACCCGGATTTTGTCGCCCTGCTGCAAGATGATCGTTTGCTTGTGGTTGAATACAAGGGTGCAGCCTATGTAAGCAATGATGACAGCAAGGAAAAACGGCTGATAGGTGAGTTGTGGGAGAAAAAAGCAATGGCAGGGGCCTTTTTCTGATGGCCGGGAAAAAAGATGAAATCGGGCGCGGGGTTTACGACCAGTTACCGTCAAGACTGGGTAAAGAACCGTAAGCTTAACTCAGAATTTTTATCAAAACGCTAGCCAGCCATTCAGGTAGACGGTGTCATTGCCCGGGGCATTGCGAAAAGAACCATCGTAATTGCGAAAACCACCATTGAACTGGAAGTAATGAACATACTGAACGGTCAATTTCAGATTTGCGAGTGTGGACAGGATGGAATCATTTTTCCCGAAAGGTATATAGCTGACTTCTGCTGTAAAGGCCTGGCTGTTTGGCTTGCCCGATAAGCTTCCGTCGATCGGATCGGGAGCGTAGATAATGGCATCTCTTGTCCCGGTTGTTTGCGCATATCCCAGATTGAGAGAATATGTCTGCTGATAGGTATATCCCGCCCTGAACCGGGCCACGTCGATACTGCCTCGTTTCTGTTCCGCAAAACCTAATGCGACACTCGCATTCAAATCCCGATGTTCACGAACGTAAGTTGCATTGAGCTCCCAGATGTGGGTCGGGTTCACCAGATATTGATATGTGAGATCGAAGCCAAAATCGGTGTATTGATCGGCGCCAGAACCTTGGATACGTTGAGGACTTACATTCGCCCTCAACCCAAACGCTCCGATTGCGCCATAATGCCCATTCCAGTTTTTTTGAAGGGCCATCCGCCAATAAGGAGCTCCGCCTTCGATCTGGTTTTGACCGGGATCAAACGTGTTGATTCCATTCTGAATATTGCGGGGAAGGCTCGTATAGCCGCCGCCTTCCACATAGAGTAAATCGTTCCACATGGTGTAAACGGTCGCGCCGACGACCTGTGCGCCCAGGGACTCAATGAATAACCCGGCTGAGGGCGTGGGCGCCAGAGGGGATGATGCCCATGGAAATCCCCATGTGGGGGTGGTATTCCAAAGATCCTGAACTGTGGGATTATTGTTGACCGATACGCCGTAAACAAAACGCTGATCACTCAAATCAATGTAGTTGGCGAAGCGAATATCGGTATTATCCAGCGCGGCAGAATTATCCACGCCGTCATACGTACCCTGCACAAAAGCGCCAATCTGGGAAGTGATGCGTCCTCCATAGAAGATGGACGCTTCGTCTATGGTCGCGTTGTTGTTCGCGCCAAAGCGATCGGCCGCGCCTCCAGGTTGCCCGCTGTTTGTGTGAGTGAACGAGCCTCGCAGCATAACGCTGAGAGGAACCATTCTGGTTCTGTCATCGGCTGTATCGGTGTAGCCATATAACTTGAAATTTCGTCCTGTTGGCGTGAGGTTCGGCCCGAAGGCTTGTATGTGACAAGCGCTGCATGGCATGCCGGTCTGCCGGGCGAAGCTCGGTAGAGCCCAGGTTTCTGCACTTGCCAGCACCATCATGGCCGCAACAAGGAAAATAGCTGCAGAAGTAACATCGTGAGGAACGATCAGCTTTTGCATTCAACTTCCTAATATCTTGAACCGGAAATACATTGAATAAATACCTGGGATCATTCCCGTGAAGGCGGAAATCCAGTAGCTTGAAGAAGCTCTGGATTCCGGCTTGCCGCTGGCGCGGCGCCCGGCATGACGGGGATTTTTTATGCAATGAATTTACGACTAGCCACGCTAGCGCCGGGCCGCCGTCGGGCCGCATAGACGCCCGTTCAAGCGCGCAATGTCTGTAAAGGACCTCCACCGATTATTGTTTCGTTTTGTCGCATTTTATGTGTAGAGCACCAAACGGAAGGGAAATACAAGGGGATTTATATTCAGTGTAGTTCTCCGCAAGAATTACGCAAACCTGAATTCCTGTTTACAAGAAAGCAATCTGCATCTTGTAAACCATTGCAAGTCGATGGAAAAAAGTGTAAGAAAGGGGATGGATTCAGCGTTCAGGCCAGCAAGAAACTTTATGACAGGGGAAAAATATGTCCGAACTGGTTGTCGTGGGCTTTAAAGATGCCGAAGAAGCGGATCGTGTTTTGTTTGGGCTTGTCAAACTGAAGAAGGCGCACCTGATGGATCTCGAGGATGCCGTTGTCGTCATCCGCGACGAGACCGGCAAGGTTCACCTCAAGCAGAGTATCAATTTTACCGCTGCCGAGGGCTTTGCCTTTATTTCCGGCAGCTTATGGGGAGCCCTGGTCGGACTGCTGTTCCTCAATCCGATCGCCGGATTTGTCCTGGGCGGCGCCATCGGCGCCGGGGCACGCGCGCTATCCGGTTCTCTCGCCGACTATGGCATCGAGGATGATTTCATCAGGTCGCTGGCCGAGACCATTCCCGTCAACTCCTCGGCGCTTTTCATCCTCGTGTGCAAGGCAGAACCGGAAAAGATCCTGGCGGAGTTCTCCAGTATTAAAGGCAAGGTTTTGCGAACATCCCTGTCTCCCGAGCAGGAGAAAAAGCTTCGGGAAGCCCTGGCGGATTCGACAACCGCCACGGCATAGCTTTCAGATAATAAGCTTGGGCAAGCTCCTCTGTAGCAATATCTGGAAAGGATTCGAAAATGTATTTCGAATGGTTCCTTGATCACTTGAAAGGCAATCATATATTGTGTCTGACAAGGGAACGATGTTCATTTTTACGTGGAACGCTTTCGCCAGAAGGCAATGGGAAAAGACTGTGGCAACCTTTTCCGGACGGAGAGCCGACAGAAGTTTGTGGCAATCTGGAAATTGCCCGGCATCAATGTGAAGAAATGGTTCGGCAACTGGGCTGAAGGTACTCCAAGGTCAACGGTAAAAAAGGTACTGAACGTGCCGCTTCCCTAAAAAAGGGTGGAAACGGATACGGTCATCCCGCCAAGGGGCAGCGACCAGGATAAACAGGATTTTATGCCGCCGAACAAAAAGCCGAGCAAGTTAGAGTGTGTGAGCCGCGCGTTGCGAACCTTGAGCGCCGGCAATCATACCCTCCTGCGCACGTCAGACGAACAAGAGCTTCTTCGCGAAATGTGCCGGGTCATCACGGAGCAAGGCGGCTATCACCTCGCTTGTGTCGGATATGCGCAAAATGATGAAAATAAATCCATCCAATGGATGGAATGCGCCGGAATAAATAAGGAACATCTTCAAGAGCTGGTTCCCTCCTGGGCTGCTTCGGATAGTGGCCAGACCGCGTTCAGTACCGCGGTCAGCACGGGCAAACCCAGCATCGTAAGGCACGTCCTTGCTGATTCCGCCTATACCACTCCAGCCTACGCCCGGTTGATGGAATTTGCAAAAGCAAGCGGATACGCCTCGGTGGCAGCGTTTCCGTTACAGTTGGAGGGAGAAATACTGGGCGCGATCGTAATAGCAGCCGCCGATCCTGATGGATTCGATGACGAAGAGCTCAAGTTGCTTAACGAACTGGCTGACGATCTTGCCTATGGGATCGGCGGTTTGCGAATGCAGGTCAAGCACCGCAAAGCTCAAGAGGCCATTGCTCACCTTGCTTACCATGACTCCCTTACTGACCTGCCCAACCGCACCTATTTGCACAAGCGTTTGGAAGAAGCAATACAACTTGCCAAGCATCAACACTGCCCCTTGGCGCTGCTTTATTTTGAAGTCGGGCAATTCCATAAAATCAATGAAATCCTCGGCCACCTCTCGGGAGACCAACTAATCCAGCAACTGGCACAGCGTCTGGTCAAAGCTGCCAAGCCCGACAAGTTTTTGGCACGCGTAGGCGAAGCCGCCTTTGTCTTGTTGCTTCCGTTCACCGGGGCAGATGGCGCAGCCAGGGAAGCGGGGCGGTTTCTTGAAGTTTTGCATGAACCAGTTGAAATATCGGGGCTGACGATAGATGCGCCAGTGTCCGCTGGAATTGCACTGTTTCCGGGCCATGGAACTGACGCCGAAGCTCTGCTGCGAAGAGCGAACGCCGCAGTGGACAAGGCGAAGCCCGCGAGGGGAAGCTATGCCTTCTACCAAGGACAGGAACAGGAAAACGCGCGTCGGCTTAAGCTGGTAAGTGAGCTGCAGCGGGCGATCGAAAGGAATGAGCTGCGTCTCTACTGCCAGCCTAAGGTCGCCATAGCCTCGCGCCAAATCTCTGGCGCGGAGGCGCTGGTGCGCTGGGAACACCCCTTGGATGGTCCTATCAACCCCGGCGAATTTATCAAGCTCGCGGAACAAGCCGTACTAATTACACCTCTTACAAATTGGGTGTTGGACGCAGCATTCCGCCAGGGCTATGTTTGGTACGAAGCAGGCGTGCGCAGGCCATTATCGGTAAACCTGTCTGCGCATGATTTACATGATATAAGGCTGATAGAGCGAATACAAGGGTTGTTCTCGACCTGGGGCCTTCCTCCAGAACTCATTCATTTTGAGATCACTGAAAGCGCGTTGATGGAAGACCCCAAAACTGCGCTGGATACGCTGGCTCGACTGAAGGAGCTTGATGTCGAACTTTATATCGATGATTTTGGCACTGGGTATTCCAGTCTCAGCTATTTGCAGAAACTTCCAGTGGACTGGATAAAGATCGATCAATCCTTTGTCATGCCGATGACGGAGAGCCGTGATTCTGCGTCAATTGTACGATCAACTATCGAGATGGGCCATAATCTGGGTTTACGCGTGGTCGCGGAAGGTGTTGAAAGCCAGGCGCAGTGGGATCAGTTAGCCGCCTGGGGATGTGACGTGGCGCAAGGCTTTCTTGTCGGGAAGCCGATGCCGACGGATGCGTTCGATGATTGGGAAGCCCAGTGGTTTCGGGCGCAGGCTTAAGGAAGCGCTGAACAAATCCTCGCTGAGCGCGCCCGCGTCGTCGCCTTTCGCGCATCCCATCCCGCAAAGCCACCGCCGCGCCAGCAGAGATTTATTCAGCGCTTCCTTAAAAGCATGGCTCATCCAAAGATCTTCACCTGCGCGATTTCATCTCCGTCAATCGTGCCGCGGAACATGCCGCTGGTGTTGAAGCGCATGGCATGATTGCCTTTTGCATCCAGCACGATCAAGCCGCCATCGCCCCCGATGGCAGCGACTTCCTCCAGCGTGTTATCGGCTGCTTCGGTAATCGAGCGATGCAGTAGCCGCACCTGTGCCGCCGTGTTGAACGCGGCACAGGTGCGAATGAACATTTCTCCGCTGCCGGTTGCCGATACTGCAACCGAACGGTTGTCCGCATAGGTTCCGGCCCCAATAATCGGCGAGTCTCCCACGCGTCCGAAGCGTTTGTTCGTCAGTCCTCCGGTAGAGGTGCCCGCCGCGAGATTCCCATGGCGATCCAGAGCCACGGCACCCACCGTTCCATGCTTTTCATCCATGTTTTCGGCTGTATCAGGCTTGCCGGGAAGTGCATCATGGTCGCGCAGCAGGCGGTGCTGGGAAATGGCTTTTTGCAATTGATTCCAGCGGAAAGGAGTGTGGAAATAGGAGGGATCGACGATTTTCAGGCCCTTCTCCACGGCAAAGGTTTCGGCGCCCGAACCAATCAGCATTACATGTTCGCTTTGCGCCATTACCGCATGGGCGGCGCGGATGGGATTGCGTATCGTCGTTACGCCAGCGACGGAACCGGCCTGACGCGTGGAGCCATCCATGATGGATGCATCCAGTTCGATCCGGCCGGCATTGCTGAATACGGCGCCCTTGCCGGCGTTGAATAGCGGCGAATCTTCCATCACCACGATTGCGGCTATCACGGCATCGATGCTGCCGCCGCCTGCCGCAAGCACCGAATAGCCGGCAGCAAGCGATTGCTCAAGCACTTGCGCGTATGCCTGCTCGCGCTCCTTTTTCAGGCTGGCGCGGGTGATCGTGCCGGCGCCGCCGTGAATCACCAGCCGGATGGGCGAGGCATCCGCTTCAGCCATATTTGATTCTGTTGTCATGTCTGTAAAACCGGAAGGCAAAGAGTTGCTATCGGGTTAATGGGAAGAGGCTTTCGGGTGTCTCGTTCGAGCAGACGAGGGTCTAATAGATAATAGCATCCGGGATGACTGCCGGCATTAACATCCATGCCGGTTTTTAAAAGGGAAGCTCTGCTTGCCTCCGATATCCATCATATCGATATCCACCGATGGAAGGAGTTTTATTCCTTTAACCCGGTAGAATGCAGGCGGATGTGATTGTTTGATCAGAATGGAGGAAGCGGCGTGCCGAATATCAAAAAAATTCTTGCGGCAAGTGATCTTTCCACGAATTCCCTAAACGCTGCATCACGGGCGGCCATGTTATGCGCCAAGCTCAAATGCGATATGGTCGAATTGCTTCTGGTGAAGGAGGCGGGGTTGCCCGATGCGCTGGGGCTTGCCATGAATACCACATCGGCAGCGGCGGAAGCCGTTCTTGTAGAGCGCACCATGGGCGAGATGCAACTGGTCGTACAGCAACTGCAGGACAATCACGGTATTTTTTGCGCACCTGCTGTTAAATTCGGGAAACCCGAGGCGGAAATCATTTCCCGGGCAAATCATTTGCCTGCCGGCCTTACCGTGATCGGCGCACGCGGGGGCAATTTCTTTACCCGGTTTTTTCTCGGCAATACTGCCGACAAACTGGCTCGCATGACTAAAACGCCTTTGCTGGTAGTAAAGAAATTTCCCACCATGCCTTATCGCAAGATTCTGGTTCCGGTCGATTTTTCGGAAAACTCGCGGCGTGCGGCATCCATGGCTCTGAAAATCGCCCCGGATGCGAAGATAACGTTTTTACATGCTTTTGACGTGGTATTCGAAGAGCATATGCAGTATATGAATGTCGCTCCGGATATCATCCGTGAATATCATGCCAGGACAGGAGCGGATGCCTTGAGGGAATTGAACCAGTTCATTGGGGATCTTCAGGCCGAGGACCGCTCATTCTTTCGCACGGTAATTTTCGGCCATCCGGGGCATGTCATTTACGATCACGCAAAAAAAATGAAGCCGGATTTGATCGTGCTGGGGAAACATGGGCGATCCCGTTTCGATGAGCTGTTGCTTGGAAGTGTTACTCAGCATGTGCTCGACCGGATTTCTTGCGATGTTCTGATCGTGCCCCGGCACCGGTAGGGTGAACAATGGCGGAGCGCAGCGGGGAGCGGAATACCGCTTGATTTGCCTAAGGAAGCGCTGAACAAATCCTCACTGAGCGCGTTGCTGGCAAAATCAGGATGATCATAAGGCGCGCGACGAAGGTCGTAGCTCGGACTACGATGCCAAGGAGCGCAACGCCATGAGCGCCCGATTTTGCTGCAACCCATATGGGGCGGGGCTTTGCGAGTGGTCTGCCTTGTCAGACTCCTAGCGAAGGGGATCAACCATTCGCGTCGTCGCCTTTCGCGCATCCCATCCCGCAAAGCCACCGCCGCGCCAGTGGAGATTTGTTCAGCGATTCCCTAAGGTTCCATCACTCCGCATGGTTTTTTTTCAAAATGTCGAGGGTACTCAAAACTTCATGAACAAATTGCTCGATGCCGGGAGCTCCTGAACTGCGGGGGCCAGCGACATTCAATATCCGGACCTGAGTAGCTTCGAAAAAAGCGGCCATTCGTTCCCGCCATTCATCGCCTGGATAAAGATGCAGGCAGGGATGTTCCATTTTTTCTGCCCATTGCCAGGTGGCCAGCGACCCGCTGCTCAGTTCCGGCGAAAGGCTGATGATCAGGGTAGCATCGCTGTCCCGAACATTCCACCGCGTGCGCTGCGCGTAATTACGCCCTGGTGTTTCCTCTAGCCGATATCGCGCCGGAATGACGCCATCTTCAGCACGCCGCCCGGCGGGGCACCAGCCCCCGTGCGGGATACCATGCTCGATTGCCCAGTTTAGCGCGGCGCGATCTACTCCAGTCTGTCCGCCCGATACGATTTTCCGGATCATACTTGCTCGAGGTCAACCTGAAAGGCCATCATACAGGCTACCTGTCTCTGTCTAGTGAGGCGAGAGACGAATTTTGCCTTGATTGCGGCAGCTTGCCATGCTGGCCAGACGTCGTGATTCGTTTCAAACTCCCGGCCCCACGCCTTTCGTATCATTCGTATCATGGAGCAGGACACATTCATGCAATACGGTTCTGCTAATTTCCTCCCCTGCCGGTCGGGCCAGACGCTTCGCGCGGGCCGTCGGCAAATTCCAGTCAAATATAAAACACAAGCGGCGCTGTCCGGCCGCGACCTCTTTGGAGATCTGTATGCAACGCAAACTCATGGCGGCACTGGTTGCCGCCGCGCTCACCGGCATCGGTGCTTCGGCTGGCGCCGCTACCGGCCCCAGCAGCTCGCAATCGCCCTATCTCGTCCCGCAGGCGGCGGGCATTGAATTCACTTCCATTCTGACTGTGGGAGACGAAATCAAGAAGAAGCACAAGGGTAACGAGAAATACCGCATGGTGGGTATTCCCGATGGACTGGGCGCCTACGACAACGGTGATGGTACGATTACCGTACTGATGAACCACGAGTTGCGCGATACCGTGGGCACCATCCGCGCCCATGGCGCAAAGGGAGCCTTTGTTTCCAAGTGGCAGATCCGCAAGAAGGATCTCAAGGTGCTCAATGGGGAAGACCTGATCAATCAGATGGTGATCACCAGCGGCACGACCACTCTCAGTCGTTTGTGCTCAGCCGACCTGGCCGCCCCGACCGCCTACTATAACAGCCATACCGGCAAGGGGCTCAGCGAGGGCCTGATTTTCCTGAATGGCGAAGAATCCGGGCCCACCGGCCGCGCCTTCGCTCATCTGGCTACCGCTCGCCAGCATGGAACCAGCTACCAACTGCCCGCCCTGGGCACCGCCTCGTGGGAAAACCTGGTTGCCAGCCCATACGAGCAGGACAGCACGATTGTCGCCGGCCTGGATGATGGCAACCTCAATGCCAGCAAGGTCTACATCTATGTGGGAGAAAAACAGGAGAAAGGCAATCCTGTGGAGCTGGCCGGCCTTACCAATGGCGTCACCTATCAGGTCAAGATCGCGGGCTATGCCACGGAAGGCACCGTGAATGGATCGGTACCGATTCCCGACAACCTGAATGCTTCCTTTTCACTGGTATCCGATGGCACCGGCACTGGTTTGAATCGTGTTGAAGATGGCGCCTGGGATACCCAGAACCCTAACCGCTTCTATTTCGTTACGACAGATAATTTTGACGGAAACTCTCGCCTGTGGCGCCTGACATTCTCCGATATCACTCATCCGGAGGCCGGCGGCACTGTCGAGGTTGTAGTCAATGGCGCTGTTACCGGACAGAAGATGCTGGACAACATTACCGTCGATGCCGCAGGCAATGTCTGGATGCAGGAAGATGTGGGCAACAACGTCCGTCTTGGCAAGATATGGAAGTACGAAGCCATTACCGGCAAGCTGACCGCGGTTGCTGAGCATGATCCTTCCCGTTTTATCGCCGGCGCCTCCCATGACATCGATGGCACTGATTTGAAGCAGTCCGACGAAGAATCCTCCGGCATTATTGAAGTCACCCACTTGTTCAATGGCGTCGAGGGCTACGAAACGGACGACTTCCGTTATTTTCTGCTGGACGTGCAGGCTCACTATCCCAGTGTCAACGGGATTCCGCTGGATGCCGAGCTCGTAGAGGGCGGCCAGCTTCTGATGATGAAGGCTCTCCGTTAACAGGCTCTAGTTTGCAGTATTGAGGCGGTAGGTATTGAGGCGGCATCAATGGACGGGCTTCGGCCCGTCTTCGTTTTCATGGTGTATCACGGATCGGCCGCCTGGGGAAATCTTTGTGAATCATGGTTCCAAGCTAAAAAAAGCGGTGAACTGCCGGATTCAGGTTCATTTCAGATTTCTGGCGTGCGTTTTCTTTCGCAGTTGACACACCCGTCAACTTTGTCTAATACTCCGGGAAAACCCGGTTAGTTCAGCGCCTGATTGTCGAAACGCGAAGCTATCCCGCGAGGAAACAACAACGGGCTGACAATGAAGGTCCACGCGGTTTATCTGCGCTATCAATCGTTTCTGCGACGTGACAGGCAACCGAGCCTGGCTGAACAGATCGCAAGATTTGCATGAATCGATTCTCAAGGCTAAATTAAATATTGGAAAACCAACGGAGATATCCAATGGCGGGCGCAGGCAGGATGCAAAAAATGGTATTGGCGCGCATGAGAAATGCGGCGGCCATACCTTTGGCCGGATTGGCAACGGTGCTGTATGTCCTGTGGCAATTGGTGACGGAGCAGCAGCTTTTCTTGCGTACTTTTTTCGTGGAACGAATGGGTAAAAGCGGCGTGGAAAAATTGCCGCTGGGTTACTGGAACGTCCTGGCGTTGAAAAGCATCATGTTGTGCCAGCATTTATCGTACAAACCCGATGCCTTGCGCGAAGCGCGCAGGCGCACGGAGCAGCGGATGCTGCGGCGATTGCAGAATCATGGCATGCCCCGCAGGCAAGTCCTGGCAATTCAGGAATATCGTCCCGGCGAACTCGAGCCCAACCGGTTTTATAACGAGCATGTCAAGCGGGGTGTCCCATGCGTGCTGCGCGGTTTCGTGGAAAACGCGCCTACGGACTGGACACTGGCGAAACTGGCGGAAAGATTTCCGCATACGTTGGTGCAAGCTCTCGACAAGCGCACCAAGCAGATGATCAATACGACATTGGAGACCATCGCCGAGGATCGCCGCCGCAATTTCATCCCGCAACAGCTGCTGCTCGATCAGAATCCCACTTTCAACGAATATTTCGGCATCCCGCGGTCCAACACGTATTTTCCCGTGATGGGGCGGCCAACGAAGCCCGTTCTGAGTTTTCTCATCCTCGGCCTGGGAGCGGGATTGAATGCCAATTACCATTGCGAAGAGGGTCCCAACTGGTACCTGGCGGTATCGGGATCGAAACGCTGGACCTTGATCGAATCCGAATATTCCTGGCTGCTGTATCCCGCGCCGCGAGGCGACGGCATGCGGCGATTCGCCGAATTCCAGGCCGATGAACAGGGAGAACCGAGCGACCGCGACACCTATCCCCTGGCGGAATACGCGCCGCGCTATGAATTCGACCTGCATCCCGGCGATGTGCTGTTTTTCCCTGCCTGGATGTGGCACAAGACCATCAACCTGCACGAAGAAGGCCTGGGAATCACCTGCCGGTACACCGCGCCGGCAAAGATGTCGAACAGATATTTCCGCGGCTTGCAACTGCTCTCTACGGGGTTCTGGAAAAGCTGCATCGACGTCATCAGTTGCAGCATACGGGGCAATGTTGGCGACCTGGCGAGCCACACAGGCTATAACGAGCAGGAAACCACGCTATATTGAACCTGAATCCGGCAGTTTGGAAACCTGCCAGGCATGTGCTCCAAAAGGGGAAAGGGCACTGAAGGGAAAAAGCTTGCTGTTGTTAGCGCTTCCCTGAGAGTTCAGGTAAATGGAAAAGGCCCGGGCGAGTGAATAACCCGACCGGGCTATGGGCCTAGAGGATAGGCGCCACGAGCAGCTGTGGAGAGGGAAGCCGCTCAGCCATAATGGTTGCATGCCGAGATGTCGGTTTCATGACAATGCGGCTTTGTCCCAGGACCATTTCCTTGCCGCCGGTAAGCATGATGGGCGCTACCGCTTTGCTTATTCTGCTTTCAGTTGCCCATGCTGACTCTGGAAATCACCTCAGCCTGCCTCTCGAAATAGGCTGCGGCATCCAGGATCGGCTTGGGATCGCCGCCCTGGCTGGCAACCATTTCCGCAGTTTCCCTATAGCCTCTCGCGAGAGATCTCGCCTGTTGGCGAAACGATGCTTCCCGAGCCTTCAGTGTCAGATCGGTTATCTTCCGTATTTTTTTTTCACTCCCGCCATCGTCCTGCCGGGCTGCATCGCTCGCTTTTCCGAAGATTGGCTGCGCCAGCGTTTGTGCCGGGACTGCCGCAGTCCAGAAAATAGAAAAGGCGATAACAAGCAGGATGGGAAGCGGCCTGATCGAGTGAGTGCGGTACACGATTTCAAGTCTCTTTGATTCGATTTCCATTCGGTTTCAAAACGCCTTTAAACGCGAGCGCGAGCGTTATTGGGCCAGTGCCCTGTCGACCGGGTAAGCCATGGGGCGCGTATCCACGGCAATATCCCGGATGTACTGGCCGCCGTATAGTTCTCCGCCCGCCAGGCCGGTAACCAGGAGATGAGGTATGGCCTTGTTTGCGGACAAAATGACCTGATCGGTGGTGCGATCCCAAGTGGCCTGAATAGCCGCTGATTTTGCCTCGAGGTTTTCCGCGGTATGGTCGCCTATCAGATAGTAGGGCAAATTCTTGACAGGCAGGGTGAACAGCTCCTCGTACTGGGCGAAAACTGCATTGAGCCAGTCGAACTGGAGCGTATTGCCGTTCTCATCGTATCTGGCAAGGTTGGCCTGGTGAAAAAAATGAGGCCATTTGCTGAAGGTCAGCATGTGCCGCAACCCGAGATCGGCCTCCATCATGAGAATTTCACGGTAATTGCGGGGCGCACAGATAGCGCCTGCTATTTCGCAAGGATTGAGTCCCGCGCTCACAAACCTTCCATGGTAGAGATAATTGTATTCATCCTCCAATTGGGACGGATGCGTCACGTTGTAAAAAATATTGGTTGGCCAGCGCGGCAGCATCAGCCGGTTCATCGGGCTGCCGTCCTCGTATTGAGCGATATATTGCTCGACGTTCTGATCCTGCTGGGATGAGTCGGCGGCAAGGTAGTTCACCCCGGCGGCAGCGGCGGCTTGAAGGAACAGCGGATTGGCCCCGCCCGCATTGAATCCTATATCGTCGGCCTGGACGTTAAGCATGTCGGGATGCAGGGCCGGATCAGTGGTGCATTTGCGGTCCTTCAAGCCCGAGTGGGCCCCGGTGATGAGCACCCTGTCGTTCTGGTTTCTCTCGGGGAGGTCCAGAAGCTCCCAGACCGTCCGGTTCTTCGTGATTTCCGCCTGGATGGCCGCGATGCTGCTAAAGGTGGCGTAATCGCACAGGGAATCCGACCCGGGCGCTCTGTCCATGTCCAAATGGGCGAAGGTATGGTTGATGAAGCGAAAACTGGTTTTATTCGCCACTACAGCCGATACCAGGTCTTCCTTAAGGTTTGCCGCCAGCGGCATGCTGTCCGGATCGATCACCGCCCCGGAGCCGTTGAATGCAAAATCCAGCCTGAAATCGGCAGCTACCGGATGTGCCGTGCGGAAGGCGAGCTGTTTGCTCACGGCATTGCTGACGTCGACGCCGCTCAAGCGATAGGCGGCCGTAAAATTCTCTTTCTTGAGAGCAGGATCCCATAGCGGGCTGTGGCGAAACAGATCGTCCAGGTGAGCGGCCATATGGACAAAACGTGCCCCGACAAATACGCCTTGTGTCACCCAGTTAATGAACTCGTAGGCCAGGACGTTGGAATGGATGAGCGACGAGGCGTTCGTGATCGTGGAGATCATGACCTCGCGTACCGGCGTGGCCTGGGAGGGCGCCATGTAGCGCACGATCGATACCAGCGCTTCCCCATCCTGCGTTCTCAGCAGGGGCTCGACGCGGGGCACAGAGCCATCGCGCAGGGTGCTCGCATCATTTCGGGGTATGGCCGCGAAGGCGAAGTCCGTGATGGGAACGGGATTAGCCCGGTTCACATACTCGAAAACCTGCTTGCCGTATGTATCCGGCACGGTCCACCGGGCTTCGTAGTCGCTTCCGCTGGAGGAGTAGGCAAGGCCGTAGTCGAGGTAGCGCCCATGGGAGTCGGAATACGTGGCGGGCCATCCCGACAGTACCGCCAGGCGGACGCCGAAGTTTTTCTGGTAAGCGTGCAGAATATCCCACTCGGAAGGCGTGAAGCCCGGGACAAGATCGGCATCCGTCAGGATGATGCCATTATAGTTGCCTGTACAGCCCGGATCTTCCGCCTTGCAAGCGCTTCCAGCCGAGGAAGAGGCAAGCGTCGCGGCCTTCAAATCCTGGGTTGCGGCATTCAATACATCGTACGGCACGCCGATCTGGTCGAGAACGGGCTTGATATAGGCGAATTCCAGGTCTTCATCCAGGTCCCCCGTGGTGATGACCAATATTTTCAGCTTGACTGCATTATCGGCGAGCGCGGGAGCTGGCGGCATGGCGATCGAGGCCAGCGACATGGCTGCGCAGGTCAGCAGGCAACGCTTCATGCCCCCGTTTCGTTTTATGAAGGACGTCTCCATAGGGCAAATGGCAGGTGAAGGCTAAAAAGGGCTTATTCAACTCAAGATGGCAAAAAACGTTTGAAACAGGGTAGCGTTGACTGCCGCCTTAATATTATTGAATGTTAATCCCTTTCCGCTTTCCGTCAGGGTGATCGAATGGTTTTACGACGGCTGGCGTACAGTGTCGGGTGCGGATTTGCGCGACTTTAGCGAGGATTCTCCCACGATTACATAGCAAACCGGGGTCAGGATGAGGCTGGCCGTCATGCCGGCCAACAGGCCGACAGTCAGGGAAAGCGTCATCGGAACCAGGAACTGGGCTTGTTCGCTGGTTTCAAGCAGGATGGGGAGGAATCCCACGAAGTTGGTGAGAAAGGCCAGTAGAATGGGGCGGAAGCGGGCGGTGCATGCCTCGAGAATGAGGCTCGACACGGGTTGGTCCGCATCCTCGCGCTTTTGCGCGTAGTCCAGCAGAACCAGGCTGTCATTGATTACCACGCCGCTTGCGGCGATCATGCCGACCAGCGATTCCATCGACAGCGGCATGTTCAATAGCCAATGTGCCCACACCGCGCCGCTCCAGGCGACCGGAGCGCCCATCAAAAAGATCAGCGGTTTCACATAGGACTGAAATGGAACCGCGATCAGCGCATAAATCAGCGTCAAGGCAATTGCGGTCAAAAATACGAGGGTACGGACGGTATCTTCCTGTTCCTGGCGTTCTTCTCCTATATTGATGTCCAGCCCGGGAAACTGCCGTTTCAACTCGGGAATTTCCTCGGCTGCCAGACTGGCATAAATCGCGTTGGCGTCGGTCATCCTGGAATCGATCTGTGCCTGGACTTTGAGGATGCGCTGGCGGTCCTGCCGGATCAGCATGGACTGGCCGGGCACCAGGTCAATTTCGGCAAGGCTGCCCAGCGGAGCCTGGGCTCCGCTGGGCAGCCTTATGGGAAGGCTGGAAAGGCCGTGCAGGGATTCCCGCTCATTGCGGGGCAGCCGCACCATGACTTTCACCTCGTTGCGACCCCTCTGAAGGCGATGCACCTCATCCCCGTAGTATGCGTGCCGCATTTGTTCCGCAAGGTCCTCCAGACGGATCCCCAGATGTTCGGCCTCGGGTTTCACGCGGAGGCGAACTTCCGGCTTGCCCGGCTCGGCAGAGTCCATTACGTCATAAACGCCGGGGTAGCCCGCCAGCTTCTGCTTGAACCGGGCAACCGCCGAGGCCAGGATGGCTGGATCGGGGTGTCCCATGTCGAACTCCATATCGAAGGGAAGGTCGCCTTCCTTATAGAGAAACTCAATCCTGGCAAGACCTATGTCTCCGGTTCGCTTGCGCCATTCACGCACGAAATCTTCCACGACGATATGCTTTCGTCCTAGTGGCGACAATTCCGTCCAGAAACCGGCCTCGTGTTCCGCTATGATCGTCTCCACTCCGACAATGACGCTTTGCCGGACATGGGGATCGCGAATCATGGCCTCCCGGTCCAGCTCCGCGCGAATTTCGAGCAGTGCGCGTTCCACTTTCTCCGCAATTCGGCGGGTTTCGCTATAAGGCAGGTCTTTGGGCAATTTCAGCGCCACCCAAAAGCTGTCCTTTGTTACATCCGCCTGCAGGGAAAGACGCACGTAGCCTCCCGCCACCAATGAAGCGGCCAGCATCAGGAGTACCACGAATATCGCAACGGTGAGATATCGCCAGGCAAGGGCTTTTTCGAGCCATGGCCGGTAGACCCCATGGATGAATTTCTGCAGGCCGTGGTTGAGGGCTACCCTTGCCTGCACCAGGGTAATGAACGATACGTTAGGCTTGGGAGGGGTTGCAAGATGAGAAGGTAAAATCAGCAGCGCTTCAACGAGTGAAAACACCAGGGTAAGAATCATCACCAGGCATATCG
>Ga0209935_1002595_pt1 | contig 21377 bp, 31 predicted proteins | sample ThiBio_1000_plan_2_FD_183958 | JGI IMG/M metagenome (GOLD analysis project Ga0209935, IMG submission 183958) | Wastewater bioreactor microbial communities from Cape Town, South Africa - Thiocy_cont_1000_plan (SPAdes) | ecosystem: Engineered > Bioreactor > Thiocyanate-remediating >...
ATTCTCACCATCGAAGCAACCATCATTCTCCTCCGTGAGTCCGAGCTCCGCGAGGAACGGAAAGTGCGAGAACGTGAGTTCCTCAGCCATTAGATCGAGCGTCAAAGGAGGGAGTAAGAGCGAGAGCGTAGGAGAGGAGGAGGTGCGTGAGGCAGCGAGGCAGCAAGCAAAGGAGAAAAATCGAAACTCAAACCACCGCCTCGCTGAGACTTGGCCCTACTCGCACCCACTCTCTGGATTTCTCGCTCTCTCGCGGGGCCGGGGTATCAACCTCCGAGAATGCCCCGGAATAAGCGTCATATCTGGGGCACGTGACCCGGAGAGAGTACCCCAGAAATGACGCTTGTGCGTCGGGTTTCGTCTCTTTTGCGTTTTGGCCGCGTCGCAGCAGCAGCAGCGATCGATCGACACAGACACACTCTCGCGTGGTGTTTTGGTTGTTGGCACAGCGGTGGTGTGTGCGTGAGGGTTGCGAGCGAGTGAGAGATAGATAGCGAGAGAGATGAGTAAGACAGGCAAGAAGGCGCAGCAGCAGCTGGCGCTGTCGAAGGAGGCCGTGCGCAAGCAGATCATCGTGCGTGTCGCTCCGAGCTCGAGGCGCGAGAGAGCGAGCGACCATCGGATGAGGCTGAGCTGACTCCCGTTGGTGGTGCTTGGTATCGGTCTCGTTGTGTAGAAGCTGTACGAGCGCAAGCAGTACAAGAAGGGTCTCAAGTATGCCGAGAGCATCTTGCAACTGCAGCCCGATCATGGCGGTGCGTCGCTCTCTCGCTCTCGAACTCGAACTCGCGAGAGAGAGCCCTCGTGTTGACGGTGTGCGTCGGTGTGTAGAGGCTCGATCGCTCAAGGGCTTGATCCTGAGCGCCATCGGCAACAAGGAGCAGGCGCTCGAGGAGGCCAAGCTTGGTCTACGCAAGGATCTCTCGTCCTACGTGTGTACGTGATATCGCGCCCGACATCAAGTTCGATATCTCGATCGATATCAAGTTCGATATCGCGATCTCTCGGTCGCTCTTGTTGATCGCTATCGTATTGTGTATGCAGGCTGGCATGTTCTGGGCCTTGTGCATCGTTCGATGCAAGAGTACTCGCAGGCCATCAAGGTACGTCGGCTCTCTCGATCTCTCTCGATCTCTCTCGATATCTCGGTCGCACTCACGCAGCGTCGATCTCGTGCCGAACGACGCAGTGCTATCGAGGAGCGCTGCGATACGAGCCAGATAACCACCAGATCTTGCGAGATCTCGCGCTGTTGCAGATTCACGTGCGAGACCTCGATGGCTTCGTGGTAGGTGCATCGCTTCGATTCGCGCGGCGATCAGTCGGCGCCGCTGATGATGTCGATCCTGATGATGCTGCTGATGATGATGCTAATGATGATGATGATGCTGCTGCCGTGGTCAGGAAACTCGCCGTCGTTTGCTCAAGGACAAGCCGACGCAGAAGGCCAACTGGATGGCGTTCAGTATCGCCGAGCAGATGCGTGGCAATGTGCGTCAGCACACGATGCTTGCTTGCCTGCACGTGCTTGCTCTCTCTCGCTCTCGCACACACTCACGCTCTCACGTTTGATGGAGAGCAGATTTCGCGAGCGATCGACATCGTCACCAAGTACGAGGACGTGTCGTCCGACGAGCGATCGAACACTTCCGACGATCCCACCAAGGTCTACGAGAACAGCGAGTTCCTGTTGTACAAGTACGTGCGCGCGAGTCGCCTCTCTCTCTCGCTCTCTCGGTGAGTCTCATCGCTGCTGGTGTAGGCTCTCGCTTCTCTCCGAGGCCGGTCGCAACGAGGACGCCTTGACGTTCTTGTTGGCCAACGAGAAGCATATCGTCGACAAGGACTCGCTCGGCAGCTCCAAGGGTACTTGCTACGCTACAATACCTCGCGCCTGCGCTCTCTCCCGCTCTCGCTAACTGCTGCATCGTGCGTGTGACGTGCTTAGTCGACTTGCTGATGAAGCTCGGTCGTGCCAAGGAGGCTGAGGACATTGCTCGCGCCATGGTGCACGTCAATCCCGACAACCTGCAGAGCCACGAGGCCCTCCACCGCACGCTCTCGTTGCTGCCTGATGAGAGTACGCTGCGCTACCAAGCGATGCTGCTTGCTTGCGGAACCTCTCACTCACTCTCTCGCAATAGGTGGCAAGTACACCAGCGAGCAAGTCGAACGATTGGACGCCTTGTACGAGGAGCTGTCGGCGTCGCTTCCTCGCTGGTGCAAGGCCGTGCGCAACCTGCCGTTGACGTTCTTGCCCGATGGCGACAAGTTCGCCGCCAAGCTCGAAGCGTACCTCAAGCCAGCGCTCACGAAAGGAGTACCTGCGCTGCACTCGACCATCCGCCCGCTGTACAAGGACGCTGCCAAGTCGCAACGCATCGGCGACACGTTGAACAACTTTCTCACGTCGCTCAAGGCCTCTGGTCGATTCCCCGGCGATTCGAGTACGTTTCGCGAGCGAGCGAGAGTGAGTTTCGTGTCGATCGGGTCTGCTCTCATCATGAATACTCATCTCACCTTCTCTCGATCGATCGATGGAACAGAGGAGGCTCCACCGTCAGCGTTGATGTGGACTTTGCTCGTGTATGCGCACCACCTCAACACGCTCAAGCGCTTCAACGAGGCTCTGGCCGTCGTCGACGAAGGCATCGCGCACACTCCGACGGCGCTCGAGCTCTACATGTGCAAGGCCAAGATCTACAAGAGCGCCGGCGACATTGAGCGTGCGGCGTACGAGATGAACCAAGTGCGCCTGCTGGACCTCGCCGATCGCTTCCTCAACACCAAGTCGACCAAGTACTTTCTGCGCGCCGACAACCTCAAGGACGCCGAAGAGACCGTGATGCTCTTCACCAAGCAAGACAACGGCCTCACGAACCTCTTTGACATGCAATGCATGTGGTACGAGCTCGAGTACGGCGCGAGCTGCAGGCGTACCGGTGACCTCGGCATGGCGATCAAGAAGTTCCTCGATGTCGAGAAGGTACGCGCTCCTCTCATCTCAACTCCTCTCCTCTCCTCTGCGATTCTGACCCGCAATGCCTTTCGTGTGCTGCAGCACTTTCAACAAATCGCCGAGGACCAGCTCGACTTCCACACCTACTGTCTGCGCAAGATGACGCTGCGCTCCTACGTCTCGTTGCTGCGACTCGAGGACAACCTGTTGGCGCATCCCAAGGTGCTCGCGGCCTTGAGCTCGCTCGTACATTGCTACGTCGAGTTGAACGACCGCCCAAAGGAGGTCGAGCAGTCGGTCGAGGGTCTGAGCAAGAAGGATCTGCAGAAGCGAAAGCGAGAGGAGAAGAAGCTCGCTGCTCGAGGTGCGTCCACTCGCTGCAATGCCATCGAACACACCTCTAATAGTGGCGAGTGAACCATATGATCCACAGAGGAAGCACGTCTCGCGGCACAGACGCCCGAGCAGAAGGAAGCCGAGCGATTGCTCAAGGTCGAGAACCCGCTCGCCGAGGCGACGAAACACCTGCAGACCTTGCTCAGGTACCACCCGCAGGCGCCTGCCACGCACATTGCTGCCTTCGAGGTCTACCTGCGAAAAGGTACACTACCACCAATGAGCGAGTGCGCCACGCCATGGGATTGTTGCTGACGCCGCACCACTCCTCTCAGGCAAGTTTTTGTTGGCTCTACGCGCCGTCAAGAAGTTGCTGGCGCTGGACGCCTCGCTGCCTGAAGCGCACCTCTTCCGCATTCGTTTGTACAACACCTGTACGTGCGCTCGCTTGTTTGTTTGCTTGCATATTCGTTCGTTCGTCCGTTCGCTCATGGGCTCGTTATTGTCAAGACTTTGCCGTGCCACTGGAACAACGCAACGAAGTGGTCACCAAGATTTTTGAGCTCGAGCGTGCGTCTGTGCTTGGTGAAGCGACTGGTGACAACCATGCGCAATTGCTGTCGTGTGCCAAAGTGTACGCCTCGTCTCCAAGATCAAGATCTCTTCATTATCGATCTCTTCACTGTCTCCCATCTAACAAATGACTCAACAATAGGTACGCTGCTGATCCCGCCAAGCTGTCGCTTCCGCAACGAACCGCTGCAGCCGAGGCGTTGCACTCGCTTGACGCGAGTTGCGCGGTACAAGCGGCGTCGTTCATCAGCAGCTTCGAGCCCTCGAGCAACTACACCAACTTTGACGCGTACCACAAGGCCCACGCGTTGTTGCTCGCTCTCGGCCAGCAAGCCGAGGCCGACTCCTATCGTGCACGCCTCAAGAACGCCTTCCCGCTGCATCGGTACTTTTCGGGCGAGACCTCGACCGCAGGTGCCGTGGCGGCTGCTGCTGCAACGGCTGCTGACGTCGATGAGTAAGACGACAGCACGGCCATTGACGCCCGAGATACGCCGTGGTTGGTTCTTCGATCACGGCGTGCGGTTTTGTTGATCTCACGACTATATGCGACCTATCCCCTTCTCTCTTGCCTCTCTCGCTCTCTCTCCTTCTCGCTCTCTCAAATAGGCGTCTCCGAGTGATATAGTAGTATTCGTACTCCTTCATCATCGTCTCCATCATCTGCATCTTCAAGTACAACTACGACCAAGCAACCGATCATATCATATCAAAAACACGCGTGTGCGCACTCGCACACTTATTCACCACAATCCTTCCTCATCTCGAAGCAACTGATTCGATTCGATTCGATTCGATTCGATCTCGTTGGTTTAGCAAGCAAATACCATCATGATGACGATGATGATGATGTATTCACAGTAGCCTCTCTATCTACAAGATATTAGCAGAGTCGACGACGAGATGACTCGAGGCAGTCCATCCGAACGAAGCAATCGCTTATTCCGAGAGCTCGAGAGAGATGGCGAGATGAGGACATTGCTCACGCAACTCATCGACAGCAGCGTCCGAGATCGAACTGCAACCACCGAGGCGTACCGAGCGCAAGCGACGGAACTGCGCCACGTAGTTGATGCCGACGTCGAGGAGATTGTAGCAGTACTCGAGATTGAGGTGCGTGAGCGCGGTCAAGGCGGCCGAGAGGTCGTAGATGCCGACGTCCGAGATGTTGTAGCAGTAGCGCAGATCGAGTGCCTCGAGACGCACGAGGCGCGCCATGTGTGAGGCCGCGAGGTCTGTGAGGCTGTGGCAGTGGCCGACGTTGAGGCGCTCGAGGCGCGTGAGATGGCGCGCCACGGCGGCGATTCCGTCGTCGGTGACCTCCTCGCAGTGCGCGATGCTGAGGCTCTCGAGCGAGTCACCGAGGCTGGCGGCCAGCAAGCCCAGCTCGCGGTCGGCGAGCGCCTTGCATTCGTCGAGCGCCAAGGCACGCAGATGTCGCATGGCCTCGGTGATGTGACGCAGGCCTTGCTCGCCGATGCTGCAGCGCGAGAGATTGAGCGACCGCAGGCGCGGCAGGTAGGCCGCCAGGTGGCGCACGCCCTTGTCGGTGACGTTCTCGCAGTGCGAGACGTCGAGATGCAGCAGCTTCGGCAGGCCGAGCGCAATCTGCTGCATGCCAAAGTCCGAGATGTTGCACTTGGCGAGGTCGAGCTCGCGCAACAGCGGCAGATGACGCGCAATGTGCTTGACGCCCTTGTCGGAGACGGTCTCGCCGCGTGCCAGATGCAGCGACTTGGGCAGCAGGTGCGCAATGTGATGCAGGCCCTTGTCGGTCAGCTGTTGCATTTGCGTCAGGTCCGGTAGCGTCTGTGCAATGTGCAGGCCGCGATCCGTAATGTTCTCGAGCTGGTTCTGCACGCTCTGCAGACTCGAGTCGGTGATGGTGCCACAGTCGCTCACGAGGTTCAGGTAGTGTCGCGCCAGCAGCGTGCCGCTCGAGTTGCGAATGTACGAGATCTGCTCTCCGACGCCACCCTGTTGCTGTAGCGTGGATGCCGCAGCTGACGCCGTCGCGGCCGTCGAGCGTGCAATGTCGGTGATGCTGCAGTACAACCCATTGACTGACGGCAGCGTCGGGAGTCGTTGCGTCAGCTTGTTGAGCAGCGCGTCCGTGGTGCTGAACAAAAACCACAGTCGCTCCTGCCCGTCGAGTGAGAACCTTCGCGTTCGTGGCGCCAGTCGAATCAGCCGGCGCACGGTGCCTTGATCCAGCAGCCCGACTTGCGACACCGAGAGGTCCATCGAGACGCGCGAGTGAAAGAACTCGTGGCGCCAGCTCTTGCACACGAGTGCGATGCGAGCATTCTTGAGGCCTCGCAGCTTCGAGAACACGATCTCGCGCACCTCGATCGGAAGATCGAACCAGTGGTACTCCGAGTAGTGAATACGAGCACCTCCACCAGAGTCGTTGCTGCCAGTGCTACTGATCAGAGCGCGAGATGATACGCGAGGTAGTGAGGACGTCGGTGTCACGATGCCTGTTGTTGATGATGTCGTCGCAGAGGAATCCAGCAGTGCATCGTTCAGAAGCGTTCGCGATGAGACTCGACTCATACCGGTCGAGTTGTTGGCGCCGAGATGAGGAGGTGAGTGATGGTAGTACGCATGAGTGTCGTCTCGCAACAACAGATGCGAGTGTTGTTGGTTCGGATGCAACGATGGCGGCGGTGGCGCTGGTTGCTGCGGCGGTGGCGCGGTAAAGGAGCCACCGACGCCACTGCTGCTAGAAAGAGACGGTGGCGTCATTGTGGCAGTACCACCGAGCCCATCGAGCGTCATTGTCGTGGCGGCCGAGGCCGAGAGCGAGGTGTAGATCGGAGGAGAGGTGGCTGATGTCGAGTGAGCGTCGGACGCAATCGCAGTGCTCGATGATGTGGAAGATGATGAGGATGATGAGGAGGAGGACGACGACGTCATGAGTACGTTCGGTAAGGACGATGACATGGCGGGCGATGGCGGCGAGCTGCCGAAGCCGTAGCGCCAGGTGTCGGCCAAGAACGACATGAGCTGCTCGACGAAGAGCTCGCCCTCCTCGTGCTCGTCGTCGTGGGCGCTCGCGGGCGACGACGACGACATGCTGTCGCTGCCGCTGAAGCTGTTGTTGGCGCTCGAGATCGAAGCTCCACCGACGCCGGCTGCTGCCATGCGTCGCATTGGTATCTGTTGGGCTTCGCTCGAGAGCAAGGATGGCGCCGAGATCGTGTTCGAGGAAGTCAATGATGACGATGATGAGGAGGATGCGGTGGTGTTGGTTGGGGCAGCAGTGCTGGAGGAAGGAGCTGGCGAGCTGCTCGGTGGCGGGGTAGACTCGAGGATCCAGCCAGCACCGATGCTGCTGAAGCGACGACGCATGCTTTGCATCATGGTGGCGCGAGCGGCGACGATGGAGGCGCGAGGTGCCGCAGGACCTCACGCAAGCGAGCGCGCGCGCGGCAGGGAATCGAGACGAGGTGCGGCTCACCGAGAGGCCAGAGAGGCCTCGGATGGACGGCAGCAGTGGTTACACAACAATGGTAGTGGAAGTGGTTGTAGCAAGGGGGGTTGTTGGTGGTGGTGTGGGAGGGGAGCGAGCGAGGGTGCTCGACCACCGGCTGATGGCGCCGTGGGTTGCGATGCCGATGAGCGAGAGAGCCGAGGAGAGTGTGCGGGAGTGTGACGCGATATGGATGAGAGGATGAGTTCCAGGGTCTCGGTGGTATCGATGAGGAGCTTGTGTGGTGTGGCGTGTGGGCGTTGAGAGATTGAAGGGTTCGAGAGAGGGAGGGGGCGGGAGGGTGCGACAGCGGCAGCAGAACGAAGGACGACGATGATGGCGACGACGAGGCAACTAAGCAACTGAGACGCTCGATCGATCGATGGCGCTGCTGTTCTTCCTCCTCGTCGTCTCGTTGCTGCATCTTCGGTATCTCTTGATCTCTGATTAGCGAGCTTGATCAGTATCGATATCTCATCTCTTGATCTCTCATTAGCGAGCTTGATCACTATCGATATCTCATCTCTTGTTACATCTATATCTCTTGATCTCTCATATTAGCGAGTTAGATCTCTATCGATATCTCATCTCTTGCTGCATCTTCTATCTCTTGACCTCTCATATTAGCGAGTTAGATCTCTATCGATATCTTATCTCTTGCTGCATCTTCTATCTCTTGACCTCTCATATTAGCGAGTTAGATCTCTATCGATATCTCATCTCTTGCTGCATCTTCTATCTCTTGACCTCTCATATTAGCGAGTTAGATCTCTATCGATATCTCATCTCTTGCTGCATCTATCTCTCGATCTCTGATTAGCGAGCTTGATCTCTATCGATATCTCGTCTCTTGCTGCGTCTATCTCTTGACCTCTCATATTAGCGAGTTAGATCTCTATCGATATCTCGTCTCTTGTTGCATCTATCTCTCTGATTAGCGAACTGCAACTCTCACCGACACAACCAAGCGAGCACATACCGACCAATGGGACGACACGAAGATCGAGGCTCCAAGAGCTCCAAGACCAAGAGCTCCAAGCATGAAGTGGTCGGTTTGAAGCGCAAACGCCGCGATGATGAGGATGATGATGGCGGCGACGACGATCTGGAGCTCGATGACGCAGCGATCGAAGCGGCCTTCGCTGCGTACGATCGTGGCGAGTATGTCGATGAGGACGACGATGGAGCTGCTCGCAAGAAGAGCAAGAAGACCGCGAAGCCCGCCAAGACTTTGAGCAAGAGCAAGAGCTCGACGAAGCATGTGTCGAAACACAAGGAGCTCGAAGCTGATGATGATGATGATCAAGACGATGATGAGGCAGAGGATACGCACAGCAAGGTCAAGATCAAGAGCCACAAATCCAAGCGACAACCTCAACGCAATGACGATGACGATGATGATGATGACGATGATCAAGAAGATGCTGAGGAGGAGGAGGAGCATGCCGAGCTCGAGCTCGAGGCCGAGGAGTCATCGGAGGCCGCCGAAGGAACGAAGCAAGCGTCACGCAAGGAGCGCATCGCCGAGCAACAACGACGCACGGTGTTCGTCGGACAACTGCCTGCCGCCATCAACGAGGCCAAGCTCAAGCGACTGATGCGCAACTACGGCAAGATCGTGTATGTGACGATGGTGCCGCTGCTTCCGCCAACGTCCCGCTCATACGCAAGCCGTTCGCTGGTTGTGAGAGTAGTCATATGAATCTCGTGCCGCCCAAGAACGCACGAGCTGTCGGAGCGTTCGCGTGTGCCTTCATCGAGTATGCCGACGAGGAGAGTGCGCTCAAGGCGCTGGAGTTGCACAGCAAGAAGCTCGGCACCGAGCATCTGCGAGTCAATCTCGCTGCCAATCGACCTGCCAAGAAGGACAGTATGTGCTACTCGATCGTGTGCTTGACGCAGCTCGAACGATTGATTGAATGATTGATTGATTGACTGATTGTGCGTGTGTGTTGAATCAGACTTTGCCAATGATAAGGACCGTCGCACGGTGTACGTCGGCAACCTCAACTTCCAGACCAACGAAGCCAAGCTCGAGGGCATCTTCAAGAACTACGGCGTGCTCAAGGAAGTGCGTCTGCCACGCTTCCACGACTCGGGATTGCGTCGCGGCTTCGCGATGATCGAGTTCGCGCACCACTCGGCAGCGACGCGAGCGCTCGAGGCCGCCGACGGCTTGCGCATCGACGGCCGCAACGTGGTCGTGCAGCTGGTGAGCGACAACAAGGGCACCAAGGAGTTCCGTCCGGTGCCCGAGAAGCTGTTGCCCAAGATCGCCGAGCGCTCGGCCATTCTCAAGGCCCTTGACCTCGACAAGCACGCTTCGAAGCGCAGACGCACTGCGCCTCCTCCCAAGGCAGACGACGATGAGTGAGCGAAAGAGTGAGTACGAGTGTGGCTGGTGGGTGCCGCAGTTTTGAGCGAGTTGAGTGGCATCGAACAGCCAGCGTATCGTGACAATGATGCGGATTGAATCAAACAATCAATAACAACGAATATAGTTTGAACGAGTAGAGTACAAGTACAGCTAGGTGGTATTCGCGATGGCGCTCAGTGTCACTGTGCGTGTGGCTTGGTGTAGTGGATGATGCTCTCGGGCGATCGGTAGAGTTCTATCAGCTCGCGGAACAGCGCTTGTTCGACCTCCATCTGGCCACTCTGGCGAGCCATATAGATGTCGTCACACAGGCGCATGATCGGTCGTGGATCTACTCGTGCAGTTGTGACGTTAGTGAAGCTTGTACGCATTGGCATCGGCACTGCGAGGGCAGACGGACCTGGCAGCTCTTGGAATATGATGTTGGCTTGCAGTCCCGTCACTGCCATGCGCAGGAAGCGGCCGACCGCCAGCACGACGCCCAAATCTAAGGCAGCAGGGATGTATCAGTACGAGCTTGCAATGATGCGATCCGATGTGATTCGTACACAAGCCAATGATGCCAGCTGTAGCCAGTGTGGAGGTGATGCCAGTCGGCAGCTCTGTGCTTACAACCACGAGCTGAGGCGCAAGATTCTCGGGCTTGCTCCACGGGTTGGGTGCCAGGTCGCGCCAGCCCCAGTACGCCAGAAGCTGCGAGACCTCCGTGGGCCCCGATGGCTCGATCACGGTCTGCACCGAGATCGAGCGATTGAACGAGAGCGCGACGGATTTGAACGGAACCGGCGGTACCCTGCGAATTTCTCTCGCATGTGAGAGAGCGAGCGACATCGAGTGACGTGATTGCTTGTGGAGACGTACAAGGGTTTGCCAGTGATCGGCAACCGGAGGTAGGACGGGTACAATGACGGCAGCGTGAGCGTCGTTGTGGGGCTCGTAGTATTCAGCACGTCGAGGAAGGCGTCACGCAGCGTCTCGTTGAGCTGGTACAGCGACTCGTAGATCATGACCTTCTGGTCGGATGGGTTCTGGCGCAGAAACGTGAAGCGCAGCGAGAGGAAGATGTCGGTCGATTGGAGAGCAATCTCTAATGCTCTCAGTGCAGGTGGTGTCAGATCCCATTGTGTATCCGAGTACGCCCGTAACTGCACGAGCTGTGTGTCACGTTTGGATGACGAAGGCAGATTGTAGACCTTCGAGATAATGCTGAACTACACGTTCCATGCGAACAGCCATCGAGTCAGAGAGAGAGAGGCACCGCGCGCATTAGGCAGGGAATCGTTACCTGCTCTTCGTTGACACTGCTAGGAATCGAGCGATCGACAGTGGCAGCATAGAAGGGCGAGAAGCCACTGATGCCAATCTCGGTCGTGCACGAGAGCACGGGATTCGGCTTCAACGCCGGATTGGCGCTGCTGAGCAAGAAGAGCGGGAACCAGATGACGCCAATGATCGTGATGACGAGACAGCTGCCGATGCAGCACTTGAGTGCCACAGGGCGCGGTCTGTCGAACTTGCGGAATCGTTCGCGGCGTCGCTCTGCGCATATCGAGCGTTCGCTGGTAAGAAGCAGCGAGCCGTCACCATCACCACAATGCAAGCAACGTACGAGCGAGGACTTTGTACAGGCTTGCAGAAATGTCCTCGAACTGGAACCACTCACCAAGCTGGCACATTGGGGGATGGTTGAAGTTAGGCTAACCGCGAGCGAGGGGGAGAGAGAGCACAAAGCATACCTTGAGTGTTGTGGGCTCGATCACCCAATCCATGACGGTACGAAGTTCAAATACGAAAGGAATCGCTCGGTATAAGGCAACTACAATCAACGATCCACGAGCTACGAGTTAGAGAGACAGAAGCACGCCCTCCTGTCACTCTGACATACTCGAGAGCGAATGGTAGATGCGCAACTCCTTGGGCATTCGGCGTTCGTTGATGACCACGGGATAACCGCGACGAAGTTGGAGCGCCGAGAAGCCCCAGTAGCAGCACTTGAAGAGATAAAAGATCACCAAGGTCCACGAAAAGTAGAAGGGCTTGTTGTTCGTGACCGGCAGCATGTAGAACAGATAAATGTGCACAAAGATCAGTGTCGTGTACTGCAGGAGCATCTTGAGTCTGTCACACACGTGCCAGCGGGTTGGTCAGACTGCCATCTCGACCGAGATCAAAGCATGGCATGGCAGATGGCATGAAGACTCGCGTACCGGATCGACTTGTAGAGATAAATGATTCGATCGAGCAGAATGATGAGGAACTGCGTGAGCAGCAGGAAGAAGAGGTTCTTGGGAATGCTGCTCTGCACCAAGAACACGATCCAAGACGAGTTCGGGTTGCCAGTAAAGTAGTTCTCGAACACGGTCATCCAGAAGAATGCCAGCAGGTCGCTCGCAAAGATGAACGAATAAAAGTCCATGTCGCGGCCCGTGATGCCCTTGATGCCGAGAATACCGACGCGGTACAGGTAGAACACGATCTCGCCCGGCAGGTTCTTGAGGCTCCTCAGGCTCCAAACCACAGGACTGCCAAGGCCACATTAGACCAACGAGATTCTCGCCACCACAACGACGGCCAAGTCGTCACGAATACGTACGAGCACAGCGTCACGTTGTCGGGCTCTTGCTCTTCGGCTGCTTGCGATTGCTCCAACAAGGTCTGGAACGTCTCGGGCATCACGAGCTCCAACGAGGGTTGCGACTGTAAGGTTGGCGGCGGCGAGTACTCGAGCGTGCGGTCGATGAACTGGTCGAGGTACTCGAGCGCGTCGCCGGCCTGGAGATCGCCATCGAACAGCGCCGGCGAGGCCTTGACCTTGGCTGCGCGCTCGCGGGCCTTCTCGATGGCCTGTTCGCGCTTGGAACGCTCAAACTCGATGCGCTGCTGCTGTCGCAGCGCCGCCACAAAGACCCACGTGCCACGCTTGCGCGCAATGTAGCGCGACCACAACAACGCCAACAGGACCGCAATGTCGAAGAACGAACCGAGACCGAACCAATACGTGCTCTGCGAGATACCGATGACGCGCGGCAGGTTGCCAATGAACGGGAGATTGGGCGCCTCGGATGCCGTCAGGCGGCTGGCAGACGCACACCAGTACACGAGCGTGCCGGACGAGTTGGTGCACACGCCAAAGACCGGGAACTGGAACATGAACTTGATGCACAAGACTACCACCGTGTACGCCAATGCTGCGCTCCAGTAATTCTGTTGTTGTCACCGAGCGATTAGCATTCATCTCAAGCAAGCGATCTTACATCGAGAGCATCGACATACGCTGTTCGGATAAGGATACTCGATGAGTGCGTAGACGAACATCGAGAACGGATAGATGATGCTAATCAGGTCGGCGTTGGCTATCGCATTGGCGATGAAGGCAATATACACGATTCCTGTGCTGTGTCTCTCGACCACGTCATGGAGACCGACGGCGATCATCATGGTGCGTGTGCGTGTCGGATCTAATCACATCACCGAAACGAGAGTCACTCAGTAAACGGTAGGAGCCATCAAAAAACGACCGATCTCGCGATTGTACCTGGCTTCGTGCGAGCGAATGTATACAGCATGCCGATCAGTGCAAAGTAGCACTTGTCAATCATGACATTGAAGACGTGCTTGCACTTGGCGCACAAGGTTGGCTTGGGTTGTTGCTCGGTAGCAGTGTGAGAGGTATCACCCCCAGCTCCTCCTTCTGCTGCTGCCGTTGCTGCTGTTGCTGCTGCTTTTTGCTCTGCAGTGGCAGCTTCTGGTTGCTGTTGAGGTTCACCCTCTGGTGGCACAGAGGATGCCGAAGCAGTGTCGGTCGAGGCGTCTTCTGCTTCGCGATTGGGATCCATTGGGTCTTCTTCCGTTGATGCAACCTCTGTCATTGTTGATAGAGAGAGAGAGAGAGAGAGAGAGAGAGAGAGAGAGAGAGAGAGGTCAGAAGGATAGAAGCAATCGATAACAATCAAGGCAACCATACCTGCTGCGTAGGTTTGAAGCACTATCGATTTGACGGTGGTAGTCGAGTACGTGGTGTGCTGCTCATCGTGCAAGTACAACTTGCGCTGGCGGAACTCACGAACTACATTGCTCAAGTTGTCAGCCAGCAGAACCAATCAATCACCACGAGATCATTACGTACTTCGCTCCATTCGCATTGCACGCTCGTGTTGTTCCTGTTCGTATGAGCGCTGTTGCATCGTGAGCCGCTCGACGTGGGAAGTGTACTCGGCCACGGCACGAGCGTGTGCGTCGTGTTGTTGTCGCTCGATCCAGCGAACCACGAGTTGAAACTCGGGTGCCCGGAAGACCTGCGGCATACACGCGTTCGATAGGTCAGCTCTTGAAGGATCTCCCGAGGTAGTGAGCATCGGGCTACGTTCGTACTCCGGTCTGCAAGCTCAGTGTGATGAACATGGCCCAATCGTAGATCATGCTTTGCTGCGAGAAGGGATTGATGGCGGCCACGAAGTCGAGCTTGTACAGACCGAGAATCACCTGCCACGACGACGGATCCGAGCTGCCTGGAATCCAAGGGCATTGGAACAAGAGCTGTTGCGTGCCGGAGCCGGGAGTTGGTCAGATTGGCCGATGTGAATGCACAATTATTCGACGCCGTACACGAAGAACCACGACGAAGAACGAGTAGGTCTGCGACGCGAGCCAGAGTTGGTAGCGTAGCTCGGAGGCTGATAGCAGGAACAGAGCCAATAGCATGTATCCGAGCGAGAGCAAGTTGGCTGCAGCATTCATCACGCGAGCATTCATTGTGAGTTGCTTCGTATTCTCTCTCTCTCTCTCTCTCTTGCTCGCTCTGAACGCACCTTGAACGGTACTACCGAACAGCAATATGAACAACACGGCAGTGCTCGAGAAGCGATAATACACCCATTGCATCCAGTCGCCCCACGAGCGAGGTTTGCCTGTAAAGTCGTGAATCTCGCTGTCGCCCACTCGCACCATGCGGTCGTCGGCCTGCACCGTGATGTCGCCCTGATGTATGTCGGCAATCGAGCTACGAGCAGCGGCAGCAACGATCGTATCCTCATCATCCTCGTCCTCATCGTCTTCGACGATCATATCGCTGGAATCTGCCTGGACCTCGGCACGTTCGGCATGACCATCGAGGAGCGCATCGGTCTCGAGCGCGTTATCATCGTCGGCGAGCGGATCTGAAGCAAGATGCGACACGTTTGCGGCCACGTCGGAGTTGGCTGAAGCAGCGTAAGCGACTGGCTCGCATCGAAGGAGCGAGATCGACGGAGCGAGATCGACGTACCGGAATCCGACGAAGTGTACGGCTGCGACGAATGGCGCAACTCGCGATCGGTGGTGCTTTCGATCTGCAGCTTGACGGTGACTGGCGCAGCCGCGGCGCGAGCAGCGTAGATCTGATTGATTCTCGCATGCAGCAAGAAGATGGCGAGCTGCAGTACGATAAAGTCGGCGATCAGCAGGTAGGGATTGAAGTTGCTCATGCCGAGCCATTGACGGTCGTCGGGCGACAAGCCCGAGAAGAGGTACTGCGTCGGGTCCGGGAATCCCAGCAGTCCTAGCCACTGGAAGCACAATGCGAACAGCAAGAAGCTCACGATCATCGAGGTCGAGAGAGCTGTGTACCCAATGCCCTTGTCGTGAGTACCCTCACTCACCAAGTTGTAATCGCTCGCTCGCTCGCTCAAGTGGCAGATGCGTACTTTGCTTGACCAAGCGCGGGAACAAAATGACGGTGAACGACAAGATGACCTCGAAGATGCTGTAGATGTTGCGGCGGATGACGGCACACAAGATCAGCGCGCTGGCAAAGATCAAGTGGCCGCCGACCGAGAAGAGGTTCGAGAGGAAGTAGCGCACGCGGGCTTCCATCGTTCGAGTGGTGAGCTGCTTGTGCATGAATTCTTCGCTCGTGAACAACATCAGCTCGGCGTTCGGGTGGTCCTGCATCGACACACGCACGCTCATCGAGTCAGACTGGTTCCGATCTCGAACGACGTGCACATAGCAGGACGTGAGGCGTACTTGCTCCCACACGACTCGCCAGCGAACGGCGAAGCGGAGCACGACCAAGGAGAAGAGCGCCATGTAGTACAATAGCTGCTCGACGAACTCGCACACGCAGATCGAGCCCTGTGTCAGGTTGGCACACGAGCAGCTGCCGACGCCGAACCAATCCAGCAGATTCTGGTTGGCAATCTTGCCGAGCAGCTGCTGGAAGCCCGAGAACTGGAAGGCATATGCAGTGGCCGACAGCATCTACGAATGCACCTGCCGAGTGAGGCTCCGGAACGAGCCACCTGCTCGACGGCGGGAGCAAGCGCATTTGCACGTACCGCAAGCCACAGGAAGATGAAGAGCGTCAATCCGTGGAAGAGCACAATGCGCGAGTGTGGCACGACGAATAGCAGTACGACCAAGGCGAGGAACAGCACCAGATGCAAGGCCGACACGTTCGACACGCACACGATGAAGGTCACCAAGGCAAAGACCTTGCCGGCGTGCAGCATCACCATTCGCTGCACGAACTTGAGGAACACCACCAACACCGAGAACTTCTCCTTGCTACGAATCGGATTACGCTGTAGCAACGAGAACAACCGTGTGAGTGCACGGCATTCATTCAGTCGGCTGGTTATCGACCATTGTTACCACGTACGAAGAACTTGTGCTTCTTGGCCTTCTTCTGTTCGTCTTGCTCCGCCTGCAAACAAACAATCAATCAATCAATCAATCAATCAATCAATCAGTCATTCAGGCAACCAATTCGTTGAATGTGAACGACGTCGTACCGAGTATACGGCCACAAAAGACCAACCCTGCATGATCGAGAGTACGAAGCAGAAGGCGTTGCCGAGGAGTGCCCATTCGAGGTTGTGCGTGTAGAGTACGAGGCCGAGATCGGCTGGACTGAATGTCGCTACGAGATGGCCGACCCATTGAATGTCAGCAACCACGAGTACCGTGTGCCATTGCAGCCACACTTGATGCGTACTGTTGCTGACGGGCCAGTGCTTCTGGATCGCGTTGGCCAAGTCCTGAAACTGATAGACGTATACCGTGACGAAGATGCCAGTGTTGACGGTGACGATCACTGGCCAGAAGGAGCGAATGGCACGCAGCGAGCGCTTGGCAAAGAAGTGCGCAAACAAGCACACGAGTGTCGAGAGTAGGTAGCTACGATTCCAACGAACGACATGAGTGCGTGAGATAGTGCTCGAGTAAGTGCGAAAGCGACGACAGCGGTGCGTACAATCCAGAGAATAGTGACGGCGACATGAGCGAGCCGGTCAAGAAGAATGCAAGATAGCACAGCATCAAGCCGTAGGTCTGGTACAGCGAGCGAATCGCCTGTCGTTGCGTGTAATGTGTCAGTGGCGTCACTAGCGATTCACTGTCTGATGGCCAACGAACCAGCATGATCAAGTACACCAATGGGTACTGCTTGACCGTCTCCATGAATTCAGTCTGCTCGCGTGTGACGCTCTCTGTGGGGGTGAATCTCGTGGGTGAGTGTTGGCCGTCGATACAAGGACTCAGAGGCACGGCGTCGTACGAGTCACGAGTCCTGATGGTACCGAGCGATACAACAAGAACTGCAGGCTCGTCATGATCAAGATGAGCAAGTGCCACTTGAGGCCGAAGATGAGCTGAACGCCCGACATGGTGCCACACGTATCAAAGTGGCGGAGTCCAATCACTTCGATCCATTCGTTGGTGTCCCACGAGCAGGTCCACGAGACTTGGTACGCCATCAGCAGGCAGATGACGAACTCGGTGTAGATGATCAATAGCACCCAAAGCTTCTTGGCAAGCTGCTCACTGCTAATAAAGATAACGAAGAATGCCACTGTGGTACACACGAGAGCGTGAGTGAGAGATTGCGTGGGAGGTATGTGCCAGAGCGATGCGCGCAGCATACTGTAACCGGCATCGAGAATGTTGACCGACTGCAGACTGCAAAAGTACAGCGCCCCCAGTGACACGAACACGACATGCGACGAGATTGCTTGAATGACTGTTCCGCATGCCGAGAGTGAGTGAGTGAGTGAGTGAGTAAGCGATGCGGTCAACACAGGAACTACGGCTACGTACACAACCAAATGATCTGCACGATGGTGTGTATGATACGATTGCTCATGATAGAGTTCCATGTCGTGACGAGACTCGAGGACTCGATGATGGGCTGGCTCTCGGGCGCTTGTGACGACGGTGGCCGGTTGGGAGACTCGTGTACGAGCCCTCCAGCCGAGTGGTAGGTGCGGAACATAATTGCCGCACGGATGGCATAGTAGTGGTAGCCAAAGTAGATGGCCATCAGTGTGATGGGCAGCAGCTGGATGGCGAGATACAGCACCGAGGGATTGAAGACTACCAGACCAAAGTTGGAGAGAATCTCTTCGTCCGAGCTCTGTGGCACAGAACGAGAGCAACACATTCAGCGTCAATCGATGAGCTGCATGAGAGATGACATGTGGATGGCCATCATCATGTCGTACCTCGATGGCACCAAAGTCAATCTGATAGATGCTCTGCACCGCGAGCCAAATGGCCGAGTAGAATAGCAGCACCGGCAGTGCACGAGTGACCCACTGCCCCGGCAGATAGGTGCCGATCACAAAGAGGTACACGAGGAGCACCAACGACGTGAGCGAAGGCGTCAGCAGCGCCGCCATCATGTAGGCGACGAACGCCAGCTTCCAGCCGTGTCCCGAGAAGACCTCGCGGATGGCGTAGTAGTGCTCGGGCACCATGTTGACGACGCGGTTGTTAAAGTCGTACGTCACGCCTTGATACGGTGGACGCTTGCGAATGGCGTCGAGGTCGAGCGCGGCCTCGCCGTGCGCCGGCAGGCACGTGGTCTCGATGAAGCTCTTGATCTCGAACATGCGACGCCAGTGGCACGTGAACCAGAAGAGCGCCATCAGAGCCGCGAGCTCCAACAGTACGGGCCACCACTCCCACCATGCAGAGTTCGAAGAGTACAAGGTCGGCTGGCCGTACAGGAACGCTGGCAAGTACGCCGACGAGAAGGATTGCAACACTGGCACCTGTGCCAGGCACAAGAACAGTATCGAGATGAAGCTGTATCCCAAGAGAATCGGCCATGAACTGTGCGAATCAATCGAGTCAATACTCAACAGCAATCGGAGCATAGAGAGAGAGAGAGAATGCAGGAGCACGCACTAGTACAACAATGCTGCCACCGGATATCCGAACGATAAGACCAAGATGCCAACGAGAGCCAACCCGAGTGCGAACGACGTTTGGATCGATGGGAAGGCGATTCCGACCAAGCTACAGAGGAACAAGACGGCCCAGCCATGTGCCGTGGCCGAGAACTCGAACCTCTTGGATCCTGTCATGTTGGTATCTAGACAAATGGAACAGCATCGTTCAATGGATGGAGAATGGCATGAAGTGATTGAATGAGCGTACACTTGAGCTTCTCAGACGAGTGCCTGCTGCCGAGGCGGTAGACGGCCGTGTACACGTGCAAGCAGCAGAACCACACGACGACATTCGGCAGCGCCATGCGGAGGATCTCGAGTATCGTGGCGTTCCTCCATTTCAATCCGAACATGGTCCATATCCAGGTCGAGTTGTACGATGCCATGAGACTCGGATCCGAGAGAACCACCACGAAGAACAGAGTCTTTGTTGTTGTCGTCGGTGTCGCACAAGGAGTCAGGTGATGTGAGGAGTGCGGTGGATGAGGTAGCAGTGCAGTGTACCTCGCCGACGGTCAAGCACGTTGCAATGAAGAGATTGATTCGAGCGACCCACAGAGTCAAGGTATCTGTCGATTGTACATGAGTGAGAACAGTGATCGATTGATGATTGGATTGATGATTGGATTGATGATTGATGATTGGATTGGATTGGATAGATTGGATTGATGATTGATGATTGGATTGATGATTGGATTGATGATTGGATTGATGATTGGATTGATGATTGGATTGATGATTGGATTGATGATTGATGATTGAATTGATGATTGGATTGGATTGATGATTGGATTGATGATTGGATTGATGATTGGATTGATGATTGATGATTGAATTGATGATTGGATTGATGATTGGATTGATGATTGGATTGATGATTGGATTGATGATTGGATTGATGATTGGATTGACGATTGGATTGATGATTGGATTGATGATTGGATTGATGATTGGATTGACGATTGGATTGATGATTGGATTGATGATTGGATTGACGATTGGATTGATGATTGGATTGATGATTGAGATCGTACTGCGCCAGACGAGCACCGGATGAGGCGTGAGAGTGGCGGCCGTCAATCCACCAGCAGCGTACACGAGCGACACCACGGAGCCTCGGAACAACGTGGCGGCGATCAAGATGCATGGGAAGGCGAACGAGTACAACAACGACGCCGTGGCGAGTGCCGCTCGCTTGGCAGCGGTCGATGGTCGTAGTGGATGCGCACCGAGCGGGAGCGATGGTTGATTGGCTCGAGCGCCATCGTTGTCGCTTGATACGCTCGATCGACGTGACGATGATGCTGATGATGATGCGGCCGCTGCTGATACAGCTGATGCAGCCTCGGCCTCGGTGTTGGGAGGTTCATCGGCTGCGAGCATGATGGAGGGAAGGCAAGTGGCGCTGGTAACGATGTCGCTAGTGAGAGAGGAACTGCAGCGTCATGGGCGAGCTGTGCTCATCGAGCCGGCTCGGAGCGCCGAGGTCTCTCGATCGACTGGCAACCGATACCACCACCGAGTATCTATCGATCTACTGTTCTGGCTGCGTGATGAAGCTTGGGATGAGACGCACGAGAGAGAGAGAGAGAGAGAGAGAGAGCAGGCAGCGCAGCGAGGCAACGAGACGAATGACGACGAGGTCGCAACCTCGGTGCTCAAGGCCTCAGGCGAGCGACCACTGTCGGAGCCAGCCCGGGCCAGGGCCGTGTCCATCCAGCCATCCAGCCACCCGGGCAGCCAGTCTGCAATATATCCATCGAGGCAGTACCAACGCCCCAATCGTCAAGAGAGGCCACCGGAACCTCAGGCACACTCTCAGACCCTCGGACTCCGGACCACGAATATCTCCAGCGATACCAACAGCAACGCCGAGGTATCGCGCCAGCCATCTATACATATTGGCAGCAATATATACATCGAGAGAGACCCACCTATTCAACCATCAACGCCCCAATCGTCAAGAGAGGCCACCGGAACCTCAGGCACGCTCTCAGACCCTCGGACTCCGGACCACCAATACCTCCAGCAACGCCGAAGTATCACGCCAGCCACCCAGCGCCATCCATCCATATTGGCAGCAATATCTCCATCGAGAGAGACCCACCTATTCAAGCATCAACGCCCCAATCGTCAAGAGAGGCCACCGGAACCTTGGGCACGCACTCAGACCCTCGGACTCCGGACCACGAATACCAACAGCAACGCCGAGGTATCGCGCCAGCCATCGAGCGCCATCCATCAGTCGCTTGTCTTCCCCGCTGCCGCTGCCGCTGCTCCGGTCCTCCCCCACAACCACTCTCTCTCCCCTCGGTCACCCGCCACACCCACCCACACAACCTCCGACAACCATGGCATCGATCTCCGAGAGCGATCTCACCGTCAGCGAGGGCGACGCGCGCACGGGCTACGTGTGGTGCCTGACCGACGAGCAGAAGGAGTCGCTCG
>Ga0209935_1002596_pt1 | contig 21361 bp, 19 predicted proteins | sample ThiBio_1000_plan_2_FD_183958 | JGI IMG/M metagenome (GOLD analysis project Ga0209935, IMG submission 183958) | Wastewater bioreactor microbial communities from Cape Town, South Africa - Thiocy_cont_1000_plan (SPAdes) | ecosystem: Engineered > Bioreactor > Thiocyanate-remediating >...
ACCGCAACGCCTACCCGCTGCAGATCTTCCAGGCCAAGCTGCGCGCCAAGAAGTGCACCATATGCGACATTTACCCTGCCAAGTACGCTACACCACCCATGGTGCTCCCGCTGAGACCGACGACCATGATGCTCATGATTGGATGGCTAACGCATTGATTGCCTTGTGCGATGCCAGCTACGTGACCGTATCAGACCGCTTGGCTCCCGACAGCCCGTGCTATTTTTGCGACCAGTGTTACCGGCCGTTCCACTACACGTTCGAGGGCAAGCTGCTGTACGACGACTTTGAAGTGTACCCCTATGTTCATGAGTAGTGGGGGGTGCTGGTGATGTGGTGGTTGTTGTAGTAGTAGTAAAGATATCGACACGAGTCGAAGATCGTTGTTGTAGAGCTCTTGCATCTATGTGCATCATGGCAACTGCCACATGACGCTAAAAGTTAGTTAGCTAGCTAGATGGAATGCACACGCACACACACGCGCTCAAACGAAACGTTCCGCTCCGCGCGGAATATCTCCAGCGCGGAAGGCGGACAAATCGCGCAGCGGAGAATTGGCACGCAGCACATGTGGCTATCTGCCAACCAAGATCATTAGTTAAGTATAGAGAACGAGAGCACATGCGTTTATTCGGTGCGCGAACAAGATGAAAGTGGGGCACCAAAGTGCACGTGAGACATACACAAGCAAAGGTGGTAGAAGAGCTGCAGCAGCAGCTTGCAGATCAGGAGCGCTGGCGAGGCCTCTCCTCGTTGGGCCGCCAAGCCCTGCATCAGCAGTAGGCAGGAAGGAAGGAAGGAAGGAAGGAAGGAAGGAAGGAGTATAAAGTACAAACAACGAAACAAACAACCAAACGACAATATATGCGTGTGCGTGTTACTCACACCACAACAACCACAGCAAGCACGACAACAACAACAACAACAACAACAGCAACAAGCAGAACGGTAACAAGACCGACAACCAACGAACCGGTTGGCTGCCGGCGACACAACATACAGCGAAACAACACACAACGGAACAACAGCAACTGCGATATGCGCGCGGGCATTGGTTACCTCCAACGACCGACAATCGCAACAGTAGCAGCTCGAGAAAGACCACGAAGACCGACAACACCACCAACACCAGTAGCTCGCTAGCGGTGCTGATGATGATGATGATAAGCACGCAAAACTCACGCAGGTACACAACAACGTTACGAATCCAACACACAAAACCAGACGAGAACCGAGGACCGAGCACCGAGAACCGAGAACCGAGAGAGTGACGGAGTGATGGAGATGAAGAGAGAAGCTGAGATGAGATGAGATGAGATGAGATGAGATGAGATGAGATGAGATGAGATGAGATGATACCGTCGTAATGCATGGATAATACGGGGGAGAAGAAACGAAGCAACGCACAGCAAACGCAACACACGAACGGTGAGTGAAGCCAAAGGCCTCACCAGTGGTTGAAGCTGACACGTTGCCCGGCCTGGCGTCAGGGCGTAGTGGCTGAGGCAGCGCCTCCGTCGCCTTCCACGGTCGATGGAGTTGCCGTCGTGGCAGCAACGGCCGCCAAAGCCGCAAAGGCCGAGGTAGCCGACGACGAGACCAAGGACGTCGGCTCCGGTGGCGGCAGTGCTTGGCGAGCGCTGCTTGCGCTGTCGAGAGGCGGGAGAGGCGCCTCAATGTCCATCTTGTCGACACGGGCGTCCGGCAACGAAGCCGAGGAGGACGCCTCATCGCCCACGCCAACGGCCTCGGTGGCCACGGTGCGTGGAGGCGAAGGTTGCTTGCGATCCTCGCTGCGCTCAGTTGCTGGCGACGCTCCGGGAGAAGGAGGGCCCGACGGTGGTGCAACTCCTCCAGTCGCAGCTGCGGTTGGCGGCGGTGGAACTTCAGCAGCTGTAGCTGTAGCAACATCAGCAGCAGCAGCAGCAGAGTCGATAGCGCGGGTTTCGGCAGACGATGGGCCAGCGGTGGCACTCGAATCCAAAGCTGCCACAGCATCAGGTACAGGTGCGGGAGCCGATGCCGATGCCGATGCCGATGCCGATGGTGATGCTGCTGCCGATGCCGCTGCCGCTGCGGTTGGCGAGGTCGGCGCCGGTGATACCGATGGCGAGTGAGCGAGCATGGCAGCAAGCTCACCGGGAGACGCGAGCTGGAGCTGCAGGTCGCGGAGCTGCTCGGCGAATGCGACGTTGTTGTGACGTACGGCGAGCTCGAGCGCAGTCATTCCAGCGTGGTCTCGCGCAAACGCAGGGCACTTGTGTCGCAGCAAGTAGGGCAGCAGCGGTGGCGGCAGCGCGGCCGAAGGCGTGCGGGCGAGCAGATGCAGAGGCGTCTGGCCGCGCGAGTCGATCGCAGCAAAGTCGACGTTGGCCTTGGCAAGCAGGCGCAGCACCGAGATGCTGCCGTGCTCGCGAGCGGCGGCCGCGGCGAGATGCACGCTGGCCAAGGCGTCGGAGGCCGTAATGTGGTTGGGATCGGCACGCACGCTCATGAGCCACTCGACGACGCCGATGCGTGCGTTGCAAATGGCGAGGTGCAAGGGCGTGAGAGCGTTGTCGCCGAGAGCGTCGACCTCGGCGCGGCTCTGCACGAGCGCGTGCACGGCTCCGAGGTGGCCGGCGGCCGCGGCACAGTGCAGCGGCGTCCAGCCGCCATTGTCTCGCACCGAGAGGCGCGTGAGCGACGCGAGCGAGAGCAGGAAGTTGGCGTCGGCCGCCGGGTTCACGTTGTGCAGCGGCACCGAGCCCGAGCGGTTGCGTGCCATCGGGTCGGCCTTGTGGTGCAGCAAGGTCTCGAGCAGTGGCAACGAGGCTGGCGAGTTGCACGAGCGGCACAAGACATGGAGCGCCGTATCGTGCGCCGTCGGGTCATGCTCGCTGGCAGCGCACATGCCGCTCGCAAGGAGCGCCTTGACCTGAGCGATGTCGCCGGTCGCGGTGGCGTGGAACAACGCCCCGAGGGCAGAGCCAGCAGCAGCCACTGCGGCGGCGGCGGCCGTTGGCGACCGAGTGGCGCCTGCTCGAGGCGAGATGGCAGGAGGAGGAGGAGGAGGCATCGCAGGGGCGCCGGTGCCACCGCCAGCGGGCGCTGCCGGTGCGGCAGCTGTTGCGGCAGTAGGATCGAGCGGCGGAGTGGCGCTGGAGCGTTGAAGATGGTGGTGATGCGGCACTCCCGGCGTCGGTGGCACCGACGGGGGCGGGTTCGGCGTGGCGGCCGCAGCGGCGTGGGCCATCGCAGCCAGCGAGATGGCGCCTGGCGCGTAGGCAGCAGCAAGCACCTCGGGCGTCGCACCACCACTGCCATCGGAAGCGAGACCTTTGCGGTTCGGTAGCGGATGGTGATGGTGGTGGTGGTGGAGATGATGATGGAGATGGTGGCCGTTAGGGTGCTGCTGCTGTTGTTGCTGTTGCTGTTGGTGGAGCGCCGATGGATCACCAACGACCCAGTCGTCGAGGGACGCCACGCGCGCACGCTCGCTTGGTAGGCGCGACACGACGCCCGGCGGCGGCACGAGCGACGGAGGAGGAACGCCGCTGCCGTCAGGGGCGAGGTAGGGCACCGGCACGGCTCCGGGCGAAGCGGAGGAGGAGGAGGAGGCGGAGGAGGCGGCGGCGCTGGGTGGCCGCTCGTTTCGACTGTTGGCTGGATCGGGCGCCCGCTGTTTCGATGATCCACGAGTGAGTGAGAGTAAGCGAGTGAGAGAGTGAGAGTGAGAGTGAGCGAGCCGCGAGTACAAGTCGTAAGCCAGGCAGCCACAGGAAGGCAAGGGTGGGATATGCATTACCAACGTCCGTTAGTGGACGAGGTGAAGTGAGCGTTATCACCTCGGCCACCACCAACACCAACAACAACACCACCAAACTCCTCCACCTCCACCACCACCACCACCACCAACCGCGATGACGTCCACATGCCTCCATCGCCACCACGTATAGCAGCCGATGGCGATAATAAATCAACACTCGCGATTAATATCACGAACACGAGCACTCGACGATCGGACGATCGTGAGAGCGCGATAGGCAACACAAACACGGTGCCACTCTCGCGCGAGCAGCACACACACAGACGTAGTAAAGACGCAGCGAACGCCGTAGCTCAAGAGATGTGGGGTGGATTGGCGCGACCGACTCGCTGGCTGTACGTACCCATCGCGGGTTGGAGCTCTTGTACTTGGCGCGTTGGTTCTGAAACCAAATCTGCACGCTGCGTTGGTTGGTGCGCAAGATGCCGGCGAGGTGCTGGCGCTCCGAGTAGGTCGGGTGAGCGTTGCGCTCAAAGAACTCCTCCAGCATGCGCCGCTCGTCGTTCGTCAGCCGCGGACGACGACCGTGGGCGGCCGGCGTGCGTTGCGAGCGAGTATTGGCGCGTGCCGGCGCTGCGGTGGTGCTCGGCGAGGCGCCCGAAGGCGCTGTTGGTGTTGGCGTTGGCGTTGGCGCCACTTCTGCGCCGCCAGCGAGGCTCGAGGCCATGAGGCCGCCGCCTGCACCGCCGCTCGCGGCCATGGTGGTGGTGGTGGTGGTGTTGGTAGGGTTGGGAGAGGCCGCGAGGGCCACGCCGAGAGGTGGCGCAGTCGAGAGGACGGGCCCCGAGCTGGAGGTGGAGGTTGCGGCGGCGGGGGCCGAGCTCGTGCTGCTGCTGCTGCTGCTGGTGCTGGTGAGGAAGGCGCCGTCAGTCGAGTGCGAGGCGCTGCGGGTCGAGTTGGTCATCGAGCGCGTGGCGCGCTGGTGGAGGAGAGTGTGTGTGTCCGGGGATCTCGGGCGGGGGATCTCAGGGCAAGATGGTGGACGACGATGGTGGACGGTGGGCGGCAGTAGATTTGATCGGGCGTGCGAGAGGGAGCGATCGAGGAGGCTGCTGGCGATGGGAGGCTTGTACGCTCGAGACGCGGTCGAATAGGACGAAGCGGATGAGGAACGAGGCTGGTTGGCGCTGGGCACTGACGAGAGGGCAACACACAGGCGAGAGAGAGACGAGAGGAGGAGGGTAGTGGTGGTCGACGGAGGCAGTGGCGCGTAGACGCGGAACGCAACGTGGATACGACGAACACGAGAGATGGACGACAAGAGAGAACTCGCTCGCTCGCCGACACAACAATGGGAGAGAGAGAGGGGGGAACGAACGACAAGCGAGGCAGCGAGGGCGGGGAGGGGCGAGGTGGGCGAGGGAGGGGGTCACGAAGCTACTACGACGATGCAGTGCGGCGCGCTCGTGCGACGACGACGAGAAAGGACGTTCGCTACTGAGTTGCAGCTCAGCCTCTCTCGATATCTCTCTCACTCGCGACAACAACCACCATCAACACAAACTCAAACACGAACTCTCCAAAACACCCCGATGTCGGACCCTCCGGTCCCGCTCCTCCTCCTGCTGCTCCTGCTGCTCCCCTACGCCAGCGGCGGCTTCGCGTCCACGCGCACAGCGCAGCACGCACTCCGGAGCTCGCGATAAAGCGTTGAAATTTCTCTCCCACGCCTGCCCTAAGCCCGCCAGTCGCTCGCTCGCTCTCGCGCCCTGTTGGGCACCGCCGAGGCCGAGGCGCTGCCTACCCCCACTCTCTCTCTCACTCTCTCGTGCGCACGATCACCACCACGCCGCTCGCGATCAGATCCGCGTGCGCGGCAACCGCACTTGGTGAGTTGCCCAGTTTGTGGTGGCAATCGCCGTCTCCTCGCGTTGTTGTCGTTGTGTTTATTACTGGGGCTCTCTTCTCTCGCTGCTTGTAACTGCTGCCAATCCAATCTCACCCAAACGATGGCGGTTTCTGTATGCCGAACGATCAGCCGTTAGTGGTTGCGTGCTCTGCGTGCTCGAGCTTGCCTCCTCCTGCCGTCGCCACCATTCCCCACCGCGCTATCAGCACAATAGCGCGCCACTCGGAGTTTGGTGGTTACAAGAATCGCAGACATAATGCGCACACACCACACACTCGCTGCGTGAGCGAGCGAGCAACCGACCGGCGGCGAGTACTGCGCGACCTCAAGCCCGAGATCCGTGCTGGAAACCCAGGCGAGCAGCTGTGTGTGCGCGAACCCAAGCTTGCGCGACTCTCGCAAGCCGGACAGCGATCTCGTGGCGCTCCCGCCCACGCGGCTCGCAGGGTCGGATCAGATCAGATCAGATCAGTTGGCGAGATCCTTCAGAGCGAACAAGGCGGCGGATCTACTTGCTGCACGAGCGAGCGAGCGAGCGAGCGAGCGAGCACCAGGCCCGCGCTTCGATTCGAACGGTGCCTCCTTCCTTACTCAACCTTATCTGCGTGAGGCACAATAAGAGCCAGATCGCCGCCGCCGCCGCCGTCACTCGAAAAGAAGCAGCGGCCGCGCTGCCCAGCAGCTCACGTGGCGGTAGCAGTTGCTTCTTGTTCTTGAATGAATATCATACTCTCGCTCTATCTCCGATTAGATTGGAAACCACTACAGCCATCCGTTTTCTCTCGATCACTCGATCTCGTCCTCGCAACGCAGGAAGGCCTTGAGCATCGTGCGTACGGCGTGCGGCGATAGCCGGCTGACGGTGGTGCTCGAGGCCATCTCGACGTACGCCAGGTAGAACTCTTTCACGTACCGCCACACGTCGGCGGTCGATGCACCAGCGTGGCGTCGCTCGGCTTCGTTGAGCCTCGCCACGAGACGCGTCAGATCGCGACGGCAGTGCGGCAGCGCCGTCACGTACTCGACGTAGCTCTCGTAGCGGTACGCGAGCCCGTGTCGCCACTCGCTCACGCTCGCTGTGGTGTCGCTCGCAGCTTCGAGCGAGCCCTGCTGCCCCAGCTCGACCGACACCAACGTGCAGAAGCACTTGGTGCGCGAGTGTACGGCCAACCGAAAGCCATGGCGCTCGGTGAGCGCCGCCCGCGCCTCGGCAGCGAGGCCTTCGAGCACCGCGCGCTTCACGAGCACCAACGTCAGATCGAGCTCGGCCTTGTCGCGTATCTCGATCGAGCCCTCGTGGATGTGTCGCTCGCACTGCTGCAGGAACTCGTACTCGGCCTGCCAGTGGCTCGCATACTTGTTGGGCGCCCTGAGCACGGCTGGTAGCTCCTGCAACATGCGCCTGACCTTGTCGGCGTGCGCCAGCTCGCTGACCTCTCGCGACGCCAGCAAGCCCTCCAACGCCAACCTACGCAGCGCCGTTTGTGTGCGCGAGTGAGTTCTTGTCCACAACGTCCATCCCTTGCTCGCGAGCCAACGACCGGCTGCGTGTTTCTATACCAGCACTTGATGGCCGTCGTGTCTTCGAGTGCCACGGCGCTCGAATTGAGATCGCGCTCGCGCGCTGGCTTGATGCGCGTAAAGTCGCCCAAGTGCGCCATCTTCTCGAGCAACGACCGATGCGCGATCGCGCTCTCGGGCTCCACGAACACAAAGAGAGCCAGCAAGCCATCAAGGTCGATGTGGTCGATCGTCACGTGGCTCGCGTCGCGCACCCACTCGGCGCGCTGCTTCTCCTTCGTCTGGCACACGAACGCAATCTCGGTGCTCGTGTCGCGCCGCAGTTGTGTCGGCAGTTTGTTGCCGGGAGAGTGCGTGAGGTTCGAGATCTCGCCCTGGCCGGTTGCGCTCGGCGAACCTACGCCGAGTACAAGAGAGATTCACTCGCATCTGAGCACTGTACGCGAACGTGCGCGCGAACGTGTGTCGCTCGTGATGTGTGTACCATCAACAACAATATACCGCAAACCAGACGGCACCTCGTCGTGTGGAATGTACACCAACTTGGCGTACGACGTCAATCGATTCGATGGCCTCTCATCCGAGAGATCTGCCGCTGGTGTCCGGGGTGCGGCAGCCACTCGAAGTCGATCATCACGAGCACGCCACAGCAGCGTGCGCTCGATCCACGCCCAGTGCCGCGAGACGAACACGACTCCCAGCACCGCGGCTCCTGCGGCACAGAAGAGCGCGACCCACGTACTCACGCGTGGTCCACCTCCACCTCCATCGTGCGCCTGCTGATCCATCGTGCGCCTGCTGCACGCACCCGAGAGCCAGCCAAACGAATTGAATGTGTCCAATGTGTGAGGTAAGAACAGTGCGATCGAGGCGCTGAGAGCGAACCACTGTTCTTACGCTTGCTTCCTTGCTTGATTGCTTGGTTGCTTGATTGCTTGCCCTGCGCTCGTCTGCTGGCTGCCTTCCCATATGAGCTCGTCGGCGACACCATCGCTCGGCGTGGGACAGCCACAATCATCGCACTCGAGGTCACGCGAGATCGATCGAGCTCTCGTGGCGGCGGTCGAGAGCAACAATGCGCGCGAGGTGTTCGCGCTGCTCGAGCGAGATGCGTCGCCCAACGCCTCGACCTCGACGCTCGAGGGCTCGGTACTACACGCCGCCGCGGCGCGTGGCTTCGATGCCGTCGCCCGCTTGTTGCTGTTGCACTCGGCGTCGAGCGACAGCCACGACACGAGAGGCCGCTCGCCGCTGCACGTCGCGTGCATGAACGGCCACCTCGCGACCGCGCGTCTGCTGCTCGACCGCTACCCGTCGAGCATCGATCGCCCGACGGGCCACGGTCTCGACGCCAGCACGCCGCTGCATCTCGCCGCCGCCGCCGGACATGCGCTACTCGTCGAGCTGCTTCTCGAACGAAAGGCCGAGCCGTCGACCCCCAACACCTACAACTCGACGCCGGTGCACGAGGCCGCGGCGCACGGCCACGCTCTCGTGCTGCGGCTGCTGCACGCTCACGCGACCTCGTGCGAGCCCAAGCTGCCGCCCTCGCTCTCGCGCTCCTCGTCAATCTCCGATCCGCACATAACCTCGATCACCACAACCACCACCACCACCACCGCGACCTCCGCCATCACGCCTCCCTCGAGTGGCTCGTATGCTGGCGGCCTCGAGCTGTCGGACTCGGCCGAGTACGACGCCGACGCCGACGAGCGAGAGCCCTGGGAGCTGCTGGCGCATCGCGCGCGAGGCGGCCGCACACCGCTGTTGCTCGCAGCTCACCGCGGTCACGAGAGTTGCGTACGGCTGCTACTCGAGCTTGCCAGTGACATCAATTGCGTCGACGATGCCGGCCGCTCGGCGCTGCACCTCGCGGCCAAGCACGCACACCTCGCCGTCGTGCAGCTGCTGCTCGACCGCGGAGCCGACTGCAACCTGCCGGACGCCGACGCTCGCACGCCGCTGCTGCTCGCCTCCAACTATCCCGAGGTGCACGAGGTGCTTCGACGACATCGCCGGTTGGACGAGGCCACGTGTCGCCAGATCGTCGAGCGCCGAGGCATCAACACGCGCATCTGGGTACTGCAGCGTTGCTCTGACCCACGCACGCTGTGCTGGCGTTCACATATGCCCTCGCTGTGCCGCTCACTCGCTACCTCACTCACTTGCAGCTCAACGGACGATTCGTGCCGATGGTGTACTTTGCGTGCTACAATGGATTCGGAGCGCTGGCCATGGAGCTCACGGAGCGAGGAGCCGATCTGCGCGCGCTGGTCACGACGCCGCTGCCGTTCTGGGGCTCGGTCTTGCGAGTGCCTGCCTCTCGCGCCGAACAAGGCCACGACGCCGTGCTGGCGTGGCTCGCTGAGGCTACCTACACGGCCAACAACGTCTTCAAGTTGCTGCTGCTTGGCCATGGACGCGCTGGCAAGGTTCGTCGCCACCAGTACTGACAATCACGATGCGGCAGCTGATGAGCGAGGTCGGCACCATTGCACAGAGCACCTTGGCACACCTGCTGCGCAACGGAACCTCGGGCATCAAGGGCCGACGATATCTACGGCCGACGGTCGGAGTCAGCGTCTCAAAGCTGCGCATGCGGTACCAGAACATGAGCTTCGTGCTGCTGGACTTTGCCGGGCAGCTCGAGTACCTCCACACGCATCACGTACGCTTTGCGTTGCTGTTGCTGCTGCTGACATGCTCGTTGCTGCCTGTGCTGCTGACACGCACCATCGTCGCGCCGCAGTTCTTCTTCTCGGGCCGCAATGCCATCGTGCTGGTGGTCGTCAACTCCTCGCTCGGGCCGATGGAACGCGAGAAGCAGCTGCGATGTTGGCTCGACTACATTGGCGAGGTGCTGCCAGTGCCGTCCGAACCCACGGCGACGCCGCGGTCTCGACGTGAGAATGCCGTACAACGCCGACGTCGAATCCACTCGCACGGTCATCAGCTGTTGACTGATCTCGATGGCGCTCAATCATCGGGCGCCGCTGCTCGAACGCGTGCTCCCGAGCTCGCCGTACAGGTCGTCGGCACGCAATGCGACCTGCTGCGTCCGACCGAGCTCTCCGAGTGCCGCACGCAACTCTCCGCCGTGCAGTCGCAATGGGAGCACTCGCATCTCATCCTGGCGCCACCGATCCTGCTGTCCGGCGTCGATCCGTCGGCCGGAGACTCGTTCTCGAAGCTAACGCAGCAGATCGGCACCATGGCCAACGTGCTGCTGTCGAACTGGCGCGTGCAGTACGTGCCGGCCACCTACGTCGAGGCTGCCAACATCCTGCAGCGCTGCAGCCGCGCACCTCAGCGCTCGAGCAGCGGCAGTCTCGCCGACGAAGCTGGCTCTGTCGCTGGCGAGCCGCCACGACTCCCGGCCATCTGCCGCACGGATCAGTTGTGGAGCGAGCCTGCGTTCGAGGCGCTGCGAGCGCAGGTGGCACCCAGCACGCTCGCCGACATTGCGCAGTATCTCCACAGCATCGGGGCGCTGGCGCTCTCTCCATCACGCTCGTTCGTGTGCCTCGACCTGCAGCTACTCTCGAGACTCATGGCGCCGTTCTTCTGTGCCGATCGAAGACAAGCACAGCCGCACGACCACGATGTGCTGCTGCTATTCTCGCAGCGCCAAGAGCACGCGGACGCCACGCCTTCCGCCGACGACCACACGATCCACGTGCATTCCGAGCGCTCGCGCGACCGCGCACTCGTCTCGCGAACAGCGGCGCTGCGTGCCATCGACTCCATCCTTGAGTGTGAGTGCGCCGAGCTCCAAGGCGAGTTGTATCCGTTCGCCAAGCCGACCGCCGACGCCGCGCTGACTGCGCTCATCTCGTGGGGCCTCTGCGTCGAGATCGATCCGCCGCGATCCCAAGGCTCCTCGGGCCTGCTGCTGTTCCCGTCGCTGCGACCGATCTGCGCCGTGTTCCGCATCCCGCAAGATGATCTCCGAGCAACGGGCATCTCGAGCGAGCTCGATATTATGCAGCAGCTCGAGCAATCGCCATCGGTTGCCAGCGGTACCGACACCACCGACGCAGACTCCTCGCTCGCTTGCGTGCCTCGTGCGCTGCAGTCCGAGAGCCGCGTGTCGCAGATCGCCTTCAACCAGATCCAGGTCCAATGTCGCGCCTTCTGGCACCCGAGGCACTCGCTCTACGCCAATGGCATGATCGTCGCGCTGCCGTGCGATTCGGCACCCGATGCCTCGCAACAGCAGCCAGCAGTGCACGCCGACTCGGATATCTTCAATGTACCGCCGTCGCTCGAGTACGCAAGTGACACCGAGCGGAGATCGACCTCATCGGTGCTCTCCGAGTCGCAGAGTCGTCTGTACGACGCCGTCGGCATGGTGGTGCTGCTCGACTCGGGCCACTTGCAGGTGATCGTGGTCGCCACGACCTCGGCACATGCCACCAAGCTGCTCGATGGTATCGTGGCCGCCAGCCGGCAGACCGTAGAGCGCCTGACGCGCTCGCTGTCGTTTCGCGAGCTCACACGACAGGACACGATCTCGCTCTGGAACAAGGTCGCGCATCGCATGCCGTGGGCTTGGGCCTCGGGCGACGACTTCCTGCACGCCGAGCGCAGCGCCAAGTGGCACCGTCTGACGCCGGACAAGCTCGAGGCCCTCGATATCGTACGCTCGTCAACAAGCCATGCACGAGCCGTGCCAGGCAGTACTGACTCGCACATTTCTCGTCGCGCCTGAGTAGCCATCCTACCAAAGGATCGAGACGCCGTGGGTCTACCTCACCGATCAGCACCTTGCCGCGCTTGGGCTCGTACGTTTGGCTGGCTGTTTGGAGTGGCTGGCTGACTGACTCATGGTGACTCACGCCGGTGACGATGCAATAGCCTTCGGGGCCTCATGTCACTGCTCCTCATCGATGCAAGCAACTCACTCCTGCCGAGCTGGAGCGGCTCGGCTTGGCGGTACGAGTTGCCCCAGGTGGCACCTTGCGTTTGGCTGGCGCGTTACTGACACGACGTCACTACTTGCGTCACGGCAGAAACAACTGCAACCACGCGAGCTGTACTACACCGAGCTCACCGATAGCGAGACGGATGCCGCGCGCCGCAAGGAGTTCAATCACGTCCGGCAGCAGTGGTACGAGTTCGTCGGTGCCGATTCGTCGCACGACCTCGAGATCGACAAGGTCGTGGCACTGCACAACCCGGCGCTCGAGCAGCAGTTCATGGAGGCGTTCTTCGATATCCAGCGCCGACTACAGAGCGCTGACAACGACTTTGTGCTGCTGCGCGACCACGACTCGAGCAAGGCCGCGCTGCAGGCCTTCATCGAGCGCCGTCTCAACGACTCGTTGCTGTGCGCCATCGGCTCCGACCAGGCGAACCTGATGCTCGCGTGGCGCGGCGACCTCGACCATGCTCACTTCGCCAAGGCGTTCTACGGCTTTGCGCGCCTGCCCGAGCTGACGGCCGAGCAGGCACAAGAGCTCCGTGTCGGCAAGCCGTCGCAGGACTATGGTTGGTTCGGTCGCGGCAACTACTTTACGCAGTATCCGAGCTACGGTCGCGCCTATTCGCTCAAGCGTGCCCGCGACTCTCGTCGCTCTTCTGCTACCATCAGACGCGATGACATCGGCACCGACACCGACACTGACGATGACGTACACGCCGCATTACCCTTGATGCTGAGCTTCATACTCATGGGACGAACGTACCCGGTCACCGAGCCGTGCTCGCTGCCATTCGACCAGAACCTCGTCGGCAAGCCTTGCGTGCCGGGTTACGACTCGCACTACGCGCTGGTCTCCGGGCCGTCGTCGGTCATGCTGCCAATCTCGTCGCCCACCGAGCGTCCGACCGCAGACGAGATCGTCGTCTTCAATCCGTGCCAGATACTGCCGCGCTACATCGTGTACAGCTCGCGCCGGAGCTTGGTTCCGGCACCGACCGGCCGCAACACCGTGCTCTGGGTGGCGGCGGCGCCGATGCCAGACGAACTGCAGCAGTGGATCGCGATGCACAACTTGGCCGAGGTGCGCGAGTTCCAGTCGCGGCGACAGCTCGAGGCCTGGATGCGCCGCTACTCTCAGGTGCTGGCGCCGTTGGTACCGCATCGCATCCGCATCATCACGCAGAGTGTGCTCGATGACGCCACCAATGAGCGAGCCGGCGAGATATTGATCCAGCACTTCAAGTCGAGCGCCGAGTGGAGTCGCATCCCGATCGCGTTGGCTTGCTCGCCCATCGGAGTGCGTGCCATCGCGTCTCGCACCTGTCTGTCACCGCCACACACGCATTCGGTTGCTCACGCTGTCGACAATGATGATACATACAGGCGGTGCTTCACTGCCACCAGCCCGAGAACGGAGTGTACCTGGCGCCGAGTGCCGCCATCACACGTGACTTTGCATCGTTCGAAGACCTGGGCTCCATCGCCTTCAGCACAGCGATTGCGGTACGTGGACGTGACGTGGGGCTACTGCTCGTGTGGGCCTCATGCACTCACCGAGCCTTGCGTGGCTCCCCAGCAATACTTTCGCGAGCACCATCCGTACCTGTGGAGCCCACCGGATTCACCGGCCCCAGTGCCGCCACGGTGCACGGGAGCCAATTGTGTGGCTGAATTTGGCGTTCTCACCTGGCGCGTACGTACTGCTGGCGGCGCTCGAGTGTAGTGAGCGCGTGTGGCTCACCATCGTTGTACAGTATCATTGTGCGTGTTGTTGCAGGGCCATGTGTTCCGACTGTTGTGCCGTCTGGCCACTAATTGATGCAACGATTCGCCTGTGTGCCCGTACGCCAATGCTCGCGCTCGCTCGCTCTCTCTCTCTCGCAGCTCCTCCACGAAGGCTAACTTTTACGAATTCACTGTGTCACAGCATGCCTGCGAGAGTTGTAAGCCGACCCGGTGCCTTGGCAGCAGGCTCTGTTGCTTGCTGTGCGAAAGTATAAACACTGTATTCCAGTTGGGTGCGAGTAAATACGTCGTAATCGTGATATCGTCATATCGTGATATCGTGATCGTAGTAACAAAACAAACGCTCATAACAAATAACAAACACAACGTGCTCCGTCCGAGCTGCGAATGATCAATCGATCGATCGAGCGCAGGGATCGTGCGAGCCCGTCGATAGACAGACAACTTGAGTGCTGTCTCTCACCACTCATCGCCTCCTTCAGCTTCGTCAGGAGCCGAAGGAGCGGTGGCCGCGCTGCTGGTGGCAGGAGCAGGCGCTGGCGTCGGTGCGGCGCTCGCTGTCGGCACGCTGAAGCTCATCGAGCCGCTCTGAGCCGCCATCTTGCGCCGGCTGGCCTCGAGTTGCTCCTCCTGCCACTTCTTGAAGTTCTCGCGCTGCTCGCGCAGCTGCTGTTGCTGCTCTTGTTGCTTCTTGAGCATCATCTGCTGCTGCTGGAACTGCGTCACGCGCGCTTGCGCCGCGAGCTTGAGTTGCTGTGCCTGCCGGCCGAGCTTGGTGCGATACTCTTCGACTTGCTGGCGCTGCGCGCCGACCAGCGCCGGGTTCTGCAGCATCGTGGCGTATTTCTGTGCCTGCATCTTGAGCGGCGTCAGCTGCGTCTCGAGTTGCGCCATCACCTCGGCCACAAAGTCATCGAGCGCCTTGGCACGCTTAATGTCGTCGGGCGAGCGCGTCGCCTCCTCGAGCTCGCGCTGTTGCTGTAGCCGACGCTGTTGCTCGAGAATCGCCTCCTTCTGCCGCTGAGCCAGTTCGGGGTCATACTCGGGCGGTGGTCGCGGTGGTGCTTGAGCTTGAGCTTGTTGTTGTGCTTCGACGAGCCGCGGTGGCGTAGCGAACGACATGGAGACCGGCCGCGTCGGTTGCACGATCGAGCTGCCTTCCACCACCGAGCCGCTGCTCGTGCGTCGCACGACAGGCGGCTTCTGTCGCAGCTGCACGTCCGAGTCCGAGTCTCCAGCGGTCGAGCCCGCCACAAGGCGCGTGGTCTTTTGTGCGCTGGTGATCGAGATGCCGCTGCTGACGCTTCGTCGAACGACTGCCGGTTTGCCAGGCGTCGTGCTCGTCTCGTGTGCGTCGGCCTCAGCGTCGGAATCGCTTGTCTGCGACCTGGAGTTGCTGGTGCTCCTGCCACGGCCACCTTCAACGCCAACAGCAGTAGCATGCTCGTTGGCGAGCAGTGCTTGTGACGAGACGGCACTGCTGCTACTCCTTCCTCGTCCACCGCCGACCGCTGCTGCGCCGGTTGCTCCGCCCTTGCTCTCGCTCTCTTGCTCTTGCTCTTGTGCCGTCGGAGACCAAACGGCAACGCTGCTGCTCCTGGCGCGTGCGGCCGCTTGCTTCTTGGCCGATGCTGCCTCGAGGTCGACATCTTGCGCCAGAACCATCTGTGCCAAGTACGCACTGCTGCTACTCCTGCCGCGAACTTTCGGCTGTTTCGTTGCGTCGGATGGCTCTGCTGACTCGGCGGCTGCTTCGTTCGTATCGGTGGTAGCCGCGCGCTCGGGAGCCATCGTAGGTTCGGGCGGTGGCGGTGTGCGAGATGGCGACTGTGCCTTGGTCTTGGTGGTCGCGGGAGCCGTGGAGCCAGTGGCTGGCGCAGCGGAAAATGCTGCAGCTCGCTGTGCGATCGATGACGACGAGGCGGCCTTGGAGGTCGTCGTCGGCGCGACGGCACTCGCAGTCGTGGGCCTTGAGACTTGCGGTGTGCTCGTGGCGGATACGAGCGCGGCATTCGAGAGACCAGGAATCGTCGGCGTACTTGAAGAAGAGAGGAGACCCCCTGCGAGAAGAGGAGAGCCTCCGGTGCTGATTGACACCCGCCGTGCTCCCAGATCAGATGAGGACGACGAGTTCGTGGATGCAGAGCCGACCAACGGCGGGCCAGCCAGTATGCTAGGACTGTTGCTCGAGATCTTGAACGTGCCTCCGGTGAGTGCCGGCATCGATGGCGGCGGCATCGAGCCCGACGTGAGGACCGGCGTCGAGGCACTCGTCAGGCCGGGAATCGGCGCCGAGAGGCCGGGAATCACGGGCGCGGTGGCGGGGCGCGAGCCGAGCGGCGGCAGCGCGGAAGACGTTGACGAACCCAGCAGGTTGATGCCACCCGAGGAGCTGATGGCGATCGAGCGACCGCCGGCTCGTGCGATCGAGCCGATGCTGGTCGAGCCGCTTGGAATCACCGGCGCCATGGCGGCCGGTACGATCAGCGGTGCAGCCGAGGCGGTGATCGGCTTGGGACCGAGCAAGCCAGCGCTCGCGAGCGTGCTGGAGGTGCTCGGTCGCACGACAGCCGGTTTGGCCGTCGCAGCGATGGAGGCGGCCGGTGGTCCAGGTGCGCTCGGTAGCTCCGGCATTGCAGCTGCCATCGCCATCGCTTCGAGGTCGTCGTCGTCATCAGCATCAGCATCAGCATCATCAGCATCATCGTCGTTGCCATCATCGTTTGCCAGAGGTTCAGATTCCGCTTCTCCTTCTTGTTCTTCGCCTTCGTCATCGCTCAAGTCTTGATGGCCCTGCCAGCTTGGCAGTGCGGGAGGCTGCTCGTCGTCGTCGTCGTCGTCATCGCTCTCACTCTCGTGCTCAAGTGCTTCGTGCGTCGGGGGTTCTGGCAGTGCTGGCACAGCCATTGCGCGAGACTCGTCGAATTCGTTGTCGCTGTCGTCGTCTTCGTCGTCGGTATCGTTGCTGCTGTCGTTCTCGAGTTCAGGCTCAGGATCACGGCCGGTGCTCTCGCTGGACGAAGGCTCAGGCACATGAACGGCAGCAGGAGGCGGAGGAGCTCCTACAGGCGGTAGCTGCTTGGAGCTGAGAGCACGCGATACCGGCGGTGGAGGCGCCGACTGTGGCGGTGCCATCTTGCTGGTGCTAATGATCTGGCTGCCGGTGGCGCGCGGCACTGGTGCTGGAGCAGCTTGTGGCGGCGCCATCTTGGAGCTCACCGGCGGTGCAGCGGACGTGCGGCGCTCCTTGGGAGGTGGAGGTGGCGGAATCTCTTCGTCATCGCCGTTGGTAGTCGGGGCAGGAGCTGCCGCTGCTGCTGCTGCTGGTGTCGTAGTTGTGGCAGCCGATGTGTCCTTGGGAGGTGGCGGTGGCGGAATCTCTTCGTCATCATCGTCGTCATCATCGTCATCGTCGCTGCTACTGGAACTGGCATCGTCGGCTGGTTCGAGGGCGATTGATGGTTGTTGTTGTGGGGGAACCATCTGGGTGTCATCCTTGGCGAAGGCCGAGATCGAGCGCTTGAGCAACGCGGTGTCGGACTCGGGCAGCGCCATTGACTTGGGCCGCACTCGGCGAAGGCCCGAAGCCATCGAGACGGCGCGGACGGGCACAAGGTCCTTGGAGGATGCAGAAGCCTTGGAGGACAACGACGAGGACAAGGAGGAGGAGGCAGCGCGCGAAGTGCTTGAGCTGCGCGGCTTGGAGATTGACTTGACCGGCGAGCGAATCCAGTCGTCGGAGACGCCCTCGGGGAAGATGAACTCGGCCTCGGTGATCATACGCGCAAGCACTCTCGAGCGCAGCTCGCTCTTGAACACGCCGTCGAGCGACGTAGTAGGCTGGAAGACACACGGATGCCACGTCTGTGCCAGTAGCTCAGGATCCACCTCTGCAAGTGACGCAACGAAGGAGCCAATGAGGGAGGTCAGCGGAGATGATCCGGAGAGCGAGTGAGAGCGAGATGGCGTGAAGGTGTACCGCTATCGTTGAGGAACCAAATGAGCTGGCGTAGCAGCGCTCGCGTGACGACCGACATGGTTTCGACGTGGTCGCGAATGAACGCAAGGTTGATCGACTCGCCATCGACCAGTTGCTTGTCGTGCAAGAGATCGGGCGAGAGCAAGCTGCGCGGCAACGACGTGAACCAGTACTTGGTGATGCCGACGACGGCGCTGGGATCGAACTCGTTGAGGTCGACTCGATCGAGCGCATTGCGTTCGAGCGTCACGCGAATGGCCTGGATCGTGTACGGGTCGCCGTGCGTGCACATGCACATGGTGTTGTTGTGGTGCTGGTTCGAGTGCAGGTACGCCAGTAGGAACTGCAGAATGAACGGCACGCCGGCGGCCGTCTTGTCGGTGCGCACGGCGAAGATGTCGAGCGGCAGGCCGAAGCTGCCCGACTTCCAGAGCGCCACTTGCTTTTGGAAGTCGACGTACCACAGCAGGCTCGCCTGCGCTGTGAGTCCGATGAACTTGTAGGTCCTGTCAGCGCACACACACACACACACAGGCAGGCAGAGTGTGGGCCTGTGAGTAGTTGCACCACCACCACCACCGCGACCAGCCCGACGGCCGAGCTCCTCGAACGACGCACTTTTTACCGCTCGTGATGATGAAGCCGAGCTTCTCGTCGTTGCCCAAGGTGCACGCGTCCATCGGGATCGACAGCACGAACGAGTACGGCAGCTTCTTCTTCTGCTTCTTGGCGATCACGGCCACGTCGTCGAACAGGAACACGCTGCGGAGCTCGCCGTTGACCTTGAGCTCGCCCGTGCGAACCACCGTTCGTCGATGACCCGGCAACACTCGAACCTACAAACCGAACGGTCGATCAGAGAGTGTCGCAGCCACACGAGAGAGAGTGACACGCACACACCTTGAACTTGTCGATCGACTCCTCGAGGAACATGGTCTGCATCGTGTTGCGCGTGTTCTCGAGCTGCTGCAGCGCCATGCTCAGCTGCACGAGCGCCGCGTACGACGAGTAGCACAGCCGATTGTCCTCCTCGGTCGCCTCGTCGGCCAGCTGGTCCGCAAAGGCAATGTGTGCGCGAACGAGATATTGAGCCGCAGCCGCAAGGTCCGAGATGTGCTTCACCGGCGACAGTAGCACGTCGCCCGTTGTTCCTGTGAGAGAGAGAGAGAGAGAGAGAGAGAGAGAGAGAGTGCGCAATGCCGTGAGCCAAGCGCGGAGGGTCACCGAGTGCGCGTGGCCGCGAGAGACGCACGCATGTTGGTACGCTTGCCAACGCTGGATTGAAGCCACTGCTCGAGAGACGTGAGGCTTTCGGGGCCACTGGTGGGCGCCGCAGCGGCCTTCTCTTGGTACAGCAGGCGATAGATGCGCGTCGACGACTCGACGAACGAATGGTACGAGCGCAGCATCGACACGGCCTTGGACAACGCGGCGCCGAGCAACACGAACGGGAACTTGGCGCTGGAGGAGTGAGGCGGCGCCACCACGGTCGAGAGACATCACGAGGCAGATGTGTAGATGTGAGTGTGAGAGTGTGTGAGATGAGCGGCTGGCGACCGCTCGCAAAGGGGCGGCCCGCGAGAGATGCGCGCGAGAGAGCGCGCCCGCGACGGCGACGTACTCCCATTGGCTCTGCAGCGACTGCAGCATCATCTGGTGGATCGTCAGGCAGCCACGCAACGTAGCGGCCATGCCCTTTTGGTCCTTGAGCAACGGCGACGTGGAAGGCTGCTCGCGTAGTTTGGCCTCCATGTCCGAGATGTCGCTCTCGAGCGTCTCTACGAAGCTGCTGATGGTCGACAGCATCTGTGTGCGCGCGCGCCAGAGACCGAACGTGAGCCTCGCACGCCATCTCTCGAGCAACGCGGCGCGCACACGTACCAGCCGGATGCCTTCGTTGTATTCGACATGGAAGGCCGGACATGTGGCATCGAAGCGCTCGCGGGCTTGCCGTCCACGCCAGCGACTCTACGCGCAGTCGTGGTAAGCGCCAAGCAAGCAATCTAGGGTGCCGCTGCGACGCGAGGCGGCGGTTCCGTACCTGCAGCACCACCGCAGCGCTCTCGTCGCCGAGTGCCATAAGACAGTCGAAGCTGCCGATGCAGCGTGTGGATGGGCTCACTACGCCGACACGAGAGCTGGTGCGAGTTGAGTAGTAGCCCTCTCTCCCTGACTCACTCGCGCGCGCTGTCTCTATCTCGCAACCAACGAACGAACGCGCTCTGAACTCGAAGGCGAGCAGTCGTTGGACGAGGCGAATCCATTTGCGCTACTTGGCGATATCGCGAGAGAGCGCAGACGCGTAAAATCGATCCGATTTGTTCGCCATATCTTCGTCGTATTCGCTCACGGCTTCGTTCCATTCGTTGAGTGACGCTGCTGCTGCTGCTGCTCGCGGTGGTGCTGCTCGTGGGATCCTCACGCCTCACGCCTGAAGGCGCTGCAGCGTCACCGTCATGGACGAGATGGGCGTCTTCGGTATCGCGATGCTGGCGCACTTCTGCGAGCTGCACGGACCGTCGATCGTCTTCTGCACGCAGATGATGCATCCGCACTCGTCGGCGCTCGGGCAGCAGGAGGTCGCTGCCGCTGCCGCCGCGCCGCCAGCCAGCCTCACACGCTCGACGACCTCGATCTCGGTGCCGGCACTGAAACGCGCGCACTCCAACATGGCGCCCTCGTTCGAGGCACCGAATCCGTTCGCGTCGGCGCAGCAGGAGTCGGCCATGCGCCGCTTCCTCGCGATGCGCTTCGAGCGCGACGACGAGCTGCTGCTCACGCCCGACCGACGCCCGGACCACGACCTCGATCTCGAGGCCGAGCACGAGCAACACCACCACCTGCTCTCGCCCGATTCGCCGTTGGAATTCACGCCCCTCGGCACCCATGGCTTTGCGAGCCACAGCATCAACGACAGCGACGTGCTCGAGGCCGTGCCGCCAGCGCCTGCGCGGTCCGAGTCGTTCCTCGCGCGCAAGCTGCGCCCTCCGTCGCAAGCTGCAGCCCCGGCCTCGGCCAGCGCTGGCAACATTGCTGATCCTCCACCGTCATCGTCCTCGCGGCACTCACAGCACCAGCACCAGCAGCACCAGCACCAGCAGCCACCAAGCTTCATGGCGTTCGCGTACACGACCACGGCGCCGAGCGACGATGCTGCTGCTGCTGCGTCATCATCGAGCGCGAGCTCGCGCCACTCGTCATCGTCCTCCTCGTCCTCTGCCAAGAACTGCTCGTCGTGCTCGTCGATCGATGAAGGCACGGGCTTCATGTCGTTGGACCTCTCGGCGCTACCAGAGCACGACACGGCGTCGTGCTCGCGGTTCGACACGCCGCTGCAGCGGCTGCTGCGGCACGCGTCGCCCACCAACGACATCGCCTCCTTCCGGTTCTTCTCGTCGCGCGACCCATGCGCCGTGCTGTACGGCGCCTGCAGGCGCGCCGTCGTGCGCGCGCTCAGCTGCGAGGTGTGCGAGGGCCGCGAGGGCCCGCTCATGTGGTTCGACCACGGCTCCGACATTCACGCGCTGTCGTACA
>Ga0209935_1002597_pt1 | contig 21360 bp, 26 predicted proteins | sample ThiBio_1000_plan_2_FD_183958 | JGI IMG/M metagenome (GOLD analysis project Ga0209935, IMG submission 183958) | Wastewater bioreactor microbial communities from Cape Town, South Africa - Thiocy_cont_1000_plan (SPAdes) | ecosystem: Engineered > Bioreactor > Thiocyanate-remediating >...
GCGTGCCTGGAGCAGTGCTCGCGCCACGAGACGGCCGACGTGGCGCGTGAGCTCGCGGTACTGCTCGGCTCCAAGTACTGCTCGCAGCGCCTGCGCTCCCAGCAACAAGGTCGACGACCCTCGGACGCACACTTGGTGCGCTTCACGGTACTGGCCGAACTGGCAGTCGATGAGATACGGTCGTGAGGCGTCGAAGGCGCTCTCGTGGCCTCCGCCAGTGAGGAGCGCCTGGCAGCGCTCGAGCGCGAGCCCGACAGCCGGCTGCAGCAGTGGCAGCAGGAGCGCCTCCTCGTCGGCGTCGCTATCGGCCACCTGCACAGCCACTCGCGTGCTTGGCAGTGGCAGCACCAGGAGGCTCTGGTCGGCGACGCTCCGAGCGCGTTGTTGCATGGCAGCTTCGCGACGCATGAGCTCGATGCGCGCCGCGGCAGCAGCCGAGCGCTTCGGCAGCAGGCGCTTCAGCACATGGTGCGGGCGCGAGGCTAGCAGCTGGATTCGCGCGTGTTTGCCTTTGGCAATGTAGTGCGCCTGCTCTTCTGGAGGCACAACGAGGCGCTCGAGCGGGGACGAGGCCGATGAGGTCATCGAGAGCGGCGACGACGACGAGGAGACGATGCTAAGAACAGCAACACTGCTGCTGCTGCTGCATTTGGGATGGTGAAACGATACGATACGATACGATACGAGGGAGAGTGTGAGTGCGTGTGGGTGAGCGTGTGTGTGTCTAGGAGTACTCGTTCGAGTGCTCGCTCTTGTGCCTGCAGTAGTAGTCTTGGTGGATCGAGTGTGCGATCGGCACAAAGATCGCGAGGCCCAGCACGACGCCGAGCGCCGAGCCCGACGTGATGTCCCACACGTGGTGGCGGAAGTCGCGCACACGCGTCAGCGCCACCCAGCCGGCGAAGCCCAGCGGCAGCCATGCGAGCACGCACAGCACTTGCGACACGGCTCGGCGCTTCCAGGTGGCGATCGAGGCGGCCGACAGCAGCGACGAGCTGACGCTCGAGGCGCGCGCGATCGTCGCGGCGCGCAGCCACAGGTGGGCCGCGAGCGTGACCGCGAGCGCGAACGACACGGACGCGTGGCCCGAGAGGAAGCTCATGCGCGCCTCGTTGAGCTGCGCCTCGGTGGCGGTGCCGGTGCACATATCGTTCGAGAGAATGGTGCGTCCGTCGTACTGCGCCGGCGGCATCGGCAGGCCGGTGCACAGCGTGCCAAAGTACGGCCGCAGCTCGCCGACAAAGAACTTGGTGAACTCGACGAACGCCAGCGTGTGCACGGCGGCCGTGGCGCCGGCGAGAGCGAAGCGCGCCGCGGCAAACAGCCGCCGCCGGCCGGTGCCGTTCATGGCCAGCACCTCGAGCAGCGCCATGCACGGCACGGTGAAGCACGCAAACAGCACGACGCCGAACATGGGCACGGTCTCGGGCAGAAACGGATACCACACCGTGGCATCGCTGACATAGAACGGCACCTGGCGCGGGCCCGCAACGCGCAGCGTGATCTCGGCCGCCAGGAAGATGACGGCCGCCAGCAGGTACTGGCCGTAGTCGAAGCGCGACAGCTCGGCGAGCCAGTCGACTGGCTCAGCGTCCTCGACGCGCTTCTGTGGCTCCAAGAGGCTCGAGTTCTCTTCGCTCGACATCTCGTACATAGATGAATTGGCTGGTCGCTGGGAGAGAGAGGCGAGCACGACGCGAAGAGGCAGAGGCAGCGGCAGCCAGGAGTGCGAGCGAGAGCGGGCGGGAGGGCGAATACGACCAACAGCACCACCATCATCGCCAGCGACATTCGCGATACCGCGCACGACCGATCACTGCATCTATCTCTATTGATACACTTTTATCTATACTTGACAAGACACTGCGGTTCGTGCATACGGACGAGCATGCGGCTACGCCTTGGAGCAGTGCGTGTAGAATTGCGCCATGGCGCTTGTGATGCCCGAGCTGCAGGCAAGCACGCGAGCACGCGAGCAGGTTAGCAGGTATCGAATGCTAGCGTGCATGCTCGTCGTCGGTGGTGCACGTACACGATCGATTGTGCCATTTGCTCGACGCTCCACTGCGACTGGTAGCCGTACTTCTTGATGACGCTCGTGATCGGGCGCCAGTTCTTGATGTGATAGAACGAGTGCAGCCGAATCTCGGGCGCGTCCTCCGGGAAGGTCGGCGTCAGCGTCAGCTGCACAACGAACGGATACGAGCGCTTGGGCGTCGTGTGGTCGCACAAGAAGCTGGCCGAGCGGAACTCGACTGAATCGTACTCGAGCGCGCTGCTCGATCGAATCGTTGTCAGCCTGCGCGTTGTCAGCCTGCGAGCGTTTCGGTTGTGTGCATCGCGCGTACCCGGGAATCAGAGCCAGCAGCGTGCGAATGAGCGCCGTGCGTCGGGATGCGCGTTCGACCTCTTCGGAGAGGCGGTGCGCGGAGGCGACGACAAACTGCGACAGCACCATCTGCTGCGCCGGCGTGCTGCCAGACTCGACGCAGGCGGCTGGGAAGGTCGGCGGCTGGAAGTTCTGCAGCGGGCCCGAGAGGCTGGTGTAGCGGCAGCTCAGTACGCGCCCCGCCGTCGAGAAGTACAGCCGCGGTTGTGTGTGCGGCGGCGGCAGCACGACCGACTCCATTGGCATACTGACGCGCACCTCGTCGTCGTGCAGCACCAGCACATCGACCTCGGACTGTCGGCGCGTAGCGAGAGCGAGTAAGCCGCTGCCCGACGCGACCCGGCAAAGTGCGCACGTTACGTACAGCGTCAGCGTTGGCCAGGAACGATATCAGCGGCCGTGCCGCGTCGGAGCGTGGGCGCCTGTGCAGCAGCTGCAGGTTGAAGCGCCGCCACGAGGCAAGCAGCTGGCGCAGCAGCAGTAGCAGTGAGGCAGCCTCGGACACTGACCAATCGGCGCCAAGCATCGCCGGTCGCTCCTGCTCGTCAGACACGAACGCCAGGAACGCCAGATGCTCCTCGGGGAACAGCACGTCGGGCGGGGCTTGAGGATCGGCGTACGAGAACAGCACCTGCCCTGCGCGATCAGGCATCGTCGTGTGAGCAGGCGGCGGTGGGCCGAGCGCAGCGCGACATCAGGGCCATCAGATCGTACAGCGCAGCAGCGTCTCGCAGTAAGGAATGTGCACGAGAATGCGGTCGGCAGGCGAGGGCGGCGGCCCGCTCGAGGTCGGCGTGTGGAACTCGAAGCCGCCGCGCTGCTGCGCGAACTCGACAAGGCGCTGGAACGGCGGAGCGAGCTGCGTCATCGCGGCACGGAGACGGAGACGTGAGCGACACGAAGGAACGGGAGGAATGGCACGAAACGAATGAGGAAAGGCAGGAAAGACGGGGCGCCTTTCCGTAGAGGCAAGTGGGTCGTGTTGGTTGCCCTCTACTGGCTGTTGGGAGCAGCGTACCTCGTGCTGGATGTCACTCACTGGCCTGCGTTCCTGTACCGCCACAAGCTCCAACCTGCTCGTCCGTTCATCATTGGAGGCAGCCAACACAACCCACCGCTCAAGTCCTTGATCATCAACTCGTTGATCATTCACTTTGCGATCTTCCTTCCTGGTTCGTTCGACACTCCAAACATCACTGCCTGCACCAACCACATCAATCCACACAAAAGAGAGATATCGAGAGAGAGAGAGAGAGAGAGATATCGAGAGAGACCGAGAGAGATCAGAAACAGCAGCTCGCCAATGACACACAGCTCCACGAACCAACCAACGAACCAAACTCGCTCTCTTGCGATGGATATCATGTGTTGGAGATCGTGATGGAGGCTGAAATGACGAATGGGAATGGGGATGCAGGAGCGTATGGATTGCACTTGCTGTTTGAGCGAGGCTGGATGTATGCGACAGCCGAGCTGCCACGATGGACTGAGGTGCTGGGTCACATGGGCGTGTTCGTCGTGGTCGAGGAGATTGGATTCTTCTATTCGCATCTGCGCAGGAACAGCGGCGGCATCGGCAACACCAGCGACACCTCGTTTGTCTCGTTCGTTGCTTCGTCCCGCCGCCGCCGCCGCCGCCGCTGCTGCTCGCGCGCTCTCGTCGCCCCTCCGCGATGGACGCTGAGACCTTTGTGCGCAGCAAGGCCGTGCTGGCCATCAGCAACAGCGATGTCGAGCAGCTCAAGTCGCTGCTGGACGGCGGCGTCAGCCCCGACCTGATCGTCAAGCCCGACACGGCCGAGCGCATGCTGCACACCGCCATCTTCGCGGTACGCCGCGCGACCCAGCTGCCCGCTGCCTGCCCGCCCGCTCCCTCCATCGCTGCTGCCTGGCTCCAGTGTGCGCGGCTCATCCGTGTGCGTACGACTCCAGGGCGATCTCGACTGCGTGGCATTGCTGCTGAACCGTGGCGCACAGATCGACGGCGAGGCGCCCAGCCCCTTCCACACGGCGTGCGACCTCGGTGCTCTTGGTGCGTACGCCTCGCGGCGCGTGTCGCCTCGGCGCTGGGTGGGCTGACATATGGCGGCGGCAGAGATGATCGAGATGATGCTGCAGAAGGTGCGCCAGCAGCAGCACGACGTAGCGGCGCTGCTGCTGGCGTCCGACCTCGACGGCGCCACGTGCCTCAACAAGGCCTGCCGCCTCGGCGATGACGAAGTCGGTACGCTCGCTGCTGCTGCAGCCGCCGTCGCATTGTTCCATCTGCGATGGCTCACACCGCGAGTGCGCGCTTGGTGGTGGTGGTGGTGGTGTTGCAGACTATCCGCTGGTGAGGCTGGTGGAGCAGCTGGTCGAGGCGGCGCGCGAGGCCGGCGTGCTGGCGCAGCTGCTGGCGGCCGCCGACGAGAACCTGCTCACGCCTCTGCACTGGGCCACCGTCAACGACCACGCTGGTGCGCGCACGCTGTGCGAGGCCCGTGTCACTCGCTCTCCTGCTCACCTGCTCTCGGTCGCTCGCCAGACATTGTGCGCATGCTGCTGACGTGCGGCGCCAACACCGAGGCTCGCAACTGCAATGGCCGCACGCCGGTTCATCTGGTACCGGATGGCGCAGCCTCTCGCTCGCTTGCTTCGCGCTCAGCTGCTGACTGCTGCGAGACTCGTTCCAGGCATCGATCTGGGGCTCGGTCGTGTCGCTCGAGGTGCTGCTGGAGTTCGACGCCGACCCGCTGGCGGTCGACTCGCTGCACCTGTCGCCCGCGCACCTGGCGACGCTCAACAACCAACCCGACGTGCTCGACTGCCTGCTCAGAACCCAGGACGCGTCTGCCGTGGCCAACTACCAAGACCACCGCGGCCGCACGCCGCTGCACGCGGCCGCACACATGTGTCACCTGGACTGCTGCCAGGTGCGTGCAGTCTGCCGCTGCTGCTGCTGCTGTCCAGCTCGCTCGCTGACGCGCACCTTGCGCACCACCGAGTAGAAGCTGCTGCACGGCAATTCGTCCGTTCTGTGCGACAACTACGGCCGTAGCCCGTTGTTCTGGTGTATCGCCATTGCTCCGCGCGCTCGACACACCGACTTTGAAGCGGTACGCGGCCCGAGCCAGCTGCATATCGTATTCGCTCGCTCACGAGCTCACTCGACACACACACACACACACAGTGCCTCAAGTTGTGCTTGCTCTCCATGGAGCAGCTGACCGACAACTACCAGCGTAACGCCTTGCACTGGGCGTGCACGATCGGCAACATCCAGGCCGCGAACATGCTCGGCTCCTTGACGCCCATGCTGCACGACACTGTACGCCGCCCTGCGCACCTCCCCAATCTCAGCCAACACATCCTTCACTCGTTCTCTCTCACTCACTCGCTCACTCTGTGCTCCCCCATCTCCAGTATTGGAAGAAGCGTACGACCTTGCACAGTACAGTCGAGCTTCCGTACGAACGGCTGATCGGCGACCAAGAGGACCAGCTGGTCGAGTGGGTTCTCGCGCACCCGGGTGTTGATGCGCTGGCAGCCGACCAGGATGGCGCCACGCCGCTGCACTTGGCCGCAGCCACCGGCCGTCACGGAGCGCTGTCGGTGCTCCTCAATCACTTGGTCAAGCTCGTGCAGACCAAGGCAGCCTTCAAGCACATTCTCGATGTTGGCGACGCGCTTGGCCGCTCTCCGCTGGCGTACGCTGCCGCCTTCAACAAGCATCAGACCTTCTCGCTGCTGCTCGAGTACGGCGCCTCGATCATCGCCGTCGACCACCAAGGCTGGAGCGTAGCGCACCACGCAGCCAGGTCGGCCGCTATCGACATTCTCGAGATCATTAGCCAGCGCAGCCCGGCTCTGTTGCAATTCGAGACGGCCAAGCTGCGCGTCACGCCATGCCATCTCGCGACGCGCCTCTTGCAGCATCACGAAGGCGTCTTGTGGTTCCTCGAGCACCATGCCGACCTCGCCACGAAGCTCGACCTGAACCACCGCACCGTGCTGCACTATGCGAGCGCCAGTGGAGCGGCGGTGCCAGTCAAGATGCTGCTCGGCACCTTTCCGCAGCTGCTAGCGGCGCGAGACCGACCGTACCAACGACTGGCGCTGCACTATGCGGCATTGAACGGCCGCCTCGAGTGCCTCGAGGAGTGCCTCGGAGCTGGTAGCGACCCGAACGACGCTGATGCACATGGCCGAACGGCGCTCCACTTTGCCGCCAGCAAGGGCCGCCATCGACTCGTAGAAGCGCTTATCCAGGCGAAGGCCAACGTCAATCTGCTCGATCGTGAGGGACTTAGCGCATTGCACCTGGCCGTCGCTGCACAGTCGTACGTGCTGCGGCGCGCGTGTGCATATGCTGCTGAGCTGCTCCCCTAACTTGCTGCTGGGCTGCAGGCGTGAGTGCGTTAGCCTCTTGCTACAGCATGGCGCCAACGTAACCAACACAGCTGAACAGTCCTCACCGCTTTGTGCTGCCTTGGCCGAGTACGTTCTTGAAGGCATGCATACGATTGTGCAATGGAGGCTCACTTCTTACTCTGATACGTGATACACAGGGGCAACCACGAGCTATCGCTACTGCTACTCAATGTCGTCGAGGCTTGCAGCGATCGGTTCGTTGATTCGATTCGGTGGCATAGCTGATGTCGCCATACTGATGTTCGATCTCTCTCTCTCTCTGTGTCGGGTTGTAGAGAGATCAAGGCTGCCATCGTCGGCAACAATGTACAGTGCTTGAAGGAGGTGCTCAACTTCACGCCGCAGGGACCTTCGACTGAGCCGACTCACGATGTGCCTCCGCTTCACGTACGCTCGCCTCACACACACATACAAACACGTATACTTTCGTGTGCTTGTACCTCACCCACTCGAGTTTGTCTGGCTCCTGGTTCGTGGTCATTCAGTTTGCGGCGCATATTGGTTCGGCTGAAATGGTCAAGACCTTGCTCTTGTACTACCATGTCAACTCTCGTGATCACGTTGGAAGGTACGACGAGCTGGAGCTGTTACATCTGCTGTGATCGTTAGCGTCTCATGTGCGGAATTGGATCTGATGAATAGAACGCCTCTGCATTATGTTGCGTTCGGCGGCGGACGGGCGACGCGAGACTGTTCCCGATGGGAAGCTACTCTGCACGAGCTCCTCAACTGTGGAGCCGATGTCGATGCGGTGGACAACTGCAACGTGACGGCACTGATGCTCGCGGCATTCCATGGTAAGAAGACCATCGAGCAGCGACTGGGCGGCGCGGCCGATAGAACCATCTGCGACAAGCTGGGCCGCTCGGTCGAAGACTACCGCAAGCGAGGAGCCAAACGACACCGCAAGCACGGCAAGCAGCCCAACGGCAAGCAACGCAAGCCCAAGCCGCAACAGCCGCCACAAGAGACTCTGCCGCAGCAGACGCGAGAGCTGGAGGAGCAACCGCAGCAACATCCGCCAGGCCAGCACGAGCACAACGAGAACGGCACTCGAGCGAGGGCCGACCAGGAGACCAATGGCGTCGCATCGCCACCAGCTACGGCACACGACGGCGCACCCAGCGTTGACGGTGGCTCGTCAACGTCGCCACCGTCGTCCGGTTCGTCGCCGTTCCTGGATGCCGAGATTGCTGCGCAGCTGCTGCAGCAACACCAACAGATTGCCGAGCAGCAGCAACGCATCGACTACCAACAGCAGCGCTTGGCGGAGCTCGAAGCCATCAAGCTGCAGTGGGAGGCGCTCGTTGTCACTCATCGTGCGCACGTCGAGCAGACTGCCAAGCAGCACGAGAGCATGCAGGCTCGCTGTACGGAGTTGGAAGCACAGCTGCAGCGCGAGCGCGAGCAACTCGTCGCAAAGGACGTTGCGGCTGCGAGCGAGCGTGCGAGCCTCCTCTCGCGTTGCTCGGAGCTCGAGTCGCAAGTGCAGCACGAACGCGAACTTCGACTGTCAAAGGAGGCCGAGCATTCGCGCGACCGAGATCAGCTGCAATCGCAGCTCGAGGCTGCACTGCAGCGCGAGCACGCAAACGAGTCCGAGCACGAGAGCCTCGCGACATGCCAGCGCGAACTCGAAGCCATATCGTCTGCAGCTTCGGCCGAATGCGGCAGCCTGCGGTTGCGCTGCGTGGAGCTCGAGGCTGCGCTGGTGCACGAGCGCGAGCAACGCCAACGTCACGAGCAGGACGAACAGCTCGCGAGGCGATGTGCGGAGCTCGAGGAGCAAGTGCACCACGAGCGCGAGGTCCGGTTGCACAAAGAGGCCGAGGCGGCGCAGCAGCGAGACGATCTGCAGGCGCGTTGCTCGAAGCTCGAAGAGCAAGCGCGACTTCAGCGCCAGCTGTATCTCTCGAAAGAGAGCGAGTTGCTCTCGCGTGTCGATGCCAGCGACAAACGACGTGAGCAAGCCGAGCTTGAATGCGACGAGCTTCGACGCTCACAGCAGCAGCTCGAGGTGCGAGCACTCTTTGCACATAAGGAGTACGAGCTCCTGGAGCATGTGGTTGCCGAGCTGCAGGTGACGATAGGTACGCCGTCCTCTCGCTCATTCCTTCGCCTACTCATTCGCTCACGTACTTTCTACTTGCTTTCCATTCTGACGCTTCTCGAGTATAGCCGAGACTGAGAATCAGGTCTCGGACCGCGCAGTGCCCAATATCAAGCTCGACATGCCGACCGAGAGCGTGGCGTTCCAATCAGCGAATCCCAGTCATCGGCTGTTCCTCGTGAACTACCAACCGCGCTCGGCGGGTGAACAGTCTCCGTCGTCATCGTCGTCGTCGTCGTCGTCGCCACCGCCGCCAGCGCCGCCACCTCCGCCGCGTTTGCTGCTCAACAAGTACTTTCAAGTGCGGCCGTGCTATCGGCAAAGTAATCGCAACAACAACGAGTTCCGCGTCTTGATCAAGATCTCGCGCAAGCACCCGTCGGTACCGTCGATCATCGACTATGCGAGCTCGCTGCCCGGGCTGCCGGCAGACGTCGACACGTGGTATTTCGTCAACCATCATCCGGTGACGCTGCGCGAATACTTGACCAAGTGGCCATCGTTCGTGGCATCGAGCGGTACCGCTAGCATCAACCTACGCAAGATTCCGATCTTTGCCTTCTGCTCGATTCTACGCGACGTGGCGAGTGCGCTTGCGCATTGTCTCTTGCACGACATTGTGCACCTCAACGTGACGCCAGACACGGTGTGCATCGCCAACATCTCGAGCGAGAAGGAGTTTCCACGAGCGGTCGTCACCGAGTTCTGGCACGCAATCGTCATCGACGAGTATCCAAGCATGCTGCCTGAAGTGGCCATCAAGCGGCACCTTGCGCCTGAGCTTGTCGACTTCAAGCCGCCGCCGCCGCTCGACATCTCGGTTGTACCGCCACCGTCGAAGCCTGCACCACCGCCGCCCTCCTCCTCCACCACCACCTCCACCTCCTCGTCTACCGTCATCTACACCACTGGCGCCGCAACAGCAACGCCAGGAGAGCCGAGGACGCCAGGGGAGCCAAGGACGCCAGGGGAGCCAAGGGCCACTGGTGGTAGCACGAGGACAGGCAGCAGTACCAAGGCGACCAGTGGTGCTGCTGCTGCTGCTGCTACCCGCCGAGCAAGCCCTGCCCCCAAAGCGTCGTCCACGGCCAAGAAACCGACCTCATCGTCGACGCTGACGTCCTCATCGTCGGCGTTGGTACTCGCGGACACATCCATGTTCGCCAAGCAGCCGGTGTTCGAGCTCGGCCTGCTAGCGTTCTCGATGCTCACCAGCGATATCGTGCCGCTCGAGAAATACCCAGAGCGCTTCCGCCGAAGCCTGTCACCGACCTCGGACGAGATGGGCATCTTCTACGACGTCAACGAGATTTCCATTCCGTTGGACACGTACCCACGCGAGCTGCGTGACTTTTTGCACTCGCTGCTAGCATGCGACCCCGCTCGGCGCCCAACGATCAACGACGCCGTGCGACAGCTCGAGCAACTGCGATGGCTGTAGAGGTGCCAGCACCGACGACGGCCAACGACTGAGGATTGTTGCAGATATCGAGTCATGGGGACTGTTACTGATTGTTGTTTGTTTACTTGAGAGAGAGAGAGAGAGAGAGCTGGAGAGGTAGTGATTCGATTCGATTCGATTAGAGTCGATTCGAATAGATTCGTTTTGATGGTTGGTTTGATTTCAATTGGTTTGGATTTGTTTGGTTATATACTACACTCATACACATAGACCTGCATTCGTTCACACATAGTTGTGTGTGTGTGTTTGCTATGCATTATCGGTACCCAGGATTCGCCGCACGATGTGGATTGGAACGTTGCGGCCGCACAAGATGATGGCCACCGTCTTGCCGCGCAGCTGCTCGCGCATCCGCAGTGCGGCAGCGACCGCCACGGCGGCGGCGCCCTCGACCATCAGGTGCTCGTGCTCGATCAGCAGGCGCATGGCGTCGGCAATCTCGTGCTCGTCCACCAGCACAAACTCGTCGACCAAGTACTGCATGAGCGGCAGCGTCACAGCGCCGTGCTCGACGCCACCGGCCGTGGCGCTCGAGAGCGTGTCGTGCTCGGGGAAGTCGACCACGCGGCCGGCCTTGACGCACTCGAGCATCACGTGCGAGGCACTCGGCTGGCACGCAATGACGCGCACCTGCGGTTGCTTGACCTTGACGAAGGCCGCGATGCCGCCCAGCAGACCGCCACCACCGACGCTGGCAAGCACGTAGTCGACCGAGGCGCCGAGTACCGCCGCTTGCTCGAGCAGCTCGAGCCCGATCGTGCCCTGGCCGCACACCACGAGCCGGTCGTTGTAGGGCGAGAGGTACGCCACGCCCTCGGCGTCGGCGACCGCGCGCGCGTGCACCTCGGCGTCGAGACAGTTGGCGCCGTACGTGAGAGTCTCGGCGCCGAGCAGCGAGATGCCGTGCACCTTGGTGGCGTCGGCGCCCTCGGGCACGAAGACGCGAGCGCGCACGCCACCGAGCAGCCGCGCCGCGTACGCCACCGCCATGCCGTGGTTGCCGGTGCTCGCGGCCACGACGCCACGTCGGCGCTGCTCGTCATCGAGAGACAGCACCTTGTTGAGTGCTCCACGTAACTTGAACGAGCCTGTGTGTTGAAGATGCTGGAGTTCGCTTCACACTATCAGCAGGAGGCAGCAGGAGGCAGCAGGAGGCAGCAAGAGGCGGCACCTACCTCGCACTTGAACAGCACGCGGGCGTTCAGGTGGTCGCTGAGCCAGAACGCTGTATCGAGCGGAGTTTGGCGTGCATACGGCTTGATACGTTCATGGGTCTTGGCGATCTCAGATGCCCAGTCCCAAGCAGCAGCACCAGCCTCAGTATCAGCCATCAAGGAGCAGCAGCGACGTCGCAGGAACGAGAGAAGGAAGGAAGGAGGCTCGTTCGATCTCGATCTCGTTCGTTGTTGTTCGTTGCCGCCGCCTGTCGCCATCTCCTGTCGCTCGCTATCGTCGAGGCCATCCCCTCCATTCCGCTAGTGTGCGGTCAAGCGAGCGTTGCCTTCTCGCGCTGTGCTCCATGATGCAGACCTCGCTGCAGTGGGACCCGCTGCTGATCGTGTCGCAGATCGTGACGCTGCAGAGCGTCTTCTATCTGGCCCTGAGCGCCACGCTCTTCGTTCTGACGACCGCCATCGGCACCCCGGTCTCTCTCGAGCAGATATTCGAGTCGAGCACCGTGTTGCTCGACAAGGGTATCGGCGTCGTGACCCTGTGCGCGCTGCCGCTCGCCTCGACGCTATGGTACGCAGGTCCCCGCCCCTCTCCGTCCCTCCTTCCCTTGGTGCCGCTCGTCGCACTCACTCACTCACTCTACCACGCGCAGCACGGTGGCGCTGGTGGTGATCGTCGAGCGCGCCAAGAAGTGCCTAGACTTTGTGGCGACGCTGTTCGTGCTGCACATCGTGCTGTGCTCGCTGTACAGCGGCTTCCCGACGCAGCTGTGGTGGTGGTTGTCGCTGTTCGGCTCGGCGCTCGTCATGACGCTGCTGGGCGAGTACCTGTGCATGCGCCACGAGATGCGCGAGATCCGCCTGTCGGCCACTCGCGGCCCGTCCATCGTGTGAGTACCCATGGGTACTGCCGCCGCGGCCTCCTCTTGTAGTTATATAGTCAGCGATGGGCGTCTGCTCGTCGCGCTGTGCCTTGATGGTCGAGCGATTGGTCAGATAAAGCTGCTTGTTGATAGAGCGAGAGAGCGCCACAGCGTCACCGCGTGCTGCCTCTGTCCGACGCCACGAACGACGCGAGCTCGGTGGCGCCCGAGTACGACAGCCGCTGCAGCACCGTGGGCCCCAGCATCGGTGCTGCACGCATTGCATCGCTGGTCGGCAGCACGCCGACGTCGCTGCATTCCTCTGCGGCGGTGTCGCGCGCAGCAGCAGCAGCGGAAGACGCGCCGCCGCTCACGTTGAAGGCGCTGCTGTTGTGCTCGCTCGTAAACTCGATCTGCATGTTGGCACCGTGTTGCAGGCGCATGGCACTCGTGCACAGCTGGTGCACCGTCGACGGCAGCAGGTACGAGCCGGCGATCTCGAGCACATGCGTAGTCTCGAACGAGTTGCCGACCGCTCGCACCACCGCATGGTTGTGCACGACGTGATGCACGCACAGTCGCGCCTCGGTGAAGGGCACCGGCGACAACAGCTCGGCCAGTTGCTACACGAGAGCCACAGCAAGAGAGAGTCAGTGCGAGAGGCGGCGCAGAGGCAGCGCCAGCACGTACTCCACGCGGCGGCTTGCGGTCGAGCAGCCATTGTGCCAGGCGCTCGACGTCAGCGTCGCCTTCAATCTCGACCACCGAAGCCGGCGTGCCATCGCGGGGCTCCTCACGCACGCCAACGCTGTAGCGGCGCAAGCGGTCAGTGGCGCCAGGGCACGGAATGAGGCGCAGTGTTCGCGACGTACACGACGATGTCGCGGTTGTGCTCGACGGCGAGCGTCGGCAGCTCGGCATCACGCGAGCTCTGCGCCATCATCGGCGTCGTGAAGGTGATGCCACTCGCGGCGAGAGACGCGCGCATGGCCGTGTTGGAGGGCGACAAGACGGCCGTCGCGACATCTCGTCGAGCGATGCCAGCCGCCTTGAACAGCACGGCGAACTCGCTACCGTGCAGGTGGTAGAAGTACGCGCACGGCTCCGATGGCTGCTGGCACAGCAGCAGCGCCACCAGCGAGCGCAGCCCTCGCTTCCTGCGCCAGCCAGCGCGAGCAGTCAGTCGCGGCGGGCGGCGCCAGCAGCAGCCGGGGGACGGTACCACTGCTCGTGCAGAGACGCGAGGAGCAGCCGCACGCATGGCAGCGCGCTGGCGGCCGCCGGCTGGAGCATCTCGGCCGGCAGCGCCACGGCCGGGCTGGCGTACACGCGCATGGCCGCCATCGCCATCGCCATCGCCGTGTCGGCCGCATCGGTACCGCCGTCGGTGCATTGGCCGCAGCGTTCGCCAGCCAACGAGGCCGCACCTTCGGGGCGGCAGCGAGCAGGCGCCTCGGGGAGTGGCAGAGCCTCGCAGCCCAGCAGTGTGGCCCACGCGAACGCGCGGCGCCTGCACGACAGCCGCACGCGGCGCTTGAGGCTCCAGTCGAACGGCAGCCCCGAGCCGCGCAGCTCGTGTGCGCCCTCGACGCCCAGCTCCAGCTCGCGCTCCTCGGCCACCACTTCGACATGCGAGGCTTCGTTGCCATGTTCCGAGCCTGTTGGCTGCTCGCCACGATGGCGCTTGCTGGAGTGAGTGGCGTCGGTGTCGGTGTCGGCATCGACATCGGCATCGAGGGGGCGCTTGCGTCGAGCGGGGCTCGCCGTCGTGCTCGTCGGTCGAAGCGCATCGAGCGCGCTGCCGAGGTCGGCACACGAGTCCGATCGGACGCTCACTCGCTTGAACGGCGTGGCCATCGCAGCCCACGTACGCACCAGCACCTAACGCGCGCAGCAGAGCAGCGGCATATGAAGCAGCGCGCGCGGGCCAGCAACGACGACAATGCCGCCGACCGACGACGAACGACGCTGCTGCTGTTCTTACTACCTCTGGCGCACTGTTCTTACTCGTTCTCGTCTATTCGTTTGATTGCGACGAGCAGCGACACGGCTAGCGCCGCAGCCATGAGCGCGCCTTCTTGGTGGTGCTCACAGTCGCTTCGTCAGCGACGGCCTTGCTTTCGTACTCGCGCAGCCGTGCGTACAGGTGCTGCAGCTCGCTTTGCATAGCCACCACCTGCTCTTGCAGCACCTCGACCGATGCTACTGGAGTCTCGCTCGTGGCGACAGCGGTCGGCTCGCCCTCGCCCTCGCTGGTGCCAGTTGACGCAACGGCATCGTTGGCCTCTGTCTCATGTGGTTCGGCAGCAGCGGCAGCTCGGCGCTCGTTGCGTTTGGCGAGCTCCTGCTCCATGCGCATCAGCACCAACTCACGAATGTACACTGCAGCCGTGCGCCACGAACGATTGATTGGTCAGTGGTCCAAGGCGTGCAGTTGAGCCTATGGCGCGTGCGTGCGTACTGGTGTCTTCGTCGTGGTGGCGGCCGTTGAGCCCAATGGCGCTCGAGTTGAGCTCGAGAATGTACTCCTGGCCGTCGGCCTCGGCCACCAGCACGTCCATGGCGCAAATGTCCATACGGCATGCGGCGGCCGCCTCGTCGATCCACACGCGCCAGCGCGGCTCGACCTCAATGTCCTCGTCTTTGGTATTCATGTCGACGTTCGACTTCCAGTGCTTGCTCGAGCGGCGGAAGGCGCGGTAGTGGTTGCCGATCTTCTGCACGCGAATGTCCCAGCGCCACGGCACGAACGGCTCCGACGTGAAGTAGCTCGGCTGCATGGCCGCCACGCTGCAAAAGTCCTCCCACGCCGCGGCGCTCTCGAGGCGAGCTTTGCCAAGGCCGCCCGAGGCCGTGCCGACCTTGGCGACGGTCGGTACGTCGGGCGGGAACGTGGCCGCCGTCCAGTCGCTGTAGGCCGCCTGCGCGATGAGCGGGAAGGCCTTGAAGCCGCCGAGCCGGCGCTTGACAGCCACCAGCCGGCCGTACATGGCCGCCTATGCCGCAGTCAGACGATGCTCACATGGTGCATGTGTACGCGCGTGCCAGCGCGAGCCAGCGCGTACCTTGTTCTGAGAGAAGTAGAACGACTCGAGGTTGTTGATCGACGGCACGTTCGAGTGCAGCAGCGCCGCGAGCAGGTGCGAGTAGTCGGTGCGCGCATCGCCGACGGTCGTAGCGCGAAGCAGCACAAAGTCGGGGTTGAACGAGCGGCTCTGGCCCTGCGGTGAGCCCGGCAGCGGCCGCGGCGAGGCAGCCAGGCTGACGACAAGGCCGCCATTGTCGGCGTACGAGCACACGGCCAGCTGCTGCCACGACGCCTGCTCGACTCGCACGCGGCGCCCGCCGACGGTCGCGCCCTCGAACAGCTGGTAGTAGTTGAGCCGCTGTGCCGCGATCACGAGCAGGTTGTAGGTACCGGCCGAGCCGCTGCCAGAGCTTCCCGAGGACATGATGACGACGACGCTGGTGCTGCTGCAGAGACCGACGAGCGACGACGACAATGCCGACGAGCGACGCTGCTGTTCTTCTTACTCCTTCGCTCGCTGCCGTTCGCTGCATCGCCGCTGCTTCGCTGCATCGCTCGCTCGCTCGCATGGCGTCGGCGTTCGAAGGCACGCCGTCGAGTCGCTTCTTCGTCATCAAGACGCGCGACTACAAGAGCCTGACGCTGTCGCGCACGGCGGCGCTCTGGCGCACTCCGCTGCGGCCGGGCGCGCCGGCGCAGACGCAGCCGCACGAGCGCATCGCCGCCGCGTACCTGAGCGCCTCGGTCGACCACGTGTTCCTGCTCGCGAGCGTCAATGGTAGCCGCGCGTTCCAGGGCTTCGCGCGCGTCATGTCGCCGGCGAGCGCCGAGTTCGAGCAGCACGGCCTCGCGGGCTTCGACGCCAGCGGCAGCGCGCGGTACTCGAGCCCCTTCCGCGTCGCGTGGCGCGTGCTGCTCGACGCCCACCGCGGCCTGCCGCACGACCTCACGCGCCACATCCTCAACGCCATCGACGGCCGCCCGGTGCCCGAGGCGCACGGCTGCTCCGAGCTCTCGCCCGACGCCGGCATCGCCGTGTGCCGCATGCTGCTCGAGGCCGCAGCGGCCGCCGCCACCACCGCGCCGTCGCGCCCGTGCTTCTACGCCGCCGACTCGGCCGAGCTCGCCGCTGCCGACGAGCCGGCCGACATTGGCGCGCAATGGAGTGGCTTGCTGGCACGAGCGGCGCTCGAGGGCGCCGTGCTGTGCGCGTCGAACCTCGGCAGCCGCGCGTATAACCTGCACCACGCGCTCAGCGACGTCGACATGCTGGTGCTGGTGGCCGCGCCGCCGCACAAGCTGCTGCCGCTCGACGGCCCGCTCACGACCATCCGCAACCACGAGAGCTTCAAGCCCGACTTTACGCTGCACGAGGCCGGCTCCTTCGTGCACCACCTGCTCGCTGGTGACCCCAAGATGCTCGAGGCCCTGTTCGCTGGCGATGCCGCACCGCAGCTCTTCACGTTCGACGATGCCAATGCTACCGCTGCTGCCACCATTGCTGGAGATGGCGATGGCGATGGCGATGGGGATGGCGACGATGCCATCGAAGAGCACGATCGCTCGCAAGTGGTCGTGTTCTCGAGCGACGCGTGGCGAGCGCTGGTGCGCCACCGTGCGCGCTTCTGCTCCAAGGAGAGCGTGCGCCGGTACGTGCGCGAGATCCACGGCGCGAAGGGCGTGCGCAAAGTCGACTCGTTCCGCACCAAGCTGCTGCAGCTATGCGCTGCCATGCGAGCGGCGCTCGAGCAGTACCGTGACGACGACGAGGACGCCAATGACGACGGTCGTCGTCGCAAGCGGCGCGAGTTCGTGGCGCTGATGAACGAGATGCGCGACATTCGCGTGCACGTCGGCAAGCGCTGGTACATACTCTTCCGTCTGTGCCTGCAGGCGCAGCAGCTGCTCGACCACGGCTCGCTGTGCACCTGGTTCCCGTCGCGCTCCATCGAGCGCCGCTTCGTGACCGAGCTGCGCCAGTTCGATGCCATGAGCAAGATCGACGATGCTCACGTGCACGAGCTCGCGCGCCCTGACTTTGAGCGCCTGTGTCGTAGCGAGCTCGACCGCAGCACCGAGTACGCGGCGTCTCACTTTGACGCGATGCTGGCGCGCCTCGAGCACACGGTGTCCGATCTCGAATCGCGTCTTCCGTCCTCGTCGCTTCCCGAGATGCCAAGCGCCGAGCCAGCACTCGGGTGGTTGCGCACGCTCCGCAGCGAGCAGTGTGCCGACACGATCGCGAGCTTCGCTGCGAAGCGAGAGCAAGAGCTGCACGCCGCCTACGCCGCAGCGACGGCGCTCACTGCACCGCGGCTCGCACTGGTTCAATCAATGTTCGAGTCGGTGCTGTGCCACGGCGAGCGCTTGCTTTGGCTCGCGCAACCGTCTGCCAACAACGACACCGCTGATGGCACCGCGCCACTCGTTGGTGTGTACTGCCAGAGTGCCGAGGAGCTGTTGCGCTACAATGCGCCAGAGCGGCCCAAGCTCGAGCGAGCAAACGAGGTTCGTAGTCTCGCGTCTGATGGGCGTGAATGCATCGCTCACACGGGATGATGATGCTTGTGATGCTCGTGCACGGCAGTACACGCTGTACGACATTGCCACGTTCGCCAAGCTGCTGCCCAAACGCACACCCAGTGTGCTCAAGCTACTCTTCACGCCCGACGAGCAAGTCCTGTGGCAGAGCGCCGCATGGGCGCATCTGGTGCACGCCTTGAGGCCGCGCGTGTTGTGCCGGCCAGTGCACGAAACCATTGCTCGCTTCCTGGCGCAGGCTGCCAAGAGGCCTGCAAACCAAGCTGCTGTCCTCGACCGCGGATTCGAGCTGATGCTCGATGCATTTCACGAAGCGGCGGCAGGTGGTGCAGCCAGCCCAGCGCCGCTCAACATCGTGCAACGACATTTGGCGATCGATACGGCGCGCCTGCCACACTCGGAGCTCGTGGTTGATTGCGTCGCACCATGGGTGCTGCAAGTTCGTTGTGGCGAACTGTGACCATCATCTCACATCGTAACTTGACGGTACCTCTGAGCTTGTTGTTATTTATTCAGTCGTTAATTAATGAGGCAGCGGCAATGTGATTCGCTTCGATTCGGTTCAGTTCGGTTGGGTTCGGTGCAGTCTCGTCTCACTCCGTGAGTTAGGCTGTGAGAATGTCGCCCACACCTCCAAAGACGTAGTTGGGGCGATACGCGAACTTCTCCATGCTCTCGCGTGTCGTGACGCCTGACAGCACCAGCACAGTCTCGATCGACGACTCGATGCCGGCGATAATGTCCGTGTCCATGCGATCGCCGATGATCACCGTGTCGCGGTGTCCGACTCCCAACTTGTCCATGGCTGCCATCGCGCACGAGATCAGTGAGCGAGTCAGTCATGCATGACTTTGATTCGATCGACGCCTCATCATCTAGCTGCCGGTTCACGGCTGCTACGAACCAGAGCGCATGATCAAAGGGTTAGGCTTGCCCAGGTAGTAGGCCTTGCAATCGGTCGCCAGCTCGATCGGGGCCACGAGAGCGCCACACGCCGGTGCCAAGCCGCTCTCGGCACGGTCCACCACGTCCGGGTTCGAGCCTGTACATTGCCATTGCCAGCGCCATTGCCATCACGGTCAGCGACGGCTGTCCACGGAGCTCGTGTCTCCGTGCATGCGATTGCACCGACATTGGCACGCACCAATGAGCTTGGCGCCCTTGCGCACGAGGTTGATGGCCACCGAGAGTCGCTCAAAGGTGTAGCTCTTACTCTCGCCGATGACGACGTAGTCCGGATCAACCTCGTTCATCGTGTAGCCGACGTCGTACAGCGCCACCATGAGGCCCGGCTCGCCGATCACGTAGCACGTGCCGTTCGGCTTCTGCGACTGCAGGAACTTGGCGGTCGCCAGCGCGCTCGTGTAGAAGTTGTCGGCCTTGACCTCGATACCCATGCGATGGAGCTTCTGCTGCAGCTCTTGCGGCGATCGCTCCGACGAGTTGGTCAAGAACAAGAAGCTGCACCAGCAACGGGCGTGTGTCAGCATCATGGCAGCATAGATGGCCAGCAGCGGCAGCAGCACACGAACCGCTTCTCCTCACGCTTGAGCCAATCGACAAACTCCACGACTCCAGGCAGGAGCTTGTTGCCGTGATAGATGACGCCATCCATGTCGATGAGGAAGGCCTTCTTGTTGCGTAGCGAGTCCTTGGGTGGGTGCACGACCGAGCGCGCGTCTGTGGCGCACGCACCACGCAGCACGCAGTACACACAGCGCGAGCGTCACACTCGTGCACGACCGATGACGGCGGCGGCAGTACACCAAGGCCTCGGGGCGTCATCATACCGGCACAGAACGAGTCGTGCAGGTGCTTGCGCGTCAGGCGTATGTTGCTGTCCTCGAACTCGTCGGCGTAGATGCACTGGATGGTGCGGATGTTGGCGTCGAGCTGCGCGCACGAGCCGAACGGCGCCTGCTTGATGCGCTGCAGCAGCAGCGCCTTGAGCTCGCTCGTGGCCGCGGGGTTGTGCTGCGAGAAGCGCAGCAGCTTCTTGAGCACGCTGCGCAGCGCCAGCTGGTTGAGCTCGCTGTAGTCCAGCAGCAGCTGGTGGTCGATGAAGAGCTCGCTCAGCTCCTCGCGCCGTACGCGCCCGCCGAGCGCCAGCGCCTCCTCGATCGCGTGCAGCCGCGCATCCAGCTCCTGCAGACGCTCGCCAAAGAACGCCGACGCCTTGGAGATCTCGCGGTCGATGCACTCGAGCAGTGCTGCATCGTTCTCATCGCTATCGCTGCCCTCTATTGCACGCACAAACACACGCACGAGCAATTCAGAATCGGCAGGCGACGCCGCGAGCGACGTGCGGTGCCGAGCGGTACCTTCACGCCGCTTCTTGACCAACGTCACGAGCGCATCGTAGTCGACGTACGAGGCGCTCCAGTCTTGGCGAGCCTCAGTTCGCAGTCGCTTACCGAATCGCATCGTGGGAGCACGGGAGACGACAGCAGCAGCAGCGGCAACAACAAGGCAACGAAGCAACGAGCGAATGTCGTTCTCGTAGCATCTCGTATCGTATCATACACGTTGGGGCTGCCGAGCAAGCCCCTTTATTCTCATCGATTGGATGTACTCTCGCGCGCGCAAATGTGTAGAGGTACCGCCACTCACTCACCGACGGTGGATGTGGATCGCACCCAGCACTTGCGCAGTACGCCGTCGACGGTGAACGAGCGCTCCTGGATCGTTGCGTCGCAGCGGATCGCGTACATGACCTTCTCCCAGAGGCGCTTGCGCTCGTCGAGCGAGAACGAGCAGGCGTCGAGCACGTAGTCTCGTGACTGCGTCTTGGGTACTCCCTTGCTCGAGTCTTGCAGCAGGCGATAGACTTTGCGCACGGCCTGGTCGACGAGGTCGGCCTCCTGGCGCGCGAGGAACTCGCGCCACTGGCGGAAGCTCTCCCACAGAGCCACGCCCACCAGCACCGCAAGCAACCACGCATTGTCGTGTATCACGTTGGCAAGCGCACACGAGTATGGATGCACCGGTGCCGCGGTCGTGACGAACGCATACGAGCCGTTGTTAAGGCGGTGCATCGTGGCGGCGAGCTCCTTGCGCTCGACCATGCCGATGATGGCGTGCACGACGTGCTGCACCGTCTGGTGGTGCTGCTGCGGCGACGGTGGAGGCTTGGAGCGCTGTGCCTCTCCAGTGCTGGTGCGGCGCTCGAGATCGCTCACGACCTCGTCGACCATAGTGCGGAGCTCGCGCTCGCTCACGAACGCCGTGGCATTGGCGTAGCACTCATGCTCGCCCCGTCGCTGTTGCAGCAGCGACAGGAACTGGTAGTTGCCGATCGTGTGCGCCAGCTCGTTGACCTCGCCCGGACGGATGCACATGTCGTTACGCGGCACGAAGCCTTCGGCGCAGCGAAAGTGGTACGAGC
>Ga0209935_1002599_pt1 | contig 21343 bp, 26 predicted proteins | sample ThiBio_1000_plan_2_FD_183958 | JGI IMG/M metagenome (GOLD analysis project Ga0209935, IMG submission 183958) | Wastewater bioreactor microbial communities from Cape Town, South Africa - Thiocy_cont_1000_plan (SPAdes) | ecosystem: Engineered > Bioreactor > Thiocyanate-remediating >...
AACAGCTGCAAAGAATTCGGGGTCTTTGAGATATTGTGTATAGTTCTCAAGAGATAACCCATAATCGCTCTCATAGTCTTTATAGATTTTAAGAAATGGCGCCTATAAGGAAAAGGAAGAAAGTGTTAATATCAACAATTGAGAGAGGGAGGTATGTAGTTGGATGCCAACCAGAGTGACGAAAACGTCTCCGATGGTCTTTCTTTCATCCCATTGAGACATGCAGACTTGCAACTGTCGCAACATCTCTTCATTCACTCTAATAATCTGTGGTAGAGTGCTGAAGATACTTTTGATGCCATTCTTTGTTATCGCGGGCGACCGTTCAGTTACCCCATAGAGTGGTTTCTCATAAACCTAAAAAAAAAATAAATTAATATCCTAATTATTAGCAAAATAAAAATATTATCTTACCTCAAGAAGTACTTGAAGGGACTTGACATAGGTCTCTTCTGTCTCCAATATTTCTTTAGCGATTTTGGTTCTTCGTTCTGAAAAAATTTAATTAATAAATGATAGATCGGGCGGGACAGATGAGGGGAGATTTGAGAGGGTGAGCGGGGAAGGGAACAAAAGGGATAAAGAGAGAGAGAGGATTACCATAAGGAGTCTCTTTTCTGGTTGGCAACGAGTTGAGTGAGGGACTGGTGTTGCCTGAGCGAGGCTGGGGTCTAGTTTGAACCAGGTTGCGCGCAGATTGAGGTCTCGGCAGCGGGTCCCTCGCATGACCGTGAGGGGTGGTCGGGGCGGAGTTAAAGGTCGGTAGGGGCATAGCGAAGCCGCCTATCTTGGTACCACCTCCCCCGTTCGAAGGGGATACCGACATCGGCGGATCCGCTGAGTTGTGTAAAACTCCGGATTGGCCTCTCTCCTTCTGCTTGCCTTTGTCCTTCTTGCCTTTGCTTTTCTTTTCGCCTCCAACTTCGATCGATTTTTTGGTGTTGTACAAAAGGCTCTTCACCCTCTCCTGCGCATCCCTGAAGACATCCCCGCTGAGGGAATCGGATGCGGGAGGGGTCAAGCTCCCGTTGGGGTAGTTGTTGCGGCCTGAGATGAGGCTTCCATAACCAGCTGAGGAAGGCCCGATATCGGAGCCATTCGAAAACTGATTTGGATGAAACCTGAGCTCAGAATCCAAACTCCTACGCCTTTTAGGCGCGGCGCTTGTGGAATCGAATGTTGGGGGAGCCGGGCGCTGTGGTCGCACAGCAGGAGGCTTTGGAACATTGATTGGTTGTGCTCCATTCTTGTGTCCTCTCTGCTTTGGATTGAAAATTAAATATATGTAAAAGCAGATTTGAATTTTTGAAATCGGTACCAGGGTCTCGGCGCCACTTGAGTGTGTAGTAGCGGGTCGTGGAAGTGGCCGTCCGGTATTTGGTGTGATAGTTTTGTTTCTGTTTGGAGGTGGTGTAGGAGGAGGAGATTTGGCTGGTAGACCCTATGATTTAAAAAATGTTGGATTGATGTTTTAATCTTTGATGGGAATGCGTACCTTTCCATCAAAAGGTGTGAATTTAGGCGATAGGGAATTGGGATTCTTTTCAGGGGTGGGAGGAGATGGGACGGAATGCAACGGGGGCACCGAAGGAGGAGGATACGCAGGGGGACGTCCCCCGCTAGCAGCCGTTGTGGGTGCGCTTTCAGATCGCACAGGGCGGGGAGGTATTGGCGTTGCTTTGAGGGGATGCGACATGTTCGGCGAGTTTGTGTGTGATCCTCGTCTTATGTAAGCAAAGTTAAACAACAAACAGCCCTCTGAGTACTCCCTCCTTCTTCAACGTAACGACTCTTTCTCTTCTTTCCCCTTCTACTTCTTCTCTGCTATCCCTTCTTTTTTTTGCGCGTTTCGTTTTTTAATTTGGTATTAATAGGCAGAAAGTAATTACGTTGAAAGAAGTGCTTTGTCATGGCAACATCTAACAAAAGAAAAGCGACCCACTACAACAACCTAACTATCTTGCAATGATAGCATCTCTATGGCTATGGCTTTCCCACGACGTCTTCAATTGTAGTTCAGGATAGGCAACCTTCAAGGCATTGCGAAATCCCCCATGTACTTCTCCAATAGCTCTTGCGCCCTGCGGGGAAGCATGAGGGTTTGTTGCCTTGAAGAGATAAAGAAGGAGGTACCGTTTTGACCAAGAAGTTGTTTACATGAAGGGTATGCCATCCATTGGCGAGGTCTAAAGGATCGAAGCCTTTCTCCTCTGCATATTCGTCGAAGAAGCTACGACAATTTTTAGGGTCCTGCCAATACCCCTTCGGGGTTTTCTCGTCTAGGGGTGGGGAAAGAAAGAAGGGAGGATGTGAGTTATATTTGCGGGCGACAACATAGCACGATTGCGGGTGGCATCTACCCCGTAGGTGCGGCTTCATTTCCGGGAAAACGCTGCGAAGTGCACGAACGAGGCTACAGTTGTAGTTCTTCAGGATGGACATTCCGCCCTAAACAAGTGTAGACAAGATGTAAGTTGAATTACAGGTGGTAGTGAATTCACCTTCTTTGCATAAATTTCTCTTCTTGTGACAGTATTCCAGTCTTCAGCACTTAAGGGATCAAATCCGCGTTCTTGGGCGAATTCGATAAAAAACTGCTTCGAGTTTGCTAGATCGAGCCAGTGACCCTTTGGGGCATGCTTCTTACTTGGCCGTTGTAAGGGAAGCCCTTGAGTGAAATGAGATATCTTTAGTTTACTAACGTAGGAAAGGTAAATTACCATTAGGAGTGGATTTCTGTTCTTTCCAATTATGTACAACATCATCCCATGTGATATCCGATCGAAGTCGATACAGTGTTGGGAATTTGGGTTTTTGTGAGGCGAGGAGATAGCCATGATGTTTGAAGCTGATGATATCTCCTGGCTGGGGATTCCATCGCTTTGCAAACTCCGTCGTTCCTGCGGCCGCCGTGAATGTAACTCCGTTTGGCCTGAATGAATGAAAAGAATAGGACAAGTGAGTACTCATAATATATCTCAGTTTACTTACAATTCACATTCCCACTGTTGAGGTCCCACTGCACCCAACACCCGTGCTTCGGCATCCCTGAATTTCTAAGAAGAAATAAAGGGTTAGCTGCCAAGAGAGGTAAGGAGGAGTACCTTGTGTTTTAAGAATCCAGGCGATCGGCCGGGAATAAGAAGTGATTGGGGATCCCTGAGGATGATTCCTTCGCCTCCATTCTCGACAACATTTTGGAAATAGTTGTCAAGGTGACTCATATCACTGCACAGCACCATCGGCGCGATTTGGGTGAAGGGATGCCGTCCCTCTCCTCCCAATTTTTCCTCTAAAAGAAATATTTTAAACTTTGATATGTAAGAGGAGGACACGAACGTAATAATGCATATCGAGTCTCGTAGGTGCCTTTGTGATTAGGTACATCATATACCATATATTTCATCTTCTTCCAATCGATTTGTGCTGCATCTACTCGATTCGCTATTTTCATGGCCTCCTGAAACGAGTCTCTACCAAACCTTTATATAGATCATCGTGTGAGTATGTGACATGGGTATATTCAATATTACCATATCTCGCCATCGAGAAATATATCGTTTGGCATGGCCTCTATTATTTCAGAGGGTAGGCTAAATTGCCTTCCCAACCGCGAGTAGAAGGCCTTCCTGTGGGGATTCCAAAATCCTCTCACCCCATCATATTTTTCAAGCATCCACCTAATCCGACATAAGGACGCATATATTAGGCCTAAAGCTCACACGCGGAGTTTTTTGTGTTACCAATTTGAGGGATCAACATTTGCGGTACTGAAGAAGCATGCGGAGATTGGTTGGCCTATATCCACGATTTCTTGCGAATGCTTGTCGAGCAAACCTGAAGGCATATCTGCCGGTATGGGTTTTGCCTCTTTGGTCTGTGAAGATGCAAAGTATGCTTGCAAATCAGGTCTCGCCTCCCTTATGGTTGCAATCAAGCTGTTGTAAACGAGGGGGGGGAGGGGGAAGAGTAAGCGAAGAATTCTGAGAATTCGTTTTTTAACCAACCTGTCCCGTTCGCCGTCCCACCAGAAAGGAACTGTAATAAGAGTGATACCCTTTTCCTTTGCAAGGGTTTGTTTAATATTATCTCTCGACTCAAGCGTGCTCAAGGGTTGGTATATAAATTGGGAGCTCATATAGTGATGTTTTTCCTTTAAAAAAGTACAATATGAGCTGACCTTAGAAAGAAGGGAAAAACGGTTCATTGTACCTGATACTCGAAAGCAAGCCGCAATGAAGGGATGTAGATGTCTAATTCAAGGTAGTCCTTAGTGTCGGGGTGTATCAGTCCCGCTTCTTTGCGAGAGTTGTACTTTATGTCTTCTCCCTTATTTTAAATAACATATTAGATAATCCTATGGGTCACCACACCAAAGATCACAATACCGTAAAGAGGGTTGAAACAGCCTGTTCCAAGCGATGTTGTTGTGCATATTTGCCTCGCAACAAATAGACTTTCTCCCATTTGTGATGAGGATATTTCTCTCCTAACAGCTGTCCCAATTGCAGTTTGCCTATTTTCGCTGTAAACCCCGCCTTCTTCAAATCTGAGAGTGTAACCGAATACCAATCCTCTGGCTGCTCAAGGTAAATCTTTGATTTTGATGGGAGGAAGAGATTGGAGTACCTTGGTGATGTTGAGTATCTTTTCTGCTTTAGTGAGGGATACGAGAAGATTCGCTCGATTTTGCCAAAATCCAGGCGGAGCTCTTCCACCTTCTTCGGCAAAACGACGACCCTCCCATGCATACTCGGGAAATACTCGCTGAAGCGCGTTTGCCAGGGAGCCGTGTTCAAGGAGAAGCCCCTTCCCTCCTCTTTGTGAAACCTCTTTCCTGCTCACACGGTACCAATCAGCAAACTGAATAAAGTTGATGGTGATTTTAATTCGTGAAATGGAGATGGAATACGGACCTCTTTTACTTTAAGAACGGCAGATATCTTAGTAAGAAAGCTACGCTGATATGCTGGATCAGCCCATTTCCGCTTTCCTGACGTAGATTCAACAACAAGAAGAAATATCGGTAGAAATGATACCTTTGTTCACATTTTTTACACTTGCAAAGCGGCGCGCAGCGGGTCTGCAAGGCCAGATGGTAGAACATCCCCAGTGAGCCATAGCCGTGGGTCCTTGCTGCTTTGTCCTCCCGAGCGCTTGCATGTTGCGTCGATTACTTCTTGGAAAAGAGGAAGCGCCCCACAAGAACGGAGCAACTGTTAGCTTGCCTATTCGAACGTGCTCATTAAATAAATCTTTTCTTGTACAAAGTAGTGCTACATGAAACATCTTTGGTGGACAATGGCAGACCCACATTCCTCATATTCCTCCTTTGTAATAAAGTAGGATTGTGCTTGAGAAGCTAGCATGCTGCCTCCTAGCCAAACAGAGAATTTCCTTTCTGGCAAGGCAACTATTCTAATATTGCCCTGAGAGGGAACGAGTGTGCGGACTTCTTTGAGGATTCGTTCTTCTATTCCGGGTAACAAAGAAGTCCCACCTACACACGTCGAGATTATTATTATTATTATCTTTCAGTTTCTCACCAGAAGAAGTACTCACCTTCCAAAATAATGTTAGCATAGAGCTCCTTCACTAACCACCTTGGTAACTTAAGTAGTATTTATATAAAAATGAGTGAGAAAATAGAATACTTGGAACAGGATATGAAGTACTTACATAGTGCGCCACTTCGGCAAGTACTTCATTGGGTAGACAACTGAAGTGAGACGTAGAGTCATCGACCGGGAAGGTAAAGTCAGTCAATGGGGTGAGATTGACGCTGTCACGTATCAAACGGGGCAATGGTTTCTCCTCGAGCCCAATCAAGGTTGGATCAAACAATGCCTCGCCACATCTAATAGGGGGGGGTGGTAGTGGTCAGCCTAAATATTTAGGAGTGTGAATCAACCGGAATCTTTCATTGCCTAAAGAAATGACTTGGCCGCGTGGATCTTCAATAGATTTCTCTAGGGAACTGCTCTGTTCAGCCAATTTCAAGTCGACTGCAAAGTCCTGCGAGACGAAGCACAATTTTTCCTGTTTGAGAGGGGTGGGGGGGGTGGGTTGATAATTGAAGAGGAGGCGATGCTGAGTACCTTCATATCCCTAGCAATCTCCCTCTCGGCTGTTGTGGTGAAGGAATAGCCCCTGTCCGCCATCATCTTCATCAGATAGTCGGTGAGATGGTTGCCGCCGTAGTTGGCCACTTGAGTAGCGTAGGGCAGTACATGTCCTTTTTATATATAGAAATGTCAAGCAGAAGTCTTAAAAATCTATAGATAGAAAAGAATACCCTCATACACTGGGGTCACTGAGGTAATATGTTGCCCGCAGTTCACCGCGAGGCCGGTTCTTCTTCCTGACGCAATCACGCAAGCGGCAGCATCAGTGCATATAGCAAATGCTGGATTATTGACTACATGCCGTTCGTAACGATCCAAATGAGACGAGTGTAGATTCAGGGGCACTACGTACACGTTTCAAAAGATATCTGTGTGTACTTCTCTTTGTTGAGCGGCGGATTCCATGCTTTTTCAGTCACCAATAGAGGATGCTCTTTTTCGAAAATCTTAGAGAGAACTGGATGAAGAGTTTACAACGCGATGTACCTTCGGGAGCAGTACAGAGTTCGTTGTAAAAGGTGTGGTGCCAAACGGCTTCTATATCATTGAAATCAGCCACCAGTCCTGCCTGTATCACGTTCTTTAACGTCAGTATCCCTCGCTTGTTGACCGCCTCATCCCCAATGTATCTACAATTTTGTTAACAAATTTCTATTAGCTTTCGAAAGCAGATGAATTGCGTTCCCGCTGAAAGGTGTACCTGTCTTTTTGCCCCATCACAACCGCCCCTGCAAAAGTTGGATTACGCGGCCTTCCTTGTAAATTACAGTTTACAAGATTAGATTTGCTAACAAAGTTGAGTTAACCTATTATCGTCGGGAAATAGGCTCGCGGTGCATCATCGCCAGCAAAACCGCCTCGTATGCACGCACTTGCCAGGTCAAACACTAGCGGGGACGCGGTGGACCAGTCGTCCATGTTTAGGAGGGGTACTCTTTAGTAACTAAAAATTCTTGGAAACAAAAAAGCCCAGCTCATCTTCCCACATCATTGCTTGATTGTAATAGAGAGCAAATGCTGAGATTTCAATGCGTCCAAACTTACGAAGGGCATTCGCCTGAATCCAGATATTAACACACACTGATAGGCTGCATCTCCTCCTATAAAAACGATAGCCGAGCAAAAATTTTAGACAGGCATCTTGGGCTGAACAAGCAAATGTGGACGAAGCTCTTTCTGTTGTTGGGACCGGCTCTCTTCTTGGTGGTTAATGTTGCGGGCCAGTGTTTGGAAGAAACATATCCTCCCAACCCCCCATGCGGAATCGGGACGAGCAACTTATCATTGACCCAAACAGCCCCACTCTCCGGATTATGTTGCAGCATCGATAATAAGCAGGGGTCGGTCTCAACCATCATCTGCACCCAGGAAGTCCTTGTGTGCTACCAGGGCTACTTCGTACCAAGACAGAACCTGGCCATCCAGCTGAATGGCTACAGCGCCCAATTGACGAATGTCTTGGGACCCATCGGTTGCTGGCACCGCCGGAGGCAGAGTGTGCTATGAGAGGTCTTTTGCGTCTAACGATGGGTGTTCGTGTCTGTGCGCCATTCCGTTAACTTACGCGATGGGGCTGACGAACTGTCGATGTGACTTCCTAAGTTGAGGCAGAAAGGAGATGAAGGATTCTCTCCACCTCCGGCTAAGTAAGAGAAGGGAAGTGATTACATACTTTACTTCGATATAGCAAATATTTGAAGACATTAATATTGAAAGTCACTTCCTGTTTGACCTTCCTTGAAATTCCCTCTTACAAGATTAGATTTGCTTGTGTTAACCTATTATCGTCGGGAATTAGTCCCGCGGTGCATCATCGCCAGCAAAACCGCCTCGTGTGCACGCACTTGCCAGGTCAAACACTAGCGGGGCCGCGGTGGACAAGTCGTCATGTAACTACAAGTAACACTTCCCAGAAAAGCAGCTTAAAAGAAGAAGGCTAGAAGCCACCGATCATACAATGTATTTATTCTGCCGTCTTTGAAAGGGTAGGCAGCTGGAAGATGTCAAGGTTGTGTCCCTGAAGCTCCATGACATACTCCTTACCCACCACAATGTGGGCGGCATGTAGACCCCGAAGATTCGTCAAGACGTCCTTGTAGAGGGATTTCGCAGTCTCTCCCGCCGCTGTCAACGATGGAAGGAAAAACTGCCTCAACACCAAGTCGGCCAAAACTGCCCAACCAATCGTCTTGAATTCAGCTGGAACTTCACCCTCACCCCCTCGACGTGATTTAACCAAATGAAGCCACAACTCCTCCAAATCATCAAACTCATATTCGAAAACCGTCTTTTTCAACGCCAGAGCCGAATGAAGGATGAATTGCCGTTGGTCCGGAGTTTCGTTGGCCGGTGAGATCGCAACTAGGACGTTGCCCAAGGTGCTCAATACAAGTCTCGAGCATGCCAGGTGGACATTCAATCGGGCTTTAATGACTCCTTCCGGGGCTGCGTCTTTAGTGGGCCTTTCCGAGAATTCCAGGTCGGCGTTGAACTTTGCTCCTTGGGTGGGAGCCAAAGCCTCGCGTAGAGCTTGAGCGAATTGGATGTCCTTCGCCTCCAAGAGGACCCGCAATACCTTGGTACCATCAGGTTCTCTGGCTGGTTTAACTAAAAATTGAATACATGTAATTTTTAGTAATTTGAAAGTCCTTGGGGGAGGTTAAGTCACCTTGAAGGTTGTAGTGGTCAGCCGAAAAGATGGACGGCCCAATTGCTTTGATTCTACATATTTGTGTTATTGTTGTTGAGTCTTGAAAGAAAGGAGATAAGAAACACTACCTTGACGAGAGCTCGCCAAGATGGAACTCGTCACAATCTTCAGATGCTTTGAAAGTTAAACCAAAGCCGAAGAAGTCCGTATCTTCGACGTCGAAGGAATGAGCAAGTAATGTGGCTAGAATGTAAAACAAATAATAAGTTCCAAGAACTGTCAAATATCTCAATAGAGATAGTCCCTTACCATCAGCCCCTGTATGATAACGGACAGAGACTCCACTTTGAGATTCCCCGAAATCGCCCACTTTGAACCCAAGTTTGACCTCGGAGGAGATCTGCGCAAGTCTTTCACGGAGTGCTGCCTCCTCGGTCGAAAACGCCTCTCCTCTCTGAGACAGGACCTCCCGTTTCAAGAAGGATGTCCACTTCCCCCACAGCCCATAATAGCTTTGCAGTAAGTTGGTTTTCTAAGAAGAGAGAAAGAGTCAATCAAAGGGGGGTCGCATGCATTGGCCTTTACTTACAATGGCATCTATTTCCGCTTCTTCTTCAAGCTTTTCAGGGGTAGGTGTTGCAGAAAGGGAAGCCTCATATAATCCTTCGGGGTAATTATGAATGAATCAAAAGAAGGGCGAGGGAATGGATGGAGGAAGATATAATACCTTTCACAAGACCATCAAAAACTTCTGTAACCCCGGTAGAGTTGAGCGCGGACGTTTCAAAATAGGGGGCTCCAATAGAGGCACTCCAAGCTTCAGCTTCCTCCTTTGAAACGGCTCTCTGCTCCGCGTCTACTTTGTTACCGATAACCACATAGGTTGCGATCGAGGATTTATCGAGGCAGGTTGCGTGATGTTTGGGCAAGCTTTCGAACGTGCTTCTGTTGCTCAAATCGAACACTAATACAAATCCTGGAAATCTGTTTAGCCGGCTGAAACTGAGAGGACTAGCAAATAAAACCTCACCATCTGCTCCTCGGTAGAAAGCTATGCCAAGGCCTTCAAATCGCTCCTGGCCCGCAGTATCCTTGAATAAAAGCCTGGCTTAATCTAATCTTCTTGATGAAATTCAGGAGGAATACCCATAGCTGTGTGAGCGATTCTGAGCCCGGAGGTACATCGCTCTTCGACATGAAGTCCGCCCCGATGGTCTCCTTGTAGGCTGGTTGGAAGCTGTTGTACACATAGCGGTTTAATAGTTGTGTTTTGCCGACTCGCTCATCCCCAACAACCACGACTAATCAAATAGATACGGTGTGAGGCAAAATATTGAATAAAAACGTCTCGCAAAGGGAGGGTAAACCTTTGAATATGGACATCTGCTTCTGGCCAGAAGCGAGCAAGATAAAACAAATATTAAAATTTGTATTTGTATTTCATGGAAGAGCAATTTGTTTAGCCAATGGAGTAGAGCCTTAGCAAGTTCCCCTAACCCACCCATCTTCCCTGACATAAGAAAACGCTTCGGACGATGCAAACTACATGTGCATTCTCATGATTATGGCACTGATGGAAAGACAATCCGTTTTTACCTCTTGTACACTCCTTCTTTAGGATGAAGGAAAAAGCGAAAAGAAGGAACCGTTCTGCAAAGGATTGTCGCGTCGTAACAACCAAAAACGTGTCCAGGCGGCAACGAAGAAGCGCTCCGGCGGCTCAACCCTTTCCACCTCTTCGGTTTCCTTCATCGCTTCGACAACAAGTCGGATCTGGCTTGCTATCTCTGCTTCGTCGATTCTGTAGCGGCGGATGTCCTTCAAGCGCGCAGTGAATGACTGTAGCTCGAAAGCTTCAACTTTGCCTGGTCCTCGAACCGCCTTCAACCCAGGAAGAAGATGCTTCATCACTTCAGAGCTACATGCCAAAGTTTTAAACCGGCTGATGCAAGGCTCTACCTTTGCCCCGTGTTGAAGAAGTGATTCGATTGTTTGCGCGCTGTAGTTATTTTTGAGAGCCAAGTACAAAGGGGGTCGGGTGCCAGGCATAGCCAAGTTGACGAACGATCCGGCCTCCAACAACATGCGTATCATCTCGATCTTATCGAGATATAGTTTTGGGCCATCAAATATCGCCTGCAATAGGGTGCGTTGCCCCATCATCTTGTTCGGGTTGGCATTCATCTCGAAAAGAAGGCATCGAACCACCTCCGCGTTGTGTAACAAGAGGGCGCTGAAGAGAGCACAGGACTGCCCGATCGAGTCGTTGACCGAAATCTCTCTTGAACCTGATTGGAGGATGATCTTGCATATCCCAACGCACCCGACCGAGCATGCAGTATCAAGAAGTTCGTGCAGTAGAGAGTCCGAAGGGTCATCGGGATCTCTTCGTCTGTTCAACCCCCGTTTTTCCAAGTACTTGGAAAGCAGGTACCCGAAGGTCTCCTCCCGCCTTTTATGACAAGCAACCCTCAACAGCTCTTCTATGATTGGAGCTTTCTGATTGACCAGATACTCCACAATCTCCGTATGACCTTTCTTCACCGCATAATCAACAGGGAGTTTAGAATTCCTGTTATACCAAAACAGTTTGGCGGCCTCTTCAAGTGGAATCTTAATCACCCCCTTTTGTTGTTGTTGTTGTTGTTGGCGTTGTTGTTGTCCTCGTTGTGCTTGTTGTTGTTTCTGTTGTTGTTTTTGTTGTTTTTGTTGTTGGAGGTCGAGTTGATGAAGCTGCTTCACCACAGGCAGAAGTCCCAACAGACACACCAGATGGAAGAACCCTTTCTTCTTCCTTAACCGTTCTTGATCAATCTTCTCCCAATAATTCGTCAACAAGAACTTCATCACCTCCTTTTTCCCCGCCCTCCATGCGAATTCGAAAGGAACCAATCCCGCGTTGTTGGTTTCGTTGATTTTGGTTGGATCCTGTTCCACCAATAACGTAACGAGGGGGATTGACCCCCCCGCGCACGCAAAATGAAGGGCCGTGCCTCCATCGTTGCTTCGATTCTGGGAATCCGCGCCATGGGCAAGCAGAACGCGAGCTGATTCGGTGAGCCCGTTGCCACAGGCAGCATAGAATGGGGTGTTGCCCATTTTAGATCGGATGTTGGGGGAGCACCCTGCCTTGAGAAGGATCTCAACGATTTCCTTTCGCTCTAGGGTATTTTGCTCATGCAGATTATAAATATTCGCCACGAAAGCGATTGTCTGCCTCTGGTACTTTATATGTATATTAGTAGCGTGTTGTGTGAAAGCGAGCGAGAGAGAGAGAGGTAGAGAGAGGTAGAGAGAGGTAGAGAGAGAGAAGAAAGAGAGAGAAGAGAGAAGAGAGAAGAGAGAGAGAGAGAAGAGAAAGAGAAAGCGAGCGAGAACGAGAGAGAGTAAAAAGATACATACTCTATTTCTACTCAGTCTATTAAGCGTATAAGCTTGAGGAGCGCAAGCTAAATGGAGGCCGCATTTGCCATTGAGGTCGCATAGCTTTGGATCGGCACCATGTTCCAACAGGCATTTCACCATCTTCACTCGCCCGCATGCACAAGCCCAGAAAAACGGTGATGCGGGGGCAATCTCCGTCGTAAACTCTTTCGTAGCTATGCCGGAGGAAAACCAATCTTCAACTCGGAAGAATTTGTTGGGATCGGCGCCTCCTTTAGAGATCAACAATTCCACCTTCTTCATGTCATCGAGGGCAATTGCAACGCAAAGTGCTAATGTGATCTCATCGACCTGCCATATAGTAATAGAGAGATCATTAATAACAGCACATTAAAAACAAGATCGCTTCAAGTTACTTGCGGATTACGAAAGGAAGGAGAGCCCAGCAGGAATTCAACGAATTCGGGAGTACTTGCGGCTGTGGCAAGGACCAGAAAGGAGATTTTATGGCAATATGTAGCAACTTCTTTTGGGTAATGCTTGACCAAAACTTTGAATGAAGAGACTATGCCATGGACGATCGCAGCTTTAAGGAAGCTCTCCAATAACGATTCTGAAGGGAACTATTGATAGAAGTTCGTTAAACATGTAGAGAGAGAGAGAGAGAGAGAGAGAGAGAGAGAGAGAGAGAGAGAGAGAGAGGGGTGGGGGTGAACTCACTTGCAGTCCTTTCAAGGTACCAAAGAAGTAGTCCAAGCAATCAGGATGATCCAGCATGAACTCGATACTCCGGTCATCTTCTTTGAAGGTATCTCCAACTTCAATTTTGTTCAGGATGTTGAGCCAACAGTTCGGATCCGCCTCGTGTTCAACTAATACCTTGGCGACCTCCACGTGCCCTCGCATGCACGCGCGGCCGAGAGGAGTCAAGCGATCAATTTCTTCGTTCAATTTTTCCTTGGCCAGCTGCTCGACATAATCTCCGCGATATTCTACAAAGTGTGGAGACTGTAGAAACGCCCTCACCACCTCTATGTGGCCTCTCTCGCATGCCGTGTGTAGCGCATAAAGTTTGGCAAACTTGACTTTGTGCTTAAGAGGACGATTTTGACGGCGCTGACGATCGGACAAATAATTCAACAACATGATAACCGCCTTGATGTAGGAGGCAACATGTAAGATTAGTTTTGGAAGGAAGAAGCAATAGGAGGAGAAGTTTGAATACCTCAGAGAAACCATTGTAAGCAGCTATCCAAAGGAGTTGACGAGGCTTCCGCAACCAAGGACCATCTTTCTTCGATAAACCTGCAATAGCTTCTTCGAGAACGTAGAGGTGTCCTCGGTCAACCCCCCAACGTGCTTTCATTTGGTGCAATTGGTGTCCGTCCATCCACCTTAACAGCTTCAAATCTCTCTATTTGGGGGGGCGATGTTATTTGCGGGAAGGCAAGATACTATCTTACCTGGAACATGCTTCGCCAAGAAGGGAATTCAGAAGGAAGAGAAGAAGGAAGAAAGCCCAAACAACGACGGATAAAGAGTTCCCACAACCACTCCGACTGCACAATGGCATTGCGAATGGTTTTGCACACCAACAGGAGGGAGTTGAGGCGGTTCATCAGTGTAAACACTGAATAGGAACGAGGCCTGCTTCCGCCAGTTAGGGCATGGGATATGATGAGTTGCCACAACTCGGGGTCTAGTGAGCTCCAGCCCGAGAAAGACTGCGCGGCATCCATCTAGTTGAGGGGAAAGATATGGTGCGCAATGATTTTCGTCGAAGAAAAAATTACGAATTCCCACAATTTAACGAATTCGCATTCACACAAGCAAGAAAGTAAAGAGTCACGTTGTATGCATCCATTTAGCAAAGGTTACATTGGGATAAGCGTTCATCAGCGCCTTCTTGAATCCTCCGTTGTGTATCTTAATCTGTTTGCCGTGCTGGTTGAAGGAATTAGAACAATTTATGGCTAGGGAGGCTTTCTCACCTTGATCGTTTTGAGCTGTTGGAGTTTCGTATTGTACCAATTATCAGGTTCCAATGGATTGAAATTTGCCTCAAGAGCTACCCTATCAAAGAACTGCCGACACACAAGAGAATCCCGCCAACTTACACCTCGATTGGTACCTAATTGCCCTATATTAGCACGCTATCACTATGAGTGGGTGTACGAGCACCTTGTTGTTGCCAACGAGAAAAGTCTAATTCTGGGAACGCCTTCATCAAGGCTTCTCGAAGACCACCGTTATGTTTCTTTATCGAGTCAGCTCCCTGGTAGGGACCAAAGAAAAGGTTTAATTTAAACTCTTTTATCAAGAAAGCGTAATTCTCACCTCTTGTCTGGTCAAAGTCCTCAATGGTACTCCATACCATGTGTTGACATAGAGGGGATTAGCACCCATTTGGTGCGCAATACGATCAAAGAATTGTCGACATGTCTTAGGGTTACTCCAATAAGATTGGCCAGTTGTCTCATCTGCAAATATCATATAAATTATTCTTCGAAGAAAGAAGAAAAGCGAATATACCTTTGCCGATGAAGGAAATTTCAGGGAAAGTGTCCCGCAAGGCCCTTAATAGACTCTCATTGTATAAACCGAGTATGGTACGACCTCCCTTTAAAAAGGAAAATAAATAAATATCAATGGAGGGTGGTAAATAAAGGGATATTAAAGCGCCAACCTTGAGGCCTCGAACTTGTTCGATTGTCACGGACTGCCATTTCTGGGCGTCTAGAGGATCGAATCCATTCGCCTTTGCAAAGGAGAGGCAGAATGCTCTTCGGTTTTGTCGATCGCGCCAATATCCAGGTGGTTTTCTCTCGATGATAGTGGGGGTGGGTTCTAAGAAAAAACATAAAGCAGAAAATAAGTAAACAATAAAAGTATTGAAAGTGGTTACGTACTCGATTTGGGGATATTCATCTCAGGATATGTATGGGCAAGGATATTCTTCAGCGTACCATATTTATTTATCAATGTTTTACCCTAAAGTATATTATATCAGAGAATATCTTATAAATAGATCATCCATACCTTCTTTCGGTTAAGCTGTGCGAGGGAAACCTTCTCCCAGTTCTCTAACTTCGAAGAATCGAAGCTCAGCTCCTCCGCAAAATTTTCCAGGAACCGCCTTCGATTGGCTATGCTCTCCCAATGGCCTTTAGATTGCTTTCGGAGCTTAGTCTTCCGAACAGGAAAATCTAAAGAGGGAATTAGATCCTAGCTTTCAATTTGGAAAGTAAAAATTGACTTACCCGATATGGGAAGCGATTGTTCTTTCCAATTATGTACAACATCATCCCATGCGATATCTGTTCGGATGCGATGGAGGGTGGGGAATTTGGGTTTCTTGGAAGCGAGGAGATAGCCATGATGTTTGAAGCTGACGATATCTCCTGGTTGTGGATTCCATCGCTTAGTAAACTCCGTCGTTCCCGGTGCCGCCACAAAGGTGACCCCATTAGGCAGCTCACATTCCCAGCTGTGTTTGCCGATACTCCGAGTGATTTTCGCTTCGGCGTCTCGGTATTTCTAAGAAACGAAAGTTTAGTTGTTGTGTTGGGGGGGGGGAGGAGAAGGACACCCACTTTGTGTTTGAGAAACCCTGGAGATCTTCCCTCGCGGTAAGGTGCGCTGGGATCACGCAAGATGATCCCTTCACCGCCTTTGTCCAAAATGTCCTGAAAGAAGCCTTCCAGGTGGTGCATATTTTTACAGACCTCCTTCGAGGCAACTTCTGTATGTATACAAAAATCGTTTTCTCCCTCCATCTTCTTGTTGTCGAGGTAATCCGCTATTAGAGTGGAACGGTGAGGAGGGTTGTAAACAGGGTGTGCCCAATGTGAGTGTATTACCTAAATAGGAGTACCGTTCTTGATAGTTGCCCGTGTGATTTGGGATATCAAATACCATATATTTGAATTTCGTCCAATCGATCATTTGGGATTGCACTCTGTTCGATATCTTGATAGCCTCTTGAAAGTTGTCCCTCCCAAACCTGTTTTGTTTAAATACATTAAGAAGTTTTTAACAGATAAAATAGATATGATGATAGATCATACCATAATTCACCATCGAGAAATATATCTGATGGCATAGTATCTACAATATGTTGGGGAATAGGTAACACATTCCCTCGTCTGGAATAGAATGCTCTTTTCGTAGGATTCCAAAATGCCCTCACCCCGTCATATTTTTCAAACATCCACCTAATCAGAAATCAGACAAAAAGCGATGAGAGGGGAGAGGGAGAGAAGAACATACCATCCAAAGGGGTCAACACTCGAAGCGGTGAAAAAGCACGCAGCAATAGGTTGGCCTATATCAGCCACATAATGCTGGTGAGTATCCCTTTTGTCGAGGAAATGCGCAGGCATGGCAAGGGGAATAGGGATAGCTTGAGAGAACTCCATAGACTCCTCTTGAGGGAACCGCAAGTCAGGACGGACTTCTTTGATGGTTGCGAGCAAACTACATTTTAAAAATAAACACATGAATGAAGGCTTGAAGGTATTCAACGAACCTTGCTGGTGTCCTGTCCCACCAAAAGGGTACAGCAATGAGGGTTATGCCCTTTTCATCGGCGAGTCGCTTCTTGAGATCGTCTATGGCTGTAACTTGTTCGAGGGGATTATATACACTGCTAAAGTGATGCCGTTCCTAAGCGAGAGTGAGTGTGAGAGAGTTGCAGGTGAGAGAGGGCTACCTGAAACTCGAAAGCTATATGATGGGAGGGAATATAGAAATCTAATTCAAGGTAATCGTTTGTGTTGAGATTATACAGTCCTGCTTCCTTGCGCGCATTTACATGAATGGTTGCATCCTTCAATCATATTGTATAAGGATGAACAGAAAGAGGAAGGGCTGTGTATCGTACATGGAATATTGATTGAAGAATTTTGCAAAGATGAGATTGTAGCGCATACCGGCCTTTCAGAAGATATAATTTTTCCCAAGTATATTTAGGATACTTTTGTTCCAACAATTCTGCCAACTTGGGCTTACTCACATGCTTCGGAAATCCATGCGCGTGCAGGTCCACAAGAGTCACTGTGTACCAATCTTCGGGCTAATTTTATGAAAATTATTAAAAATATTGCAAAATACATTGAAAATTTGAGTTAATACGTGTTCGATGTGGAGGTGGTGTTCAACTAGATCAAGTTCTTTGAGTAAATTAGACTGATTTCGCCAATATCCTTTCTCTATTTTGTGAGTTAGAAGCGCATATTGAAATTCGACAGGGAGATACCTCTTCTGTCATGCGGCGTTCTCTTAGTTGTCTCGACATACAGCGCCCTCACCGATAACTGGCTCGGCGCTTGGGTGGCCAGAAGACGGCAACAACAAGGCACCTGTCGCATTCACAAAGAGGCCGTCAAAGATTCCAAGAAACGGAAGGAAGGACGAAGGCGTAGTTGAGGTAACACTGTACATGTTAAGTTTATTTAACATCTCAAATAAATAGGAGACTAACGTAGTAATTATACATTAGTGTGATATGTTCTTCGCTTATGGGCAAGGATTGGGGGTAGGCGAAGGAGTAGGTGTGGGGGTAGGTTTGGGGGTGGGAGTCGGGGTAGGAGTAGGCGTCGGGGTGGAGACCGATTTGACGGTAACAGCAGTAGGAGCCTGAGCAATACCGCACACGTTGTATCCGAATTGGATTTGTCCATATCCATTGTTACCCCAACCAGTTCCCCATCTATCGAACAGGTAAGTTTCACGATGAAAAAATTGTTTTGGGCAGGAAGGGATAACTTACTGATTTCTGACGTTCCAGACTTTCATTCCCGAAGAGGTGACGTTGTAACCGGTGACCATCACGCAGTGGTTCATCGAAGTACCGCAGCCGCTGTTGGTGGTGATCACACCTCCAGTGTAAGAGTAGAAGCTATTCGCATCCAGACAGACAGAGATAGGACCGGTGGTGGCAACGAAGGTGGCCATGGCGTTCTCGTCATTGGATGAGGTGACGGTGACCCATCCGTTCATGCTCTGGACGATGTGAGAGCTGTCGGACTTGCAAGATCCGGTAGAATCGGTGTAAGGGTAAGCAGCCGAAGATTCAAGTCCGCCAAAAGACTCAATGTATTGGTAAGCACGAGTAGGCCCTATTTAACAAACAAAAGGTAAGTAACCAAACCCAAAAAAAAAAAAAGGAGAAGAAGAAGGAAGCTAACTTACATCCTCCTACGCAGCCATTGTCGTTGGGATCGCAAGAGACGAGTTGTTGGGCAGAGAGGGAATTCAAAGGATACCCATTAAGGGCAGCAATGCTTTCCAACTCCTCAGCGGCCGAGAAAGCCCAGCATGAGCCGCAGCTGCCTTGGTTCTGAACAGGGGTGATGACGGTCTTGCTGTTTGACCTCCAATCGAAGGATGTGGGGAGGGTTGCTCTCCTCACATTGGTGGTTGGTTGCCAATGGTGATCGGTGTTTTCAGCCAGATGGTCGGCATACCCAGCCAGGGCGTCGGCGTTAAGGAGGTATGTGCTCGAGAACTCTTCGGGGGTCAAGTCCGAGAACTGGGTAACGCCGTAGGTGGCTTCGTCGGGGTGTACCCTCGCAGCGTTCTTTTGTTGGGCAGCAGCGAGGTTGTTCACGAAGTTTTGGTAGCGTTGCATATATTCTTCAGAGCTGGCATAGTACTTGCCATGCGTCTGCTGAAACTGAGCAAACAGTTGAGGGTCGGCCAAGGTGGTGGCGGCCAAGAAAGCAACGGCCAGCGCGAGGAAGAGCATCTTCTGCATTGTTAAGTGTGAAGAAGATGTGTTGTTGTCGGTTGTAGAAATATGAAGGACTGAAGTTTTCGTTCCTCATTTTATACCTCCTCGGGGATGGATCAGTTGGCTTAGGTTGCTGTTGTTCTTGCAGCAGGGAGCGTTTTGGATTGGCCTTCAGCAAATGAGCCCGGATTGTACTTACTTAAATTGGTTCTCTCTGAGCTCCGCGTAAGCTTGTTGCATTGTGATGGTAGATATTGACTATCAGTTATTCGGCACTGACAATAGCTTGCTTTTGACTCGCTGTGTTCAAATGAAATCAGCGTGTCGATTCTCGGAGTTGGGGCCTACAACCTTGCAGTAATTTATTACCGGAAATCCCCACAACTAAACCCGTTCAAGAACAGGATTTCTGTCCTTTTGTGCCGAAGGTAACCTCCTAAATGTTTATTGAACTCCCTTTATTATGCGATACCTTAGCACTCCGCGCTGTGGTTGGCTTTCGGCTTTCTTCGATTTCCCCCTGCTCTCCCTCCGGCCTTGTTGCGGAGTGGCATAGCTGTTACGGACTTTGGAGTTTACGAGTTGCTCCCCTGTTCCACCATCGTTCATTCCGAAGGATACTCCAGCATGCCCTGCATCCTATGCCAACTCCTACTCCAACGCAGACTAACATCCTCCTAGCCGGCAATTGAATCCCAATGACTTAGGAGTATATGGTCACTGCAGGTCAAGAGGCAGTTTAGCCTTAATACGCCAAGTATTGTCACACAAGAGGGGTACTGAAAAACAACACCCTATTTATTCACACAATCTCTTGTAGCAGCCCTCCTTCCTCCTCAACCTGCCTTCGCATCAGCTCCTCCTGTGCACAAGTCACGCCGGGGTATTCCGAAACTGAGGTGGGTGATGGTACCTCCGAAGGAGTAAGTAATTTGGGGATATCAACATTGCGCGAATCTCATGCTAGAGCGGCCGGGGCCTGTTTACACCAATTTAATAAACCAATAGACGGTTAGCTGAAGGTGAGTACATGTTCGTTCTGGGCAAGTCCAATATTGTCACACTCATTAAAATCTCCTTTTCGGGATACCAACCTCCTGGTGTCCCTTGGTCTCCTCCTGTTTGAGGCCGTAGTTGGTATCAAATAGGTCCTTTTAAGACAAACCACCTAATATTAATTAATTTTAATCCGCTATCGCCCCAATACGCGTCTCACCCTCCTTAGAACAACGAGATTTTTTGAAGCCAACAGATTGACTCTCCGGAGGTGTACATAAGGAGGGTGTACCAGTCTACGTTTTATTTCATCAACAACAAACAAACACAAACAAATAAAACACACCCCGCCCACCCCAAAATGCAACGCGCACTTTTCCTTGCCTTCTTTGCCGTCTCCTTTTTGATCGCCATCAGTTCGGCCGACCCCCAGCTCTTCGCTGAGTTTCAGCGAAAGCACGGCAAGTACTATGCCTCCTCCTCAGAATACATGTCGCGATACCAAATCTTCGTAGAAAACCTCAACGCCGCTACTCAAATGAACGCGGGAAAGACCGGCGAGGAAGCTGCCTACGGCATCACTCCGTTCTCCGATCTTACCTCGGAGGAGTTCAAGAGTCAATACCTTATGGGATCCGCGGCTTTAGAAGGCTATACGGCTCACCTCGCTTCGAGCACCGACAACCATTGGGTACCTTCAACCAATCAGAGGAGAGCTTCCATCCCGGCCACATTCGATTGGAACCAAAACAGCAAGACCGTCCTCACCGATGTGAGGAATCAAGGCAGCTGCGGTTCATGCTGGGCCTTCTCGGCTGCCGAGAACTTGGAGAGCATGGCTGCCCTTGCTGGCTACCCCCTCAACTACCTCTCCATCCAACAAATGCTTGACTGCGACCCCAACGACAGCGCCTGCAACGGAGGATGTGAGTTCTACTTCTTTCCTTTTCTGTGGGTGGTTACTTACCTTTTTTATGTTAAATAGGGCCTACTCGTGCGTACCAATACATTCTGAATGCTGGAGGTCTTGAAAGCCGAGCTGCCTACCCTTATGTTGCCCCCACCGTCAACAGCTGCCGTGAGTCGCCCCTCCTCGTTCTACTCTGTCTTCGAATTTCTCGAATCGCTTACCCCTTTCCCGCCTTTTTTTCAGAATTCGATAGGTCGCAAATCACCCAGAGCATGAACGGATGGGTTACCGTCACCTCAAACATGGATGAGAACGCCATGGCAACCTTCGTTGCCACTCAGGGTCCTCTCTCCGTCTGCCTCGATGCCTCCACCTGGAGCTACTACTCCGGAGGTGTGATGACCACCAACAGCAACTGCGGCACATCGATGAACCACTGCGTGATGGTCACCGGTTACAATGTAACCTCTTCGGGAATGAAAGTCTGGAACGTCAGGAACCAGTAAGTCTTTCCCTTCCTTCCCCCCCCCCCCCCCCCCCCCCCC
>Ga0209935_1002611_pt1 | contig 21282 bp, 23 predicted proteins | sample ThiBio_1000_plan_2_FD_183958 | JGI IMG/M metagenome (GOLD analysis project Ga0209935, IMG submission 183958) | Wastewater bioreactor microbial communities from Cape Town, South Africa - Thiocy_cont_1000_plan (SPAdes) | ecosystem: Engineered > Bioreactor > Thiocyanate-remediating >...
ACCGCAACGCCTACCCGCTGCAGATCTTCCAGGCCAAGCTGCGCGCCAAGAAGTGCACCATATGCGACATTTACCCTGCCAAGTACGCTACACCACCCATGGTGCTCCCGCTGAGACCGACGACCATCTCGCCATGCTCACGATTGGATGGCTAACGCATTGATTGCCTTGTGCGATGCCAGCTACGTGACGGTATCGGACCGCTTGGCTCCTGACAGCCCGTGCTATTTTTGCGACCAGTGTTACCGGCCGTTCCACTACACGTTCGAGGGCAAGCTGCTGTACGACGACTTTGAAGTGTACCCCTATGTTCATGAGTAGTAGTGGTGGTGGTGGTGGTGATGTGGTGGTTGTTGTAGTAGTAAAGATATCGACACGAGTCGAAGATCGTTGTTGTAGAGCTCTTGCATCTATGTGCATCATGGCAACTGCCACATGACGCTAAAAGTTAGTTAGTTAGTTAGCTAGATGGAATGCACACACACATATGCTCAAACGAAACGTTCCGCTCCGAGCGGAATATCTCCAGCGCGGAAGGCGGACAAATCGCGTAGCGGAGAATTGGCACGCAGCACATGTGGTTATCTGCCAACCAAGATCATTAGTTAAGTATAGAGAACGAGAGCACATGCATTTATTCGGTGCGCGAACAAGATGAAAGTGGGGCACCAAAGTGCACGTGAGACATACACAAGCGAAGGTGGTAGAAGAGCAGCAGCAGCAGCAGCAGCAGCAGCAGCAGCAGCAGCAGCAGCAGCAGCAGCAGCAGCAGCAGCAGCAGCAGCTTGCAGATCAGGCTGGCGAGGCCTCTCCTCGTTGGGCCGCCAAGCCCTGCATCAGCAGCAGGCAGGAACGAAGGAAGGAAGGAAGGAGTATAAAGTACAAACAACGAAACAAACAACCAAACGACAATATATGCGTGTGCGTGTTACTCACACCACAACAACCACAACAAGCACGACGACAACAACAACAAGCAGAACGGTAACAAGACCGACAACCAACGAACCGGTTGGCTGCCGGCGACACACAACATACAGCGAAACAACACACAACGGAACAACAGCAACTGCGCGCGGGCATTGGTTACCTCCAACGACCGACAATCGCACCAGTAGCAGCTCGAGAAAGACCACGAAGACCGATAACACCACCAACACCAGTAGCTCGCTAGCGGTGCTGATGATGATGATGATGATAAGCACGCAAAACTCACGCAGGTACACAACAACGTTACGAATCCAACACACAAAACCAGACGAGAACCGAGGACCGAGAACCGAGAGAGTGATGGAGATGAAGAGAGAAGCTGAGAGAATGAGATGAGATGAGATGATACCGTCGTAATGCATGGATAATACGGGGGAGAAGAAACTAAGCAACGCACAGCATACGCAACACACGAACGGTGAGTGAAGCCAAAGGCCTCACCAGTGGTTGGAGCTGAAACGTTGCCCGGCCTGGCGTCAGGGCGTAGTGGCTGAGGCAGCGCCTCCATCGCCTTCCACGGTCGATGGAGTTGCCGTCGTGGCAGCAACGGCCGCCAAAGCCGCAAAGGCCGAGGTAGCCGACGACGAGACCAAGGACGTCGGCTCCGGTGGCGGCAGTGCTTGGCGAGCGCTGCTTGCGCTGTCGAGAGGCGGGAGAGGCGCCTCAATGTCCATCTTGTCGACACGGGCGTCCGGCAACGAAGCCAAGGAGGACGCCTCATCGCCCACGCCAACGGCCTCGGTGGCCACGGTGCGTGGAGGCGAAGGTTGCTTGCGATCCTCCCTGCGCTCAGTTGCTGGCGACGCTCCGGGAGAAGGAGGGCCCGACGGTGGTGCAACTCCTCCAGTCGCAGCTGCGGTTGGCGGCGGTGGAACTTCAGCAGCTGCAGCTGTAGCTGTAGCGGTAGCGCGGGTTTCGGCAGACGATGGGCCAGCGGTGGCACTCGAAGCCAAAGCTGCCACAGCATCAGGTACAGGTGCGGGAGCCGCTGCCGATGCCGCTGCCGATGGTGATGCTGCTGCCGATGCCGCTGCCGCTGCGGTTGGCGAGGTCGGCGCCGGTGATACCGATGGCGAGTGAGCGAGCATGGCAGCAAGCTCACCGGGAGACGCGAGCTGGAGCTGCAGGTCGCGGAGCTGCTCGGCGAATGCGACGTTGTTGTGACGTACGGCGAGCTCGAGCGCAGTCATTCCAGCGTGGTCTCGCGCAAACGCAGGGCACTTGTGTCGCAGCAAGTAGGGCAGCAGCGGTGGCGGCAGCGCGGCCGAAGGCGTGCGGGCGAGCAGATGCAGAGGCGTCTGGCCGCGCGAGTCGATCGCAGCAAAGTCGACGTTGGCCTTGGCAAGCAGGCGCAGCACCGAGATGCTGCCGTGCTCGCGAGCGGCGGCCGCGGCGAGATGCACGCTGGCCAAGGCGTCGGAGGCCGTAATGTGGTTGGGATCGGCACGCACGCTCATGAGCCACTCGACGACGCCGATGCGTGCGTTGCAAATGGCGAGGTGCAAGGGCGTGAGAGCGTTGTCGCCGAGAGCGTCGACCTCGGCGCGGCTCTGCACGAGCGCGTGCACGGCTCCGAGGTGGCCGGCGGCCGCGGCACAGTGCAGCGGCGTCCAGCCGCCATTGTCTCGCACCGAGAGGCGCGTGAGCGACGCGAGCGAGAGCAGGAAGTTGGCGTCGGCCGCCGGGTTCACGTTGTGCAGCGGCACCGAGCCCGAGCGGTTGCGTGCCATCGGGTCGGCCTTGTGGTGCAGCAAGGTCTCGAGCAGTGGCAACGAGGCTGGCGAGTTGCACGAGCGGCACAAGACATGGAGCGCCGTATCGTGCGCCGTCGGGTCATGCTCGCTGGCAGCGCACATGCCGCTCGCAAGGAGCGCCTTGACCTGAGCGATGTCGCCGGTCGCGGTGGCGTGGAACAACGCCCCGAGGGCAGAGCCAGCAGCAGCCACTGCGGCGGCGGCGGCCGTTGGCGACCGAGTGGCGCCTGCTCGAGGCGAGATGGCAGGAGGAGGAGGAGGAGGCATCGCAGGGGCGCCGGTGCCACCGCCAGCGGGCGCTGCCGGTGCGGCAGCTGTTGCGGCAGTAGGATCGAGCGGCGGAGTGGCGCTGGAGCGTTGAAGATGGTGGTGATGCGGCACTCCCGGCGTCGGTGGCACCGACGGGGGCGGGTTCGGCGTGGCGGCCGCAGCGGCGTGGGCCATCGCAGCCAGCGAGATGGCGCCTGGCGCGTAGGCAGCAGCAAGCACCTCGGGCGTCGCACCACCACTGCCATCGGAAGCGAGACCTTTGCGGTTCGGTAGCGGATGGTGATGGTGGTGGTGGTGGAGATGATGATGGAGATGGTGGCCGTTAGGGTGCTGCTGCTGTTGTTGCTGTTGCTGTTGGTGGAGCGCCGATGGATCACCAACGACCCAGTCGTCGAGGGACGCCACGCGCGCACGCTCGCTTGGTAGGCGCGACACGACGCCCGGCGGCGGCACGAGCGACGGAGGAGGAACGCCGCTGCCGTCAGGGGCGAGGTAGGGCGCCGGCACGGCTCCGGGCGAAGCGGAGGAGGAGGAGGAAGCGGAGGAGGCGGCGGCGCTGGGTGGCCGCTCGTTTCGACTGTTGGCTGGATCGGGCGCCCGCTGTTTCGATGATCGACGAGTGAGTGAGAGTAAGCGAGTGAGAGTGAGAGTGAGCGAGCCGCGAGTACAAGTCGTAAGCCAAGCAGCCACAGGACGGCAAGGGTGGGATATGCATTACCAACGTCCGTTAGTGGACGAGGTGAAGTGAGCGTGATCACCTCGGCCACCAACAACAACACCACCAAACTCCACCACCGCCACCACCACAGCCCACGATGACGTCCACATGCCTCCATCGCCACCACGTAAAGCAGCCGATGGCGATAATAAATCAACACTCGCGATTAATATCACGAACACGAGCACTCGACGATCGGACGATCGTGAGCGCGATAGGCAAACACAAACACGGTGTGCCACTCTCGCGCGAGCAGCACACACAGACGTAGTAAAGACGCAGCGAACGCCATAGCTCAAGAGATGTGGGGTGGATTGGCGCGACCGACTCGCTGGCTGTACGTACCCATCGCGGGTTGGAGCTCTTGTACTTGGCGCGTTGGTTCTGAAACCAAATCTGCACGCTGCGTTGGTTGGTGCGCAAGATGCCGGCGAGGTGCTGGCGCTCCGAGTAGGTCGGGTGAGCGTTGCGCTCAAAGAACTCCTCCAGCATGCGCCGCTCGTCGTTCGTCAGCCGCGGACGACGACCGTGGGCGGCCGGCGTGCGTTGCGAGCGAGTATTGGCGCGTGCCGGCGCTGCGGTGGTGCTCGGCGAGGCGCCCGAAGGCGCTGTTGGTGTTGGCGTTGGCGTTGGCGTTGGCGCCACTGCTGCGCCGCCAGCGAGGCTCGAGGCCATGAGGCCGCCGCCTGCACCGCCGCTCGCGGCCATGGTGGTGGTGTTGGTGGTGGGGTTGGGAGAGGCCGGAGTGGAGAAGGCCGCGAGGGCCACGCCGAGAGGTGGCGCAGTCGATAGGACGGGCCCCGAGCTGGAGGTGGAGGTTGCGGCGGGGGCCGAGCTCGTGCTGCTGCTGCTGGTGCTGGTGCTGGTGAGGAAGGCGCCGTCAGTCGAGTGCGAGGCGCTGCGGGTCGAGTTGGTCATCGAGCGCGTGGCGCGCTAGTGGAGGAGAGTGTGTGTGTCCGGGGATCTCGGGCGGGGGATCTCAGGGCAAGATGGTGGACGACGATGGTGGACGGTGGCGGTAGTAGATTTGATCGCGCGTGCGAGAGGGAGCGATCAAGGAGGCTGCTGGCGATGGGAGGCTAGTACGCTCGAGATGCGGTGGAATAGGACGAAGCGGATGAGGCACGAGGCTGGTTGGCGCTGGGCACTGACGAGAGGGCAACACACAGGCGAGAGGGGGACGAGAGGAGGAGGGTAGTGGTGGTCGACGGAGGCAGTGGCGCGTAGACGCGGAACGCAACGTGGATACGACGAACACGAGAGATGGACGACAAGAGAGAACTCGCTCGCCGACACAACAATGGGAGAGAGGAGGAACGAACGACAAGCGAGGCAGCGAGGCAGCGAGGGTGGGGAGGGGCGAGGTGGGCGAGGGAGGGGGTCACGAAGCTACTACGACGATGCAGTGCGGCGCGCTCGTGCGACGACGACGAGAAAGGACGTTCGCTACTGAGTTGCAGCCTCTCTCGATATCTCTCACTCGCGACAACAACCACCATCAACACAAACTCAAACACGAACTCTCCAAAACACCCCGATGTCGGACCCACCCAATATCTATCTATCCCTCCGGTCCCGCTCCTCCTGCTGCTCCTCCTGCTGCTCCCCTACGCTATGCGCCAGCGGCGGCTTCGCTTCCACGCGCAGCACACACTCCGAGGAGCTCGCGATAAAGCGTTGAAATTTCTCTCCCACGCCTGCCCTAAGCCCGCCAGTCGCTCGCTCGCCCTGTTGGGCACCGCCGAGGCCGAGGCGCTCCCTACCCCCCACTCTCACTCTCACTCTCTCACTCTCTCTCGTGCACGCGATCACCACCACGCCGCTCGCGATCAGATCCGCGTGCGCGGCAACCGCACTTGGTGAGTTGCCCAGTTTGTGGTGGCAATCGCCGTCTCCTCGCGTTGTCTTCCTTGTGTTTATTACTGGCGCTCTCTTCTCTCGCTGCTTGTAACTGCAGCCAATCCAATCTCACCCAAACGATGGCGGTTTCTGTATGCCGAACGATCAGCCGTTAGTGGTTGCGTACTCTGCGTGCTCGAGCTCGCCTCCTCCTGCCGTCGCCACCATTCCCCACGACAGAAACGCCGCGCTATCAGCACAATAGCGCGCCACTCGGAGTTTGGTGGTTACAAGAATCGCAGACATAATGCGCACACACCACACACCACACACTCGCTGGAGCGAGCGAGCAACCGACCAGCGGCGAGTACTGCGCGACCTCAAGCCCGAGATCCGTGCTGGAAACCCAGGCGAGCAGCGGTGTGTGCGCGAATCCAAGCTTGCGGGACTCTCGCAAGCCGGACAGCGATCTCGTGGCGCTCTCGCCCACGCGGCTCGCAGGGTCGGATCAGATCAGATCAGATCAGTTGGCGAGATCCTTCAGAGCGAACAAGGCGGCGGATCTACTTGCTGCACGAGCGAGAGAGCGAGCGAGCACCAGGCCCGCGCTTCGATTCGAACGGTGCCTCCTTCCTTACTCAACCTTATCTGCGTGAGGCACAATAAGAGTCCGATCGCCGCCGCCGCCGCCGTCACTCGAAAAGAAGCAGCGGCCGCGCTGCCCAGCAGCTCACGTGGCGGTAGCAGTTGCTTCTTGTTCTTGAATATCATACTCTCGCTCTATCTCCGATTAGATTGGAAACCACTACAGCCATCCGCTTTCTCTCGATCACTCGATCACTCGATCTCGTCCTCGCAACGCAGGAAGGCCTTGAGCATCGTGCGTACGGCGTGCGGCGATAGCCGGCTGACGGTGGTGCTCGAGGCCATCTCGACGTACGCCAGGTAGAACTCCTTCACGTACCGCCACACGTCGGCGGTCGATGCACCAGCGTGGCGTCGCTCGGCTTCGTTGAGCCTCGCCACGAGGCGCGTCAGATCGCGACGGCAGTGCGGCAGCGCCGTCACGTACTCGACGTAGCTCTCGTAGCGGTACGCGAGCCCGTGTCGCCACTCGCTCACGCTCGCCGTGGTGTCGCTCGCAGCTTCGAGCGAGCCCTGCTGCGGCAGCTCGACCGACACCAACGTGCAGAAGCACTTGGTGCGCGAGTGTACGGCCAACCGAAAGCCATGGCGCTCGGTGAGCGCCGCCCGCGCCTCGGCAGCGAGGCCTTCGAGCACCGCGCGCTTCACGAGCACCAACGTCAGATCGAGCTCGGCCTTGTCGCGTATCTCGATCGAGCCCTCGTGGATGTGTCGCTCGCACTGCTGCAGGAACTCGTACTCGGCCTGCCAGTGGCTCGCATACTTGTTGGGCGCCCTGAGCACGGCTGGTAGCTCCTGCAACATGCGCCTGACCTTGTCGGCGTGCGCCAGCTCGCTGACCTCTCGCGACGCCAGCAAGCCCTCCAACGCCAACCTACGCAGCGCCGTTTGTGTGCGCGAGTGAGTTCTTGTCCACAACGTCCATCCCTTGCTCGCGAGCCAACGACCGGCTGCGTGTTTCTATACCAGCACTTGATGGCCGTCGTGTCTTCGAGTGCCACGGCGCTCGAATTGAGATCGCGCTCGCGCGCTGGCTTGATGCGCGTAAAGTCGCCCAAGTGCGCCATCTTCTCGAGCAACGACCGATGCGCGATCGCGCTCTCGGGCTCCACGAACACAAAGAGAGCCAGCAAGCCATCAAGGTCGATGTGGTCGATCGTCACGTGGCTCGCGTCGCGCACCCACTCGGCGCGCTGCTTCTCCTTCGTCTGGCACACGAACGCAATCTCGGTGCTCGTGTCGCGCCGCAGTTGTGTCGGCAGTTTGTTGCCGGGAGAGTGCGTGAGGTTCGAGATCTCGCCCTGGCCGGTCGCGCTCGGCGAACCTACGCCGAGTACAAGAGAGATTCATTCGCATCAATGCGAACGTGCGCGCGAACGTGTGTCGCTCGAGATGTGTGTACCATCAACAACAATAAACCGCAAACCAGACGGCACCTCGTCGTGTGGAATGTACACCAACTTGGCATACGACGTCGATCGATTCGATGGCCTCTCGTCCGAGAGATCTGCCGCTGGTGTCCGGGGCGCGGCAGCCACTCGAAGTCGATCATCACGAGCACGCCACAGCAGCGTGCGTTCGATCCACGCCCAGTGCCGCGATACGAACACGACTCCCAGCACCGCGGCTCCTGCGGCACAGAAGACCGCCACCCACGTACTCACGCGTGATCCACCTCCACCTCCATCGTGCGCCTGCTGATCCATCGTGCGCCTGCTGCACGCACCCGAGAGCCAGCCAAACGAATTGAATGTGTCCGATGTGTGAGGTAAGAACAGTGCGATCGAGGCGCTGAGAGCGAACCACTGTTCTTACGCTTGCTTCCTTCCTTTGTTGATTGGTTGCCTGCCTGCGCTCGTCTGCTGGCTGCCTTCCCATATGAGCTCGTCGGCGACACCATCGCTCGGCGTGGGACAGCCACAATCATCGCACTCGAGGTCACGCGAGATCGATCGAGCTCTCGTGGCGGCGGTCGAGAGCAACAATGCGCGCGAGGTGTTCGCGCTGCTCGAGCGAGATGCGTCGCCCAACGCCTCGACCTCGACGCTCGAGGGCTCGGTACTACACGCCGCCGCGGCGCGTGGCTTCGATGCCGTCGCCCGCTTGTTGCTGTTGCACTCGGCGTCGAGCGACAGCCACGACACGAGAGGCCGCTCGCCGCTGCACGTCGCGTGCATGAACGGCCACCTCGCGACCGCGCGTCTGCTGCTCGACCGCTACCCGTCGAGCATCGATCGCCCGACGGGCCACGGTCTCGACGCCAGCACGCCGCTGCATCTCGCCGCCGCCGCCGGACATGCGCTACTCGTCGAGCTGCTTCTCGAACGAAAGGCCGAGCCGTCGACCCCCAACACCTACAACTCGACGCCGGTGCACGAGGCCGCGGCGCACGGCCACGCTCTCGTGCTGCGGCTGCTGCACGCTCACGCGACCTCGTGCGAGCCCAAGCTGCCGCCCTCGCTCTCGCGCTCCGATCCGCACATAACCTCGATCACCACAACCACAACCACCACCACCACCACGACCTCCGCCATCACGCCTCCCTCGAGTGGCTCGTATGCTGGCGGCCTCGAACTGTCGGACTCGGCCGAGTACGACGCCGACGCTGACGAGCGAGAGCCCTGGGAGCTGCTGGCGCATCGCGCGCGAGGCGGCCGCACACCGCTGTTGCTTGCAGCTCACCGCGGTCACGAGAGTTGCGTACGGCTGCTACTCGAGCTTGCCAGTGACATCAACTGCGTCGACGATGCCGGCCGCTCGGCGCTGCACCTCGCGGCCAAGCACGCACACCTCGCCGTCGTGCAGCTGCTGCTCGACCGCGGAGCCGACTGCAACCTGCCGGACGCCGACGCTCGCACGCCGCTGCTGCTCGCCTCCAACTATCCCGAGGTGCACGAGGTGCTTCGACGACATCGCCGGTTGGACGAGGCCACGTGTCGCCAGATCGTCGAGCGCCGAGGCATCAACACGCGCATCTGGGTACTGCAGCGTTGCTCTGACCCACGCACGCTGTGCTGGCGTTCACATATGCCCTCGCTGTGCCGCTCACTCGCTACCTCACTCACTTGCAGCTCAACGGACGATTCGTGCCGATGGTGTACTTTGCGTGCTACAATGGATTCGGAGCGCTGGCCATGGAGCTCACGGAGCGAGGAGCCGATCTGCGCGCGCTGGTCACGACGCCGCTGCCGTTCTGGGGCTCGGTCTTGCGAGTGCCTGCCTCTCGCGCCGAACAAGGCCACGACGCCGTGCTGGCGTGGCTCGCTGAGGCTACCTACACGGCCAACAACGTCTTCAAGTTGCTGCTGCTTGGCCATGGACGCGCTGGCAAGGTTCGTCGCCACCAGTACTGACAATCACAATGCGGCAGCTGATGAGCGAGGTCGGCAACATTGCACAGAGCACCTTGGCACACCTGCTGCGCAACGGAACCTCGGGCATCAAGGGCCGACGATATCTGCGGCCGACGGTCGGAGTCAGCGTCTCAAAGCTGCGCATGCGGTACCAGAACATGAGCTTCGTGCTGCTGGACTTTGCCGGGCAGCTCGAGTACCTCCACACGCATCACGTACGCCTCGCTCGGCTGCTGCTGACATGCTCGTTGCTGCTTCTGACACGCGCCATCATCGCGCTGCAGTTCTTCTTCTCGGGCCGTAATGCCATCGTGCTGGTGGTCGTCAACTCCTCGCTCGGGCCGATGGAACGCGAGAAGCAGCTGCGATGTTGGCTCGACTACATTGGCGAGGTGCTGCCAGTGCCGTCCGAACCCACGCCGACGCCGCGGTCTCGACGTGAGAATGCCGTACAACGCCGACGTCGAATCCACTCGCACGGTCATCAGCTGTTGACTGATCTCGATGGCGCTCAATCATCGGGTACCGCTGCTCGAACGCGTGCTCCCGAGCTCGCCGTACAGGTCGTCGGCACGCAATGCGACCTGCTGCGTCCGACCGAGCTCTCCGAGTGCCGCACGCAACTCTCCGCCGTGCAGTCGCAATGGGAGCACTCGCATCTCATCCTGGCGCCACCGATCCTGCTGTCCGGCGTCGATCCGTCGGCCGGAGACTCGTTCTCGAAGCTAACGCAGCAGATCGGCACCATGGCCAACGTGCTGCTGTCGAACTGGCGCGTGCAGTACGTGCCGGCCACCTACGTCGAGGCTGCCAACATCCTGCAGCGCTGCAGCCGCGCACCTCAGCGCTCGAGCAGCGGCAGTCTCGCCGACGAAGCTGGCTCTGTCGCTGGCGAGCCGCCACGACTCCCGGCCATCTGCCGCACGGATCAGTTGTGGAGCGAGCCTGCGTTCGAGGCGCTGCGAGCGCAGGTGGCACCCAGCACGCTCGCCGACATTGCGCAGTATCTCCACAGCATCGGGGCGCTGGCGCTCTCTCCATCACGCTCGTTCGTGTGCCTCGACCTGCAGCTACTCTCGAGACTCATGGCGCCGTTCTTCTGTGCCGATCGAAGACAAGCACAGCCGCACGACCACGATGTGCTGCTGCTATTCTCGCAGCGCCAAGAGCACGCGGACGCCACGCCTTCCGCCGACGACCACACGATCCACGTGCATTCCGAGCGCTCGCGCGACCGCGCACTCGTCTCGCGAACAGCGGCGCTGCGTGCCATCGACTCCATCCTTGAGTGTGAGTGCGCCGAGCTCCAAGGCGAGTTGTATCCGTTCGCCAAGCCGACCGCCGACGCCGCGCTGACTGCGCTCATCTCGTGGGGCCTCTGCGTCGAGATCGATCCGCCGCGATCCCAAGGCTCCTCGGGCCTGCTGCTGTTCCCGTCGCTGCGACCGATCTGCGCCGTGTTCCGCATCCCGCAAGATGATCTCCGAGCAACGGGCATCTCGAGCGAGCTCGATATTATGCAGCAGCTCGAGCAATCGCCATCGGTTGCCAGCGGTACCGACACCACCGACGCAGACTCCTCGCTCGCTTGCGTGCCTCGTGCGCTGCAGTCCGAGAGCCGCGTGTCGCAGATCGCCTTCAACCAGATCCAGGTCCAATGTCGCGCCTTCTGGCACCCGAGGCACTCGCTCTACGCCAATGGCATGATCGTCGCGCTGCCGTGCGATTCGGCACCCGATGCCTCGCAACAGCAGCCAGCAGTGCACGCCGACTCGGATATCTTCAATGTACCGCCGTCGCTCGAGTACGCAAGTGACACCGAGCGGAGATCGACCTCATCGGTGCTCTCCGAGTCGCAGAGTCGTCTGTACGACGCCGTCGGCATGGTGGTGCTGCTCGACTCGGGCCACTTGCAGGTGATCGTGGTCGCCACGACCTCGGCACATGCCACCAAGCTGCTCGATGGTATCGTGGCCGCCAGCCGGCAGACCGTAGAGCGCCTGACGCGCTCGCTGTCGTTTCGCGAGCTCACACGACAGGACACGATCTCGCTCTGGAACAAGGTCGCGCATCGCATGCCGTGGGCTTGGGCCTCGGGCGACGACTTCCTGCACGCCGAGCGCAGCGCCAAGTGGCACCGTCTGACGCCGGACAAGCTCGAGGCCCTCGATATCGTACGCTCGTCAACAAGCCATGCACGAGCCGTGCCAGGCAGTACTGACTCGCACATTTCTCGTCGCGCCTGAGTAGCCATCCTACCAAAGGATCGAGACGCCGTGGGTCTACCTCACCGATCAGCACCTTGCCGCGCTTGGGCTCGTACGTTTGGCTGGCTGTTTGGAGTGGCTGGCTGACTGACTCATGGTGACTCACGCCGGTGACGATGCAATAGCCTTCGGGGCCTCATGTCACTGCTCCTCATCGATGCAAGCAACTCACTCCTGCCGAGCTGGAGCGGCTCGGCTTGGCGGTACGAGTTGCCCCAGGTGGCACCTTGCGTTTGGCTGGCGCGTTACTGACACGACGTCACTACTTGCGTCACGGCAGAAACAACTGCAACCACGCGAGCTGTACTACACCGAGCTCACCGATAGCGAGACGGATGCCGCGCGCCGCAAGGAGTTCAATCACGTCCGGCAGCAGTGGTACGAGTTCGTCGGTGCCGATTCGTCGCACGACCTCGAGATCGACAAGGTCGTGGCACTGCACAACCCGGCGCTCGAGCAGCAGTTCATGGAGGCGTTCTTCGATATCCAGCGCCGACTACAGAGCGCTGACAACGACTTTGTGCTGCTGCGCGACCACGACTCGAGCAAGGCCGCGCTGCAGGCCTTCATCGAGCGCCGTCTCAACGACTCGTTGCTGTGCGCCATCGGCTCCGACCAGGCGAACCTGATGCTCGCGTGGCGCGGCGACCTCGACCATGCTCACTTCGCCAAGGCGTTCTACGGCTTTGCGCGCCTGCCCGAGCTGACGGCCGAGCAGGCACAAGAGCTCCGTGTCGGCAAGCCGTCGCAGGACTATGGTTGGTTCGGTCGCGGCAACTACTTTACGCAGTATCCGAGCTACGGTCGCGCCTATTCGCTCAAGCGTGCCCGCGACTCTCGTCGCTCTTCTGCTACCATCAGACGCGATGACATCGGCACCGACACCGACACTGACGATGACGTACACGCCGCATTACCCTTGATGCTGAGCTTCATACTCATGGGACGAACGTACCCGGTCACCGAGCCGTGCTCGCTGCCATTCGACCAGAACCTCGTCGGCAAGCCTTGCGTGCCGGGTTACGACTCGCACTACGCGCTGGTCTCCGGGCCGTCGTCGGTCATGCTGCCAATCTCGTCGCCCACCGAGCGTCCGACCGCAGACGAGATCGTCGTCTTCAATCCGTGCCAGATACTGCCGCGCTACATTGTCTACAGCTCGCGCCGGAGCTTGGTTCCGGCACCGACCGGCCGCAACACCGTGCTCTGGGTGGCGGCGGCATCGATGCCAGCCGAACTGCAGCAGTGGATCGCGATGCACAACTTGGCCGAGGTGCGCGAGTTCCAGTCGCGACGACAGCTCGAGGCCTGGATGCGCCGCTACTCTCAGGTGCTGGCGCCGTTGGTACCGCATCGCATCCGCATCATCACGCAGAGTGTGCTCGATGACGCCACCAATGAGCGAGGCGGCGAGATATTGATCCAGCACTTCAAGTCGAGCGCCGAGTGGAGTCGCATCCCGATCGCGTTAGCTTGCTCGCCCATCGGAGTGCGTGCCATCGCGTCTCGCACCTGTCTGTCACCGCCACACGCGCATTCGGTTGCTCACGCTGTCGACAATGATACATACAGGCGGTGCTTCACTGCCACGAGCCCGAGAACGGAGTGTACCTGGCGCCGAGTGCCGCCATCACACGTGACTTTGCATCGTTCGAAGACCTGGGCTCCATCGCCTTCAGCACAGCGATTGCGGTACGTGGACGTGACGTGGGGTTACTGCTCGTGTGGGCCTCATGCACTCACCGAGTCTTGCGTGGCTCCCAGCAATACTTTCGCGAGCACCATCCGTACCTGTGGAGCCCACCGGATTCACCGGCGCCAGCGCCGCCACGGTGCACGGGAGCCAATTGTGTGGCTGAATTTGGCGTTCTCACCTGGCGCGTACGTACTGGTGGCGGCGCTCGAGTGTAGTGAGCGCGTGTGGCTCACTATCGTTGTACAGTATCATTGTGCGTGTTGTTGCAGGGCCATGTGTTCGGACTGTTGTGCCGTCTGGCCACTGATTGATGCAACGATTCGCCTGTGTGCCCGTACGCCAATGCTCGCGCTCGCTCTCTCACTCCCTTTTGCGGCTCCTCCACGAAGGCTAACTTTCACGAATTCACTGTGTCACAGCATGCCTGCGAGAGTTGTAAGCCGACCCGGTGCCTTGGCAGCAGGCTCTGTTGCTTGCTGTGCGAAAGTATAAACACTGTATTCCAGTTGGGTGCGAGTAAATACGTCGTAATCGTGATATCGTCATATCGAGATATCGTGATCGTAGTAACAAAACAAACGCTCATAACAAATAACAAACACAACGTGCTCCGTCCGAGCTCCGATTGATCAATCGATCGATCGAGCGCAGGGATCGTGCGAGCCCGTCGATAGACAGCTTGAGTGCTGTCTCTCACCACTCATCGCCTCCTTCAGCTTCGTCAGGAGCCGAAGGAGCGGTGGCCGCGCTGCTGGTGGCAGGAGCAGGCGCTGGCGTCGGTGCGGCGCTCGGCACGCTGAAGCTCATCGAGCCGCTCTGAGCCGCCATCTTGCGCCGGCTGGCGTCGAGTTGCTCCTCCTGCCACTTCTTGAAGTTCTCGCGCTGCTCGCGCAGCTGCTGTTGCTGCTCTTGTTGCTTCTTGAGCATCATCTGCTGCTGCTGGAACTGCGTCACGCGCGCTTGCGCCGCGAGCTTGAGTTGCTGTGCCTGCCGGCCGAGCTTGGTGCGATACTCTTCGACTTGCTGGCGCTGCGCGCCGACCAGCGCCGGGTTCTGCAGCATCGTGGCGTATTTCTGTGCCTGCATCTTGAGCGGCGTCAGCTGCGTCTCGAGTTGCGCCATCACCTCGGCCACAAAGTCATCGAGCGCCTTGGCACGCTTAATGTCGTCGGGCGAGCGCGTCGCCTCCTCGAGCTCGCGCTGTTGCTGTAGCCGACGCTGTTGCTCGAGAATCGCCTCCTTCTGCCGCTGAGCCAGTTCGGGGTCGTACTCGGGCGGTGGTCGCGGTGGTGCTTGAGCTTGAGCTTGTTGTTGTGCTTCGACGAGCCGCGGTGGCGTGGCGAACGACATGGAGACCGGTCGCGCCGGTTGCACGATCGAGCTGCCTTCCACCACCGAGCCGCTGCTCGTGCGTCGCACGACAGGCGGCTTCTGTCGCAGCTGCACGTCCGAGTCCGAGTCTCCAGCGGGCGAGCCCGCCACAAGGCGCGTGGTCTTTTGTGCGCTGGTGATCGAGATGCCGCTGCTGACGCTTCGTCGAACGACTGCCGGCTTGCCAGGCGTCGTGGTCGTCTCGTGTGCGTCGGCCTCAGCGTCGGAATCGCTTGGCTGCGACCTGGAGTTGCTGGTGCTCCTGCCACGGCCACCTTCAACGCCAACAGCAGTAGCATGCTCGTTGGCGAGCAGCGCTTGTGACGAGACGGCACTGCTGCTACTCCTTCCTCGTCCGCCGCCGACCGCTGCAGCGCCGGTTGCTCCGCCCTTGCTCTCGCTCTCTTGCTCTTGCTCTTGTGCCGTCGGAGACCAAACGGCAACGCTGCTGCTCCTGGCGCGTGCGGCCGCTTGCTTCTTGGCCGATGCTGGCTCGAGGTCGACATCTTGCGCCAGAACCATCTGTGCCAAGTACGCACTGCTGCTACTCCTGCCGCGAACTTTCGGCTGTTTCGTTGCGTCGGATGGCTCTGCTGACTCGGCGGCTGCTTCGTTCGCATCGGTGGTAGCCGCGCGCTCGACAGCCGTCGTAGGTTCGGGCGGTGGCGGTGTGCGGGACGGCGACTGCGCCTTGGTCTTGGTGGTCGCGGGAGCCGTGGAGCCAGTGGCTGGCGCAGCGGAAAATGCTGCAGCTCGCTGTGCGATCGATGACGACGAGGCGGCCTTGGAGGTCGTCGTCGGCGCGACGGCACTCGCAGTCGTGGGCCTTGAGACTTGCGGTGTGCTCGTGGCGGATACGAGCGCGGCATTCGAGAGACCAGGAATCGTCGGCGTACTTGAAGAAGAGAGGAGACCCCCTGCGAGAAGAGGAGAGCCTCCGGTGCTGATTGACACCCGCCGTGCTCCCAGATCAGATGAGGACGACGAGTTCGTGGATGCAGAGCCGACCAACGGCGGGCCAGCCAGTATGCTAGGACTGTTGCTCGAGATCTTGAACGTGCCTCCGGTGAGTGCCGGCATCGATGGCGGCGGCATCGAGCCCGACGTGAGGACCGGCGTCGAGGCACTCGTCAGGCCGGGAATCGGCGCCGAGAGGCCGGGAATCACGGGCGCGGTGGCGGGGCGCGAGCCGAGCGGCGGCAGCGCGGAAGACGTTGACGAACCCAGCAGGTTGATGCCACCCGAGGAGCTGATGGCGATCGAGCGACCGCCGGCTCGTGCGATCGAGCCGATGCTGGTCGAGCCGCTTGGAATCACCGGCGCCATGGCGGCCGGTACGATCAGCGGTGCAGCCGAGGCGGTGATCGGCTTGGGACCGAGCAAGCCAGCGCTCGCGAGCGTGCTGGAGGTGCTCGGTCGCACGACAGCCGGTTTGGCCGTCGCAGCGATGGAGGCGGCCGGTGGTCCAGGTGCGCTCGGTAGCTCCGGCATTGCAGCTGCCATCGCCATCGCTTCGAGGTCGTCGTCGTCATCAGCATCAGCATCAGCATCATCAGCATCATCGTCGTTGCCATCATCGTTTGCCAGAGGTTCAGATTCCGCTTCTCCTTCTTGTTCTTCGCCTTCGTCATCGCTCAAGTCTTGATGGCCCTGCCAGCTTGGCAGTGCGGGAGGCTGCTCGTCGTCGTCGTCGTCGTCATCGCTCTCACTCTCGTGCTCAAGTGCTTCGTGCGTCGGGGGTTCTGGCAGTGCTGGCACAGCCATTGCGCGAGACTCGTCGAATTCGTTGTCGCTGTCGTCGTCTTCGTCGTCGGTATCGTTGCTGCTGTCGTTCTCGAGTTCAGGCTCAGGATCACGGCCGGTGCTCTCGCTGGACGAAGGCTCAGGCACATGAACGGCAGCAGGAGGCGGAGGAGCTCCTACAGGCGGTAGCTGCTTGGAGCTGAGAGCACGCGATACCGGCGGTGGAGGCGCCGACTGTGGCGGTGCCATCTTGCTGGTGCTAATGATCTGGCTGCCGGTGGCGCGCGGCACTGGTGCTGGAGCAGCTTGTGGCGGCGCCATCTTGGAGCTCACCGGCGGTGCAGCGGACGTGCGGCGCTCCTTGGGAGGTGGAGGTGGCGGAATCTCTTCGTCATCGCCGTTGGTAGTCGGGGCAGGAGCTGCCGCTGCTGCTGCTGCTGGTGTCGTAGTTGTGGCAGCCGATGTGTCCTTGGGAGGTGGCGGTGGCGGAATCTCTTCGTCATCATCGTCGTCATCATCGTCATCGTCGCTGCTACTGGAACTGGCATCGTCGGCTGGTTCGAGGGCGATTGATGGTTGTTGTTGTGGGGGAACCATCTGGGTGTCATCCTTGGCGAAGGCCGAGATCGAGCGCTTGAGCAACGCGGTGTCGGACTCGGGCAGCGCCACTGACTTGGGCCGCACTCGACGAAGGCCCGAAGCCATCGAGACGGCGCGGACGGGCACAAGGTCCTTGGAGGATGCAGAAGCCTTGGAGGACAACGACGAGGACAAGGAGGACGAGGCAGCGCGCGAAGTGCTTGAGCTGCGCGGCTTGGAGATTGACTTGACCGGCGAGCGAATCCAGTCGTCAGAGACGCCCTCGGGGAAGATGAACTCAGCTTCGGTGATCATACGCGCAAGCACTCTCGAGCGCAGCTCGCTCTTGAACACGCCGTCGAGTGACGTAGTAGGCTGGAAGACACACGGATGCCACGTCTGTGCCAGTAGCTCAGAATCCACCTCTGCAAGTGACGCAACGAAGGAGCCAATGAGGGAAGGGGAAGCAAGCAAGTCAGCGGAGATGATCCGGAGAGCGAGTGAGAGCGAGATGGCGTGAAGGTGTACCGCTATCGTTGAGGAACCAAATGAGCTGGCGTAGCAGCGCTCGCGTGACGACCGACATGGTTTCGACGTGATCGCGAATGAACGCAAGGTTGATCGACTCGCCATCGACCAGTTGCTTGTCGTGCAAGAGATCGGGCGAGAGCAAGCTGCGCGGCAACGACGTGAACCAGTACTTGGTGATGCCGACGACGGCGCTGGGATCGAACTCGTTGAGGTCGACTCGATCGAGCGCATTGCGTTCGAGCGTCACGCGAATGGCCTGGATCGTGTACGGGTCGCCGTGCGTGCACATGCACATGGTGTTGTTGTGGTGCTGGTTCGAGTGCAGGTACGCCAGTAGGAACTGCAGAATGAACGGCACGCCGGCGGCCGTCTTGTCGGTGCGCACGGCGAAGATGTCGAGCGGCAGGCCGAAGCTGCCCGACTTCCAGAGCGCCACTTGCTTTTGGAAGTCGACGTACCACAGCAGGCTCGCCTGCGCTGTGAGTCCGATGAACTTGTAGGTCCTGTCAGCGCACACACACACACACACAGGCAGGCAGAGTGTGGGCCTGTGAGTAGTTGCACCACCACCACCACCGCGACCAGCCCGACGGCCGAGCTCCTCGAACGACGCACTTTTTACCGCTCGTGATGATGAAGCCGAGCTTCTCGTCGTTGCCCAAGGTGCACGCGTCCATCGGGATCGACAGCACGAACGAGTACGGCAGCTTCTTCTTCTGCTTCTTGGCGATCACGGCCACGTCGTCGAACAGGAACACGCTGCGGAGCTCGCCGTTGACCTTGAGCTCGCCCGTGCGAACCACCGTTCGTCGATGACCCGGCAACACTCGAACCTACAAAACGAACGGTCGATCAGCGAGTGTCGCAGCCACACGAGAGAGAGAGAGTGAGTGACACACACCTTGAACTTGTCGATCGACTCCTCGAGGAACATAGTCTGCATCGTGTTGCGCGTGTTCTCGAGCTGCTGCAGCGCCATGCTCAGCTGCACGAGCGCCGCGTACGACGAGTAGCACAGGCGATTGTCCTCCTCGGTCGCCTCGTCGGCCACCTGGTCCGCAAAGGCAATGTGTGCGCGAACGAGATATTGAGCCGCAGCCGCGAGGTCCGAGATGTGCTTCACTGGCGACAGTAACACGTCGCCCGTTGTTCCTGTGAGAGAGAGAGAGAGAGAGAGAGAGAGAGAGAGAGAGAGAGTGCGCAATGCCGTGAGCCAAGCGCGGAGGGTCACCGAGTGCGCGTGGCCGCGAGAGACGCACGCATGTTGGTGCGCTTGCCAACGCTGGATTGAAGCCACTGCTCGAGAGACGTGAGGCTTTCGGGGCCACTCGTGGGCGCCGCGGCGGCCTTCTCTTGGTACAGCAGGCGATAGATGCGCGTCGACGACTCGACGAACGAATGGTACGAGCGCAGCATCGACACGGCCTTGGACAACGCGGCGCCGAGCAACACGAACGGGAACTTGGCGCTGGAGGAGTGAGGCGGCGCCACCACGGTCGAGAGACATCACGAGGCAGATGTGTAGATGTGAGTGTGAGAGTGTGTGAGATGAGCGGCTGGCGACCGCTCGCAAAGGGGCGGCCCGCGAGAGATGCGCGCGAGAGAGCGCGCCCGCGACGGCGACGTACTCCCATTGGCTCTGCAGCGACTGCAGCATCATCTGGTGGATCGTCAGGCAGCCACGCAACGTAGCGGCCATGCCCTTTTGGTCCTTGAGCAACGGCGACGTGGAAGGCTGCTCGCGTAGTTTGGCCTCCATGTCCGAGATGTCGCTCTCGAGCGTCTCTACGAAGCTGCTGATGGTCGACAGCATCTGTGTGCGCGCGCGCCAGAGACCGAACGTGAGCCTCGCACGCCATCTCTCGAGCAACGCGGCGCGCACACGTACCAGCCGGATGCCTTCGTTGTATTCGACATGGAAGGCCGGACATGTGGCATCGAAGCGCTCGCGGGCTTGCCGTCCACGCCAGCGACTCTACGCGCAGTCGTGGTAAGCGCCAAGCAAGCAATCTAGGGTGCCGCTGCGACGCGAGGCGGCGGTTCCGTACCTGCAGCACCACCGCAGCGCTCTCGTCGCCGAGTGCCATAAGACAGTCGAAGCTGCCGATGCAGCGTGTGGATGGGCTCACTACGCCGACACGAGAGCTGGTGCGAGTTGAGTAGTAGCCCTCTCTCCCTGACTCACTCGCGCGCGCTGTCTCTATCTCGCAACCAACGAACGAACGCGCTCTGAACTCGAAGGCGAGCAGTCGTTGGACGAGGCGAATCCATTTGCGCTACTTGGCGATATCGCGAGAGAGCGCAGACGCGTAAAATCGATCCGATTTGTTCGCCATATCTTCGTCGTATTCGCTCACGGCTTCGTTCCATTCGTTGAGTGACGCTGCTGCTGCTGCTGCTCGCGGTGGTGCTGCTCGTGGGATCCTCACGCCTCACGCCTGAAGGCGCTGCAGCGTCACCGTCATGGACGAGATGGGCGTCTTCGGTATCGCGATGCTGGCGCACTTCTGCGAGCTGCACGGACCGTCGATCGTCTTCTGCACGCAGATGATGCATCCGCACTCGTCGGCGCTCGGGCAGCAGGAGGTCGCTGCCGCTGCCGCCGCGCCGCCAGCCAGCCTCACACGCTCGACGACCTCGATCTCGGTGCCGGCACTGAAACGCGCGCACTCCAACATGGCGCCCTCGTTCGAGGCACCGAATCCGTTCGCGTCGGCGCAGCAGGAGTCGGCCATGCGCCGCTTCCTCGCGATGCGCTTCGAGCGCGACGACGAGCTGCTGCTCACGCCCGACCGACGCCCGGACCACGACCTCGAACTCGAGGCCGAGCACGAGCAACACCACCACCTGCTCTCGCCCGATTCGCCGTTGGAATTCACGCCCCTCGGCACGCATGGCTTTGCGAACCACAGCATCAACGACAGCGACGTGCTCGAGGCCGTGCCGCCTGCGCCTGCGCGGTCCGAGTCGTTCCTCGCGCGCAAGCTGCGCCCTCCGTCGCAAGCTGCAGCCCCGGCCTCGGCCAGCGCTGGCAAGATTGCTGATCCTCCACCGTCATCGTCCTCTCGGCACTCACAGCACCAGCACCACCAGCAGCCACCAAGCTTCATGGCGTTCGCGTACACGACCACGGCGCCGAGCGACGATGCTGCTGCGTCATCATCCAGCGCGAGCTCCCGCGCCACCTCGTCATCGTCCTCCTCGTCCTCTGCCAAGAACTGCTCGTCGTGCTCGTCGATCGATGAAGGCACGGGCTTCATGTCGTTGGACCTCTCAGCGCTGCCAGAGCACGACACGGCGTCGTGCTCGCGGTTCGACACGCCGCTGCAGCGGCTGCTGCGGCACGCGTCGCCCACCAACGACATCGCCTCCTTCCGGTTCTTCTCGTCGCGCGACCCGTGCGCCGTGCTGTACGGCGCCTGCAGGCGCGCCGTCGTGCGCGCGCTCAGCTGCGAGGTGTGCGAGGGCCGCGAGGGCCCGCTCATGTGGTTCGACCACGGCTCCGACATTCACGCGCTGTCGTACA
>Ga0209935_1002616_pt1 | contig 21233 bp, 26 predicted proteins | sample ThiBio_1000_plan_2_FD_183958 | JGI IMG/M metagenome (GOLD analysis project Ga0209935, IMG submission 183958) | Wastewater bioreactor microbial communities from Cape Town, South Africa - Thiocy_cont_1000_plan (SPAdes) | ecosystem: Engineered > Bioreactor > Thiocyanate-remediating >...
ATAACTCTTTATATTCTTTTTTACTTTGTTTTGTAATTTACAATCTAACTAACTTTAGTTAAATTTTACAAAATAACTATTTAAATACTTTTTTTAAGTTACAATAATAAATAAGAAATTTTAAACATATTTAGTTTTATTTTGTTTATATAACTTAAAATTTACTTTAAAACTATTTTTAGTTTTATTATTTACTTATATTTATAAAGTTTTTATTAAATAAGTTTAAAATATTTTTTTAATTAAATTTAACTAAAGTTAGTTAAATATAATAATACATAAAAGTTATTGTTTGCTTTTGGTTTTAATTTGTTTATTATTTGCTTTAAATGAATATTTTCAAAATTTTAGCTATTTTGAATTGAATTTATTACAAACAATTAAATTATAATTAAATTTAGTTTTTCTTAGTTATTTGGGCTGTATATTTTAATATAAAATAAAAACAAAGCAATAAATAAAAGTCTTTTTGGGAAAATTGGCTATAGTTTAAAAAAATCCCAGAACAACCATATTTTATATGATGGACTATCTTACCGGTACTTTAGGGCGGGCCAGCCGGTACCCTCTATGCCCCTACCGAGGGGCTCCCCCCACCATTTGTCCTATCTTCTCTGGCGGTGTCCTCCAGGCGTTTACTGCACTCAAGCAAGCTAACCCTACAACTAGCCAAAACGCAAGGCTTCGGAGAGTCGTCATCTAGTTCCTTCCTGTCTTGCTTCCTTCGACTTTTTCCTCAACTTACTCAGGAGACTGATCGATTCCGAGAATCAAAACGGCGTTATGTATTTACAACTGGCCCCCATAAATCAGGCTTTGTGCTGCTAGCCTACCAACTGTTGAGCCATATTCTGCAGCCACTTGATAACACTGCACTGCCCTTGCGGTGTCTCGAGGAACTCCAGTACCCGCTCGATACATTAATCCCATCTTGTTTGAGCAGCGCACGTCGCCCGCCAGACTAAAATATTCTACCGCCTTTCGAAGATCTTGAGGAATACCCGCAACGCCTCTTTCGAATATCTCTCCCACATTGTACATAGCATCCTTGTCGCCTTGCCTGACCGCGAGATCGTAAAAATAGACGGCTTTGTTGTAATCTCTCTCAACTCCATCACCGTCGGCGTAGAGATATGCTAGACTGTATTGGGCATCCTTGACGCCTTGCGCAACCGCTAACTTATAGTAGTGCGCTGCCTTCACAGCGTCTCTTTCAACCACCCCTTCATCCGCTCTATCATACATCACCCCGACATTGAATTGCGCATCTGGATGTCCTTTGTTTGCCGCTCTGAGGTACAATGTCAGTGCTGTGCGGACGTCTTGTTCAACCCCAACGCCATGATCAACCATCCATGCCAACAGAAACAGTTCCTCTAGTTTGCCTTCAACAAGCGCCGCCTTTTGTAACGCCACAAACCCTTCCGCACAAATCTTTTCGTCATCAAGGTGATACACAATCATCAACCCCTTCATCTTCGCCAAGAATTCAGGGTCTCTGCTTTGGTCTTCTGCCAAGATCAGCCAGGAAGTCCATAACGAAGCCCAGTCGATCGGTCGCAGCTCTGCTTCGTTCATTCGTTTTTGCGGTTTCCAGGAAGAGTTTGAAGTATCCGAATGGCCCAGCTGGCGGCTTTACGCGCGATTCAAAAAGGTATCAGCAGTTTATTATGCTTTCACCCTATTACACATAGTAACTTCTAGTATCAACTCGTCCATCGTGTTCTCCTTGACCTTAACAAGGAACGGCGATGGCATGGATTCACTGCGGATGAGAATGGATATGCAATTGTCATCCAAAGGCGTGATTTCCAACCCAGCGGGATCGTCGCACAGTCCCCCTTCAAGCGCGACGTTCAAAGCTGCCTTCTTGCGTAGCGCGATCTCTACACTCGCATCCTTACAGGCTGCTTCGAAGTCGTTTGCGAAGTCGGCAGCAGAGTGCATAATACCGACGGTTTGAAGATTCTTCAGATCGTTGAAGAAGTCGATCAACTTGCAGCTTCTCTTCACCTTGGGTTTTTTCGACCTCGGCTTTAGCTTTCGTGGCCTTTTACCCTCGAATTCTTCATCTTCTTCTTCTTCCTCATCGTCTTCTTCTTCACCTTCTTCACCTTCCTCCTCCCCTTTAAAGAACATGCCATCCTCGTCATCGCCATCATCACCTCCCAGATATATGATCGTTTCCAAGGAGAGATATTCCAAATTGGGACAATTCTCAACCATAAAGTCCAGAATCTCCGCGGGGGTGGCGCCGATCGAGTCGTCGAGGTAGATATCCAAGCTGACTAGTGTCGAACCTATATCTTGCAGCAGGTTGCCATAGCTATAGGTGTAAAACTCCGCCGGTTCCTCCCGATTCCGTAACTTTCGCAATCGTTTGCACTTGCTACCTAGCGCCTGCAATTCGTCATCGTAGATTTGCCCTTCGGTGATGGTGAGTTCTTCAAGGTTCGGCAGATGCTGTGTGATAGCTGAAATCAAGTCCAACTCCTTCAGGTATCGGCCACCCACAGAGATCGCTTTGAAGTTAGGACAATGCTCGGCAATCTGTGCGATTGTTAAGCTGGACACAGCACCGGTCATGCCACCTACAATGATTAGAGTTAGAGCAGGAAAAGAAAGCCGGAAAGAAAGAAGGCATACCATGGTCGGGATGGAACTCTTCAAGCTTAGGACAGCGCGTCACAATTGTTGTGTCTTCATCAAGTTGTCCTTTCCCCTTGACGTTGATAACGCGCAGTTCCGGGAAAGATAGACCCGCAGGAAAGAAGTCGTTGGTTACTTCAGCGTTTACATGCAGCATCTGTAGAGAGGTGCAGTGTTGCGCAAATGCCCCGAATATCCTCTGGGTACAGTTGGAGGGGACTGTCCAAGACTGCAACGATGCACCGGCTTGTTCCGCAGCGGCAAAGAACAAGTCCTCAAGCTCCTTTTCTACTGTTACTCCTTCTTGCGTTTTTGTTCCCCAAATTGGAATCTCCAAGTGCTGAATACCCACAAAGACCTTGTTGTCAACAATTTCCTTCATGCATGCGGAGGTGAATCCAAAGTCGATATCGAACTCGGAGTTGCTGTCAAGGACGAAAGTATTCACGTAGTGGCCTGTAAGAAGAAAGTATGGTAAGATTCTCTCTTGATCCCTTTCTTCCGTTCTACCCCTCCCTACCTGTAAAGCACTTTGTAACGAATGAATAAAATTCGGAAGGAGGCACCTTCGACGTTTGTTTGGCCATCGGGGCTGCAGCATTGCTACGCAACACAAATTGATGGTTCAACAAGGTGTGGCCATGTTGGAGGACGAGCTGTCGCCAATGACGACACACAGCCGGGACGCGCCCGAGGATATCCTCCAACGGACGCAACAATGAAAAGATTAGAACCCAGGAGTCGTCGGTAAGTTTTAACTCCGGTTGAAGTTCTGGGACGATTAAGGAACAGTGTTGGTAAGGGTATTCTTTACGGTAAAAGCTAGCGACTACCCACCTGCGTCAGCTTCTACTTTGCTCATTTTCAAAATGCTGCGCTTGCCTTCTGTATCCACGTCGTCCTCTGGCGTGCGTTTCCTCTTGCCGCTTGTATGCTCCAGTGTGGGAAGTCGAGTTGTTTGATGAGGGAGAACTCCCGAGTTACTTGTATCGGGCTAAATTGTACTTCGGGTCTTCCTCGAAACAATTTGGCGGGAGGCGTTTGTAACGAGCTAAAGCCTTTTGCTCTGTGCGTCTGGCTTCTGTTGAGGCGAAGACTATACCATAGACCACCGTAATATTCATGCGCATCCACGTACGTGTAAACAAAGGTGTTGGTTTTCGTCTGATTCGGGAGGCCTTGAGCTTTTAAGTGTTCACGTAATTCAGCGAGCCATGAAATACTGCACACCGCCAGAGCAATGATCAAGAAATACGTTGTTACGCTACAATGACAACTAGCCACCATGCCCGCTCAGCTTCATTCGTGTTTGCTCAGCTTCCGTTTTCGGTTTTATTTTCTTGTTATTTCCGTAGCGAAGAACATGGAAGGCGAACTGCCGTACTTGCCGACTGAAATATGGCGTGAGGTCTTCTGCTTCCTGCCAACTGAGATGCTCCCTTCCGTGTTGCTCGTATGCCGCAGATTCCATGACGCGCGTAAGTAATAATGCGAGCACTCTTCCTTTTCCGCGGATTGAATTTTGTTATTGGGTTACATTAGTCAACGACGAGATCTATTGGACTGGTCGCTGTGCTAAAGAACATGCACTAGATAAAGTTTTGAAATTGCTGCAACATACAGGACTCGAGCTCTCTTTTCGACAACTCTTCTTCCGTCTTTATCGTAATTCACAATCTTCCAGAAAGAGGCCCCTCACTTTTCCCCCTCGCGCAGGAACTCCCTTCTTGCAGCTGAACGATGAAGACAATGTGATATTGGTGGGAGATACAGAATTAAAACAAGGCGCGATTCGCGGCCCGGAGCCTACAGGGTCCTGGGTTAACAGCACCACCATACAGCCGCTCAGACCTAACCGCGTGACATACTTTGAGGTATTCTGTGATACGCTGTATTCGCTAAGCTCTTTATTCATTTAACCATGGTCTCCCTTCATTCGTGCGCATATAGATTAAAATGGTGCGTTTTGGCGGCTCAAGCTTTCGCATCGGTATATCAAATCGCTTTATTGTCGATGCAAAGTATTGCATGGGTTCTTATTGTACACTGTTCTTCACCTCCTCCTTCCTTGCCTAACTCTTTCTTCTCCTTTTTTTCTTCTCTCTTTTAGCATCTTCGGGACCCGAACCAGGTCTGTGCTGGAGCATTTATAGTGCAGGCGGATACACTCAAAGGCAAAGCGACTTTGGGCGCTGTGTTTTGGGATTCGGACGTGGCGATATAGTTGGTGTTTATGTGGATACCAGAAAGGTGCGTCGTATTGATTGGGTGCTTCAATGACTTTTAAAGTCTGACTCTGATCTCTTTCGCTTTCACAGGGCAAAGGATCGATCACCTGCTTTGTTAACGGCGCTCAAGTAACCCCTGTAGTTTATGATGAAGCGATCGCAACCGAGGCAGACGAACTTTATCCGACGTTGTCGTGGGGAGGCGACACCTATGAGGTTGAAATACAATTCCTCCCGCAGGTGCCTGTGGTGAATCCTCATTTCCAAGCGAAGTGAGAAGAAGCGCTCACTTAGTGACCTGCTTGGATTAAATTGCGGTTTTCTTCGAAGAGTTTGAAGAAGGAAAGTTAGTAATACGGTGGTCTGTCTTGTTCTTATGTGAGGTTCTTGTTCGCACAAATGTGAAGCAGTTCATCATTCTGCTTTTATTATTTTCACACGCTCGACAACATCGACATGGAAGCAGCTCAAGACTTTGTAGCTCTTATAGAAGCAGGAAACTTACAGGGTAGGTTAATTTTATTCGCTCTGCGCTGACAACCAGAAATGGTCAGGTGTTGCAAATCTCCTTGTTAGTACTGCGGACGGTACACATATTATACTGCCCATCATGCGCTAATCCATATGCTCCTAGAAAGCGGACGATCACCTTTGCTCAAATCTGGTACAGGTGATTTATCTACGCCGTTGCACTTAGCAATCAATTGTAACAATCTCGAAATGATGAGTCTGCTGCTTGAACACGGAGCAGGTGAGTGAGTAATTTTGGTCTATTTCGTCATGTAATTGAACATCTATTTCAAGACCCAAACCTCATTAATGGAGCGGGTGCGGTTCCTTTATCGCTAGCAGTAGATAACTGGTGGGAAGGTTTGAAATTCATGGTACTCCTCCTATCCTATGGTAAGTGTTTCCTTTCTCTCGAACGAACCATTCGGCTAATTAAGTTAATCAAGGTGCTGATCCAAAACATGCATCAATTTCTTATGAATCTCTGCCGCAAGAAATGCTTCCTCTTTTCGAAGGGTACACCTGTTACCTCTCGCTACATTACCTACTTTGCTCTAAATCTTAGTAAATAGATTTGCTCATTATTGCAAGCCTATTGTACCCGCGTTTCAATCAACCCTGGCAGATGATCTGTTGACTTGGGCGCACAACAAGGAACTCTCCGACGTGACCTTCATCCTCCGTCCTCATGGCGTTCAAGAGGACACCGAAAAAGAAGCCGACGAAGAAGGTGGGACCGAGTTTTACGGCCACCGCGCCATTCTCGCTACACGTAATCCGTACTTTCGATCTCTCTTTCATTATTGGAAGGAAGAAGGCAACCCCAAAGCCGGGAAGATACCTCATGAGAAAATCATCCTACGCAAAGTAGATCCCGATGTATTTCAAGTTCTTCTTGAATACCTGTACGCATACCCTTCTAATCTCTAATCTAATCACTAATCTAATCTTAATCCGTAGGTACTCAGGCAAATTCGCAGAGAAAATGGATTCGCTGTTATTAAGACGCCTTATTGACCAAAGCAAGTGGTTTGGGTTGGACCTCCTCTTTAAGTCAGCAACTGAAAGTAAGCATTACACTTAACGCAACAAAAAAAAATATAACTTGGCTAATCCTTTTATCCCTATTTCAGCACATAGTGTCTTCTTTAATGCTCAATTTGAGGAGGACTTGCAGACTCTCCGTTCGGTTCTAACTGCATCCTGCAAAGCATGCGATTACGCTCCTAAGCCCGAGGCAACCTCTACTACTGAATTCCTCGAATTATATGTGCATGACGGCCACAACAAATCGGGTCACACCCTCAACTTCATTACTGGAAATGACACTGTCAAGGAATTGAAGCTAAGGATAATGAAACACGTGTCACTCCCACCCGACAAACAACGCCTCTTTGTAGGCGGGAAGGAGATCACCACACCCGAGGACTCCACCCTCTCGCAGCTCAACATCCAAACCCACTCACACATTCTCCTCGCCCTGAAGAATGTTGTACCGGAAAAAGAGCTTCTTGCACCCGAAGGTATTGTCGTCGAAAAAGAAGAAGCACAAGAAGCCACCATCCCCTCCACCTTCACCGCCACAACAAGAGTCACACTTGAAACATCGACGATAATTAATCCGACCTTAAGCGAATTGATTGGCAAAGAATCTGAATTCAGCGACGTAGCATTTATATTGGAGGATGAAGATCATATCTTCTTTGCTCATAGGGTAAGTCTTAGCTTCCTTTTATGAAAGGTTTCTTAGTACCTAACAACATTCCATAATAGGTTATAATGTACAGAAGTGAATACTTTAAACGCATGCTCGCTGGCCACCTGTTAGAAGGCACTCAGGACTTCGTGAGCCTGCGTGACGTATCTGTACCAGGCTTTCAAGCCGTTTTATGGTATGCTAAAAATCTCCTTTTTTCAAATAACGAACACTAAGAGTATTAACCTATTTAGGTATCTTTACACCGATGAACTCAAGTTATACTCCGATGATTCTGTTGTGGAAGTCTTGGCGTTGAGTAATCTTTATTGCCTACCTCATCTCAAGGTACCTCTGTTCTTATTCCCTCTTCACTCCACGCTAATTCTCTCTTCTCTCTCTCTCACTCACTCTCTCTCTCTCTCTCTCTCTCTCTCTCTCTCTCTCTCTCTCGCTGCACTACTCCAGACGCTATGCGAGAAATATCTTATTGGGTTGGTGGATGTTAAGAACGTAGCTTCGATATATGAACAAGCGATGACGCACGACGCAGAGATTTTGGCACCATGGTGCAAATGGTTCATGCATCGCTATGCCAAACTGCATCTGAAGGACATGAATCTGCCTTCGGAGTTGAAAACTGAAATCAAGGCGATACGTAAAGCAGCTCTCGAGCATGTTCCTAGCCCTCCCATAGACACTGCAGGACCCTTTCAGGTACCTTTTCGTGCTTTATTTGATCCCGTGACTCCTTGACTTATCTTTTTTTCTCAGATATTCGTTAAGAGTTTGACTGGCAAGACCATCACTGTTGAGGCAAGTCCTGCGGCCACTATCGAGGTGATCAAACAAAAGGTACACTGCTACCTAGGATGTTGTCAGTTAAACCATGTGCTTACTTTTATTGGAAAATAGATCAAAGCGAAGACTGGCATACCGTTGGATCAGCAACGACTCATCTTTGCTGGCAAGAGGTTGGAAGACGGACGCACTTGCAGGCACTACAACATACAAAAGGAGTCAACCCTACATCTTGTGCTACGTCTCAGATAAATAAGGATGTATTTTTGTATAAGAAAAGAAGAAATAAATACAATAATAGATTTACTCGCAGAGTCTCTCACTTTCTAATCTTTCTAAAAGCTGTGCGCATACTTGTGGCAACCACAAGGGTGAGGGCGAAGGTGAAGATATGTCGCAGGATGTCCTCGGGGATAAACATGGCGAAGTGACTCCCCGATACCGCACCTATTACAGTGCCCAAAAGAAGAGGAGGTAGAAGGGCAGTTCGTACGTTTCCCAATCGAAGATGTATAATAGCACTCACTATCCCAGGAGGCAGGATACCAAAGACAGCTGTAGCTACAGCCTCTTGTTGAGTCAACCCACAAAAGACGGACAGATAAGCCTATGTAAATAACGTTAGATAGAGTCTCTGCGAGAGTTTGGGGAGAGGGTAAAAATAACGTACCGCTACAAGGAAGGCTCCTCCTATACCCATGATCCCCGTGAGCACTCCTATGCCCACACCCACAGCACAATGACGCGCTAACTCAGCCGAAGGAATATCGCGTGCGGAGTCATCCCACAATAGCTTCCATTCTTCAAGGCTTGAAGGCCATTTGTTAACTACAGTGCTGAGTTGTTGTGGTTGTGCTTGTTGTGGTTGTTGAGTTGGCGTTTTGGGAAGGAGACTCGGCGTGTCTTCCTCTTTCTTCCCGATGGTGGCGTTGTAATCCTTCACAATAGCCATAGGTAGTACCCCAGCGAGAAGGGCACAGAACGCGAGTTGAAGTGTGCGAGGGGAAAAGCGGGAAGCGTATCGAGCGCTCACACTTGCGAAGATGACGGAAGGAATCGATAAGCACAACGCAACAGGTACGTTGACAATCCCTGCTGTAAGATAATTACCGCTCCCGCACAAAGCGGAAACTGTAAGAGTTACCATCGTCGTCGCATTTGCCTCGAGCTGTGATAATCCCAAAAGTCCAGTTAATCCAGGATTCATGACTAAAATTCGACCGTTAAATTAGATAAGAATAAAAGGGTAACTTTACTTACAAATAGAAGCTCCTATCCCAGCACAAACAGTAGCAGCGCCGCTTGCGCCTCCAAGGCCCACAGCGACCACAAAATCTTGCTTACGATTGCGGGATTGCGCTACTGGTGTGGTTGCATTTGTGGCCTCCTCGGTTGAGGTACTTCGATGACGCAAGATTAATCTCTTGTGCGCTATTCGTGATTTAACGGTTTTGCTAAGCGGTTGCGAGAAAGTGCTTAATCGTAGGCGGTTGGGCGCGAGTGTAAGCGAAACTGTACTGGTCCCGCGGTTCCTGCGCCACATGTGTATTGTTGAAAGGAACAAGCTCGTTTAGTCATAACGTAACGCCCGCCTTTCTTTCCAACTTGCGGGAGACGAGGCTCCGGCCAACTATGACAATTCCTCGAACCCGGGTCTGCTTGCCTTGGATTAGCAACGCCTTACCCAGAACACCGACCACAATTGGGTGTGGACTGCCTGGTTTCGTGGTATTCGTGGTTTGCTTGATCTCCGCCAGAGAAAGTTGGGAGCACTGGTAGCTACCGAACCTTCGTTTTTGGCGACAACTTTTTGTAACGGATATCAGTTGTCTACTGAGCTCAACACGACATGAACCAGACCTTCCTAGCCAATGTATAGCCTGAATGAGTGCACGCTACGTAAGGTGTTCTTTATTTACTGCCCAACGGCCTTTTGCGACGTCAGCATGGCCTCCTACTGGTCGATTCCGATACCTCCGACCATATTAAATTTCAGGTAAAAGTTATTTAGCGGCATTACATCATGAAGAGCATTTATTTTTATCTCGCGACACAAAGGAACTACACAGCCTCACAGCACAACACACACAAGCACACCTCACAACATGGAAGAAGCCAAGAAGCCAGAAGAGAAGAAGGGACAAATATTCTTGCAGCTGCCCGGCGTTGAGGGTGTATCCCGCGAGAAAGGATATGAAGGCTGGCTCAGAGCCCAGACCTACCAGTTCGGTGTGGGATGCGGTGTCTCCCGCGGTGGAGGTTATGGCCGACGAAGGAGGAGAGCACCCCCTCCTACCGAAGGTGGTGATGCCCCAAAAGAGGAGGAGGTAAATTTGATCAACCGGTTCTCTGCAAAAGATGTTAACCCTGTTCCTACAAAAGAAACCAGAACCCAAGTTGCAGATCTCCCGCCCGTCAGTGAGTGAGATCACCGTTTCCTTGGTAGAAGATGCTGCCTCCCCTCTGCTCCTTCATGCTATTGTCAACAGAGGACTCTTCTCCGAGGCCGTCATCGCTCGCGTTGACCCTGATGGTACTAAGTCCCCTTTTCAAGATCTTTCAACTCTCAAGGCACTCACCGTCTCTCCTCAATAAAGGTAAACTCGTGACCCGCTTTGCATTGAAGGAGGCTGTGATCTCCGGCTTCAGTATCTCGAGTGAGCGAGGCAATGGTAGGGGAGGAATCTCGTTGAGCCTCAACTTCGAAGAATTCGAATTTGCTGTACTTAATGAAGAAGCTTCGCACAGGGTGAGCTACAATATCAACAACCACACCACCTTGTTGGATGGAGAAGCCGTCCCAAGCCCCTATGTTGAGCCTGAAGGCGGTGATGATGACTATTAAACCCATAACAGTAAAGTAAAGTTTTTCGTTCATGCGGCTCTTCTTCTTCTTTCTGTGTGGCCGATGGGGAGAGATTTGATGTGTTGTTGTCATTGCAGTGAGATGAGGGAGATCTTGGGGTTTGACTTAAAGGGAAATAAGTGAAGGCCAATTTTTTCTTGTTCATAAAATCGTTCAAATCTGAAACAAGAACAAAGCGGCTGAGGATGGAGTGCAAGCATGACTGGAAGTATTACACGGAGTCTTTCTTGTGCATGAAGTGTAAAGGCCCTGTGCACGTTTGGTGCACCAAATGCTCTGGTTGCGGAGGATGCTTGGGTGCGCCTGAGTTGCCGGAGCAACGCGGCGCGAAAGAAGTTGAAGAACGACAAGCGGTGGAATATGAAGCAAAGGAAAAGGATAAGCGTGAAAAGGCCGAGAAGGACCGCGAGGATGCCAAGCGCATCCTTTTGGATCAACACAAATGCGTTCGATGCAAAGGGGGTCTTGAATTCGTTGTGAAACACAAACAGACCCTCAAGACGGTAAGATGAATTGAATCTTAATCCAATGCAATCTTTAAAAGTCCCCGCCACTCAACCTCTCTTTCCCGTATGAAAAAGGTGTACTTACTGAAGTGTGGCAACTGTTCGATCGCTTGGCGATATTGTCTCCGCAACACCCCTTTTGATCCAGATTATCTTCCGAAGCCATCATCGAAAGGATGGATTTGCTATCACTTCTCCCACAAAGCCGGCATGGCTCCTTCCTTATCGTACGGCCTCCCCTACTACTTTCATGAACATATTTTACTCCACCCAAGACGCGCAGAGAATGAAGGGTTGAAGCATTCGGAAGTTGAAGAGAATGTGGTGTGGAGGACAAAGAGAATTTAGGGGAGAAGAAGTGAAGCAGGAAGGGGAGAAATAGGCGGGGTCGCTCGTTGACTCAAATTATTCACCCTCTGTCTCCTCAATCCAATCCTTCAGAGGCAAGAAGGCATTTCAGTGCCCCCAAACAGATACTCATGACGACACTCTGACGGAGAGGAAGAAAGATGTTTGCGTCAAATGCGGAGGACCTTTGACAACGAAATCATCCATCCGTTCAAATAAGGGATGCCCTGAGACCCTGTGCGTTTATGAATGCGGGACATGCAAGATCAAGTGGAGTTCCGCAGTCACGGGGTGTCGAAGCGGGAAGCATCTTCCCAAACCCCGAACAGAACAATGGACTTGTTTCTACCGAGGACACCACAAGGAAGTTTATCTGTCCTGTCGCACAGGTTATCAATGTCGGGAATCACACTGCCATGGTAATAAGTTAATACTGAGTTGTGTTATACTAATCGGATAAAGACCTAGCAGGTTGCGTGCCTGACTTGTACGACTGGAGTGAGCCACACTTGGTTGATAGCTAGTTTGAAATCATTGTGTTAGAAGAAGGATGTTGGGAAATCATGTAGCGGAGAAATTTCTTCCTTTTTCTCTCTTGCCTCTGCGCTCAATTGCCCAAATTGAAAGCTTTGCCCTTGAAAATGAATTGAATTTATGTTTCGCTCAAACATATATTTACAGTTGCTCGCCACATCGCAAGCATGGCAAGTGCCTTGGTGGCAGTCAATCTTTCATCCGGATTTCGCTGCCAACAACTCTCGATCAACATTTTGAATCCTTGATGCCCTTCAGCAACAACATCTGGAAACTCTGGCCTCCACCCGGCCAATACTTTATGACTGAACAGAATAACAGCTAAATAGGAATGTGTTACAGATTGACACAGAAGGTGGAAGAACCCTTACATGTTGGCACCGCGGGATAAGGGAAGAGCATCTCAAAGAGGCAGACGGCAAAGCTGTACATATCCACTGGATGGTGATACCTCTCACCGATCATAACTTCTGGTGCCATATCTCAAGCATTCTCAATTAGTGGCAGTCACAAACAAGCAGAACTTACATTTGTGTGATCCCACACCCGGTGTTAATGTACTGATTGGCTCAATAGGTCGACTTGAGCCAAAATCTGGAAGCACATGTTTTGAGCAAGAGAAATTCCCCCAATACAAACCTGCAAGCTTCACAATGAAGCCGGTATCAGTGGAACTCAGCAGAATGTTGTCAGGCTTGATATCTCGATGGACCCGCCCATGTTGATGCATGAATTCCAGTCCGTTGAGAATGCCAAAACACGTTGAAGTTGCTGTCTCCACATCTAAGGTTCCTCGTTTTTTCAACAGAGCATACAAGCTTTCATCCATCAATTCCATCACCAACATGAAGGGAGGCGATGTGGTAACTGCTCCCAAAAGTTGCACCTAAAAAGTGGCATGGTCAGAGCACACTGGGAGGCAAGGGGGAACACAACATACAAGGAATGGGGATGGAGGAAGGGATGCCATCATTTCCAATTCCTTTTGAAAGCTGGCTTCACAATCCCTCTTGGAATAAATGCGTTTCACAGCAACTGGGCCAGAACTCAGTTCAACTCGAAAAACTGAAATACTTGTGAATCCTTTGCTGAGAGGGAACAAATTACCTTCACCAAACGACCCTGCACCAAGGCAATGTTCAAGATTGTTGAAGGGTTCAAACTCAATCCACTGTTTTGCTTTTGATATATTAAAACCCAACCAAATTAAAAGTTTATGAACCTGTGATAGGAGCAGGCAGTAAGGCAGTGTTTGTGTCCAGAGAAGCTTCACCTCCCTCACTTCCTCCCCGACTGTTTTCCAAATCCAATGCTGTTGTGGAAGTTACAAATTGGAAAATTGAGTTGGGCGGAATACCTTCTGGTGCATCTATGTATTTATTTTTGTGCCCTGGCAACACATCCCGCCTGCCATCAATTGCTCCCAGAACCAAGGCGAGGGACTCAAGGGCTTTCATCCCCAGCCAACTGGAAGGTAAAGATACGAATCCGTAACCAGGTGAACATGAGCCTGAGTACGAAGAGAATAATGGCCCTGCAGGCAAACTCAGACCCAACTGCCTTAGGGTTGTTGTTCCCTCCCACGGCACGATGTTGTTGTGGTTTGTCTCAGCTTTTTCTGAAAAGTTGAATTAGAGGCCCATTTCAGTGCTTTCTGCTGAACAACATAGCAGCATCAGAATGGGAAACTTACCTCCTACGTTCACTGTCCTATTCTTAGTTAAAGGACCACTGCGGGTTGCGAAATCTGGATAGTTGCTTGGTTGAAGCTCTCTGGGCAATACATGCACTTGCAGAACAACCACCATTTCCTCTTCAAAGTAGGTCAATAATGGAACCCCAACATCATCTGGATGGCCTCCCATATCATCGAGGTCCTCAAAAAACTGCGCTCGAAGCTCAGCATGACCCTTTTTAAAACTGCAATCAGAGCTGAGGAAACAACAAAGAAGGGCAATACCTCGAAAGATATGGACAAATGCTGGAGAAAAAGAACTCCTGTAGTTGTCATCGGAATCCACATCCCCATACCGTCCTTGGTTGGACGTCCTTGACTGATGGAGCATTTGTCGCAGTTATCCCCCTGCATAGTGTACTGACGCAAAGCAGTCCAGAGGAAGTCAACTTCACCACGATGTGATTAGTAGTAACCACACCTTTGGCGGTGATCACCTCCCCCTGGGTGTGAAAAAAATATGGCCCCGTTCGGCCAGTAGGTTGCAGGCGAAAGCCGGGGGTACCTATGTCGCGGTAACTGATTGGGTTTGTAGGTAGGAACTCAAAGCGGCTATCACAGGGTGTAAGTCATGCTGGCCATGATTGAAAAATATTCTTACCTCACATAATTTTGTACCAAGTGCATATGTTGCGGGTCTTGAACATCAGAAAGGGATGAGAAAAGAACAAAGAAGGAAGGAATACCATTTCTTGCTGCAATTTCTTCAAGAGGAAGAAGGGGGTTTAACGCCGCATAGAGACATGTTCGCAATCGAGGATCTGCAAACACTTCTCGCAGGTTCTCATCATCACGCAAGATTCTTCTGAGCATTTTTCCATCAATTCCCTCCTGTGTAACTTTCCAGACCATCCCGCGTCGGTCTTGTTCAGGGATTTCTTTTTCAATTCGAATCCAATCTGCAACGTCATTCACAGTCCATTGATCAATTTCTGACCGAATGTGATCTTTTTGGTCACAAGAATGAGAAAAGGATTTGAAGGTACATTTTTGGTACCCAAAGGATGAACTTCACCAACATCTGCCATTTTCTCGATGCGGCTTCTTCCTTGCGATTAAAAGTGATAATTGTTTTTTGAATTCTTGAGATGCTTTGTTGTTTCCAACGGCAGCCGCGTACTCCACAACCATGACGTAAGTGCCACCGCAACGACCAAACCATGCGCAAAGACAGGACACGTACGCTTCCAAAGAGAACAAATTAACAACAAAGATAAAGAGAGAAATTCTTCAAAAAGAAAATTCAACAACAACAGGCCAATGATCAGAGAAAGCACTACTGCAAGAAGCAACATAAGAATGATCAAACCACATCGAAGAGATCCTCTGTCTCAATCCTGGAGAAACCAAAATGTGATCGATCATGGTGTGTTCCTTCCCTCCATCATCCCGACAATTTCTGTTGATGTCATACCTTTTTGTTAAGGAGGGGGATGAGTGAGCGGAGGTTGCATTGGGGGGGGGGAGGGAAAAATAAACTCACCATGCAGAATAACGAGTGATTCGTTGGGTCAATTGTGCTGCAACATTGTATAGCACTGGTGCAGTTCGCACATGTTGTTGAGGGAAGGGATTGATTTCATTCTTGAGAATGGATAATGCCTGAAAAAGGAAAAATATGAATATTAACCAATGCCGTTTTCGCGGGGGGGGAAGGAAGAAGGAAGGAGGGAAGAGGTACCCTTGAAATGGGAACATCTTCAGCAGCATCAAGGACAGAATGATCATAATCATTGAGATCACCCAAGATGATGATCTCTCCTTGATGAGCAGAGGTGGCTCGTTGAATGACTGCTGCTTGAGCTTCCCGTTGAGCACATCGAGCAGCATCCAGAGGGAAGGCAATCAAATGCAATCCTGCAATCATCAAATCGATGGTCGTTCCTTCAAAGAAGTGAGTCAGAAGAAAACAAGAACGAGAAAAAAAGAAGGGAAAGAGAAAAAAGACAAACCTCGACCAGTAGCAACACGGAAATTGGCAAGGAAATGTTTGGAGACTGTGGAGGTTGTGGGAGAACCTCTGAAGAAAAAGGAGAAATTTAATTAATTTAGCTGTTTTCACTTGCAAAAAGTTTCAAACCTGAATCCGCAATCAGAACCAGCCATTGGATAACCCACTCGCTCAGTTGTGCGATAAAGATCACGGACGGGATCGACGCGTGTCAACAATCCAACATTCTGACCTAATAACAAAGAAAACAAAGAATGAGAATTGGTTGGTTCATATTTGATGTTGGGGGTGCAAAAGAGGGAAAGGTAAGAAGAAGCGGGGAAAAGGGAGAGGAGACCTGTTGCGGTGTCGGTTCCTTTGATCAGGTAGTGACGATATCCAAGGTTCGGAAGAAGAGCAACAAGGCGTGAAAGGACAGTGCAGTCCTCAACCTCTTCAAGGGCCAATAAATCGGCGTTCAAATTTCTAATCACGCTGGCTATTACATGAAGAAAAAGGCAAGCGATGTGAGTACTTGTGTATGTGCGCCGAATCCAAAACAAAAAGATAAACAAATTAAAATCAAAATTCTAGAAGATTATTTAACAATTGCGGGAGGTGACTAACCGATTTGAGTCAAATGGCGCTCAGCGGCAGTCTGGTTCTCCCATTTGCATCCTGTTCCAGGGCAGTTCGGTGCAACTTCTTCGGTAGGGCGAGGAGGCTGAACCCCAGGCTTAGCGGTGGCGTCGCTCAGGAACAACCATTCGGTATTGAAGGTGGCAACCGCAAATCTTCAGAAAGATTAAATTCAGTAACATGAACTACAATCTTACAGGTGGTTGCGAACGAAGAAAATTGAAAATCAAAAATCAAATCCGCAACAATGCAAAAAACAATGTGCGCATACCTGGTGGGGATTTTACGCCTGTCGCCAGGATTAGCAGGCGCCCTGAAGCAGCTGTAATCCTTTTGGGCGGCGGCCTCCTGACATACGAAGCAAAGGAGCACCGCGGTCAACACCAGCAACAGCGCGCCCGCACTTGCGCCTCTGTTACTCTTCATCAAATTGCTAATTGAATTTCTTTTTAGTCTTTCGTCCGCTACTCGGAGTTTTGGGATATTAGGATTTGATAGTTATCATGCGTATTCTGGGTTGCCACTTCTGTCCCTAGCGCCATCTACTTCCCTCAAACCTTGCCACAACCTTGTGTGGCTTCTTCTCTTCAGCAGGTACATGATAGTTTGACGAAAGCCAAGAAAACGCGAGAGCCACTTTTCTTTCAAAGGTTCCCGTCAAACACTGAAACAAAAAAAAAAAGGATTACTCAAGTAAAGATGGCGCTGAGGGGAAAGGTGGCTGTAGTTGCTGGCGCCACACGCGGTGCAGGGCGGGGTATAGCCTGCATGCTTGGCGAAGCAGGTTGGTAACGAGTTTAGTTACTCAATTTTGACGTCACAGCAGGTGCCATTGTATACTGCACTGGTCGAAGTAGCAGGCTATGTAGCGAGGAGCTAAAAAACACAACCAGACCTGAAACCATCGAAGAGACAGCTGAGATGGTCACTAAGTATGGAGGCACTGGTATCGCTGTTGTTGTAGATCATACAGACGAAAAACAGGTAACACGATTTTCTATATCCTTTGTGACTTTGTTGACCAGCGTGAAAGGTAGAGGAACTATTTAAGCGAGTAGCAGAGGAACAAGGAGGGAAGCTAGATATTCTTGTGAACGATATTTGGGGAGGGGAGGAACTGACCGAATGGGGAAAGCCCTTTTGGGAGTTATCCATTGAAAAAGGATTCAAGATGCAACAACTTGCAGTCAACACGCACATCATCACAAGCCGCTATGGCGTACCTCTCATGATACCTCACAAGAGTGGTATACTACCCTCATACATACTTAAACGCCTAAAATTTAATTCTTGTAAAAAGGAATTGTTATCGAGATCACAGATGGAGATACGGGAAGATACCGCACCAATCTCTTCTATGATTTGGCCAAGGCGGGTAACATTCGATTGGCCTTTGCCATGTCCGAAGAGCTCAAGCCTCATTCGATCACCGCGGTGTCGATAACTCCGGGATTCCTTCGATCCGAAGCGATGCTCGATATCTTCGGAGTTAAAGAATCCAATTGGAGGGACGGGGTGGCTAAAGATCCCCACTTCATCGCCTCGGAGACTCCTTTCTTTGTGGGACGGGCAGTGGCGGCATTGGCTGCGGACCCTCAAGCCTTCTCGAAGACAGGAAAGGCCTTGAGTTCATGGGGACTATCGGACGAATACAAATTCAAAGATATCGATGGCTCTTCACCACATTGGGGGAGACACTTTGAAGAGCATGTGCTAAAGAAAGAAGAAAAGAAGGAATAGACCATCTATTTATTGTCTCAGGAGGCGAATAGCTCCTTAATATCATATTTTGGTATATATTGCGCGAATATTTCGTCGCCGTCCTCTATGTTTTCTTCTACAAGTGTGCGGGCTGCATCTGCCTCTAAAGGCTTGAAGGAAACTATGTATTATAGACGTTGATCACGAGGAATAATGAGGCCAAGCAATATGATTGAATCTCCTACCCACCATGAAAACATCTGATGAGCTACTGGAGCAGGAAACAACACGTAATCTACATTCTCTACCATTCCCTTCTTGAGGCGTTCTGGTAAACTCAATTCTGAAATAGATATCATTTAGTGTGCGCTTGCTTTCCTCCACCAAAATTTACCATCACGTTCAAGTACAACAGTAGGAATCGCTATTAGGGGGTGTTAAAAGTTATTCCAATAAAATAAAATGAGTTATGTACCAGAGGCCAACAAATCGGAGTTATCTATAGAAGATGTTTGCAGTGGCTCCCCGAAGCAAAACTGCGAATCGGCACGATCGTATCGGACATATCTCTTCCATCGCTTCCACCATCTAATAGATACTACATACATGGTGTCGGTAAGTTGCATCTCGTAATTTGCGAACAGGTCCTTGATGATATCCTTTTGTTTTTGCGGGAAGGGTAGCTCATCCTTGACCCTTCGCCCACGTTGTTGAGGGACTCGCGACGCTGACGCAACTTCCATAAAAATAGTTTATAAATTCAGCCAATTGAAATCAACAGAGGCAACTTACACAAGTTTGTGTTCGAAGAAAATGTTGTTGCCAACAATTCAATCTTTCGTTATCCTTCGACTCCAAGAATCCCTCCCCGTAAGAGCTTTAAATCTGTGCTCTGACTCCTCATCTCCGAGTGCCGAAGCCAATTGGTAGTAAGAAACCGCTCGCGCGAAATCTATCGCCAAACTCCCTCCCCTGAGAAACGCCGAGCCGATATTGAACAAGGCATCTACGTAGCCCCCATCGGCCGCAATTTGAAAATGCTCCATCGCCTTCTTCCGATCTTGAGCCACCCCCCTCCCCTGGAGATACAAAACTCCGAGATTGGTGCGGGCAGCCTTATTACCGCCCTCAGCACCCAATCGATACCATTCCACAGCCTTTTTCAAATCCTGTTCCAAACACCTTCCATCTTGGTACATCAACCCCAAATTATACATCGCCACAGGATTTCCTTTTTCGGCAGACCAGCGCATGAATTCCACACCCTTTTTTTCATCCCTCTCCACTCCGTTTCCATGTACATATCTGAACCCCAGGCTTTGGAATGCCAGATTATTTCCTTTTTCGGCTGACACGATCTCATATTTGAAGGCCTTAGCATCATCCTTTTCAACTCCTTTGCCTTCCCTGAAGCGAATCCCCATTTCAATCTGCGCGTCCACTTGACCCTTTTGGGCAGCCAATCGAAGAAACGTAACGGTCTTCGTATCGTCGCCGAGTAAAATTCTACATAACTGACTCAGCTGAAATAGCGCGTCAGGATGTCCTTGACTGACAGCCCAGCTATAGCATTCTTCAGGCTGCCACTCGGCATCTATCTTCAACTCATAGCTGTTCGTGTCGTTGTCAGCTGGGGAGAGGCGGGATCTTTTCTCGGGTCCTGCTTAAAGTTAAAATTTAGTTAACGCGCATTTGGTGTTTTAAAAAATACCTCTTCCAGAATCTGGAGTACCCTCTTGTTCTCTACTTGAGGGGTATTGCTTTCGCTTGCGAAGGATTGCGCTCGTGCGTTCCCTTTCTTCCATCGTTGTAAGAAGAAAATTAATTGTGATTCCTGGAATGTCAGTGTGCGAAAATCATCGCGATGGAGGAGAGACGGTCGACGCACCCTGAAGATCCCGATGACAAGAAGACTGTTGAGAAAATATGCGGTATCGCTGGGAATCCAAGCAACATACGAAACATAGCAGTGACTGCGAAGGTAGACCACGGAAGGCATACAACTATTGCCACCCTCGTAAGCCAAGCAGGTCAGTGATTATGATCAGCGGCATCTTGCTTAACCAACTAAAAATATTGAAACAGGACTGTCCTTGCGGAGTTCAAACCCGGCAGGAGGGCCAAATATTGATCACGCTCTGAACTATACGAATTCTGAAGGAACTGAGTTCCTCTTCAAACTTGATTTAAGTCCAGATCGGCCTGATGAAGGTATTTTTTGTTGTTTTTTAAAGACTGAATTCAGTTTTGTAGTTTCTCCTTGCTTTCAACTCGCCGATGGGGCCCTGGTGGTTGTTGACTGCGTTGAGGGGGTGTCATGCCCGTATGGCTTAAGATTGGAAGGTGCATTAAGGGAGAGGGCCAAACCTGTGTTGTTCCTCAACAAAATTGACAGGTACAACACTCCCCCACCCCATAATTCATTCTCGCATTCTTCAATGACTCAACAAATGGAAAATTAGGCTTTTCCTCGAACTCCAAATGGGAGAAGAAGAAATTTATCAGAGCTTAGTTCGCATCATTGAACAAATCAACATAGTTATCGAGCACAACTTGGACAAGAGAATCTTTGGAGACCTTCAAGTGCGTGTCGAGGATGGGAGTGTTGTATTTGGCAGTGCCCTCTTTGGCTGGTACCCAATCATATAGCCTTAAAAAGAAAATTTATTATTAACACTTAATATCTCTTTAAAGGGGATTCTCGGTTCCATCTTTTGCTAAGCTCATTGCTGCAAAGAACAATTGTCCCCTTGAGAAAGCAACGAAATATCTTTGGGGTGACCATTATTATGACCCAGATGTAAGTATTACATTCCTAACATATTTCTTTATGTTAACTTAAATCTCCATAACAACAGACGAAGAAGTGGTGCAAAACAAACATCTCTCCCACCACTGGCAAAGTTTTACATCGAGGATTTTGCCAAGTCGTGTTGCGACCAATTGCAGTTCTACTAAACAGAATGATGACAGGCCAGCTCGATCAACTGTCTCAGATGTTGAAACAATTGAAGATTTATCTCAAGGATGAAGAAAAATCGATGACAGGTCGACACCTCATTCGGAGTGTCATGCCTCGATTCTTGCCAT
>Ga0209935_1002619_pt1 | contig 21204 bp, 15 predicted proteins | sample ThiBio_1000_plan_2_FD_183958 | JGI IMG/M metagenome (GOLD analysis project Ga0209935, IMG submission 183958) | Wastewater bioreactor microbial communities from Cape Town, South Africa - Thiocy_cont_1000_plan (SPAdes) | ecosystem: Engineered > Bioreactor > Thiocyanate-remediating >...
ATAGAGTTGTTTATTTGGTAAAATTATTGTATCAAAATAATAAATAGGCTAAATAAATAAAATATAAGTTTATTTATATTTACATATTTAGTCTTAGAATTATATGATTTGGTTTATTGAACAATTATAAAATATAATTTACAGATTTTGAATCTGGATTATAAAAATAGAATTTAATATTAACTATAAAATTTTGCAACTGAAATTTAGGGAACAAATAAAAAAATAGGAATTATATAATTGGATATACTATATAATATTTAATTAAAAATTTCTATTAATATAGGAAAGATTTTACACTAAAAATATACAAAATAAATATAGATATTAAGTAATTGTTTAATATGCCGTTTTATTATTAATTTACATACATGTTAAGTAATTATTTTTTATGGTGTTAGATTATTAATTTAATTACAGATTGAGTCATTAATAAAATATTATAATTCATATTTATGATGTTATATAGTAATATCAAACAACTTGTTGGACAATATTTATAAACAGTAATGTGAAAATGTTTATATAATAGTAATAAACTACATAAATTAATAATTATATGAAAATAACTATATAATACGAAAAAATTATATATCTATAACAATATAAAATACTTAATATGTAATATAAGAATCAAATTATAAAATATGTTAACTAAAGATAAACAGTTAACATATTTTACTATCAGAATAAATGGTAAAATATATAAAAGACCAAAGTACAAAAATTATTTTAATATTAAGGTATAAATATTAAAACGTTTAATAATAAACCACGCAAAAATATATTGATTAAATGTTATATTATAAAAATATTTTAATACAAAAACATCTTAATTTGTTTATAAATTTTATTTCTAATATTTTTATCGTTAATTTGCAGTTAATACAAGATTTTGTTTCTCATTTTATTCGTCTTTTCGATCGGTGATTGGGTGTTTTGTCGAATTATGGTTAAGTTCGATATGTTGACAAACACTAGTTTACAACTCTTAATAAAATTTTTAATTCAGTTTTGATTATTTTATTAATATCCTTAAATTATAGTATATTTAAAGATTAAGATACTAGTATCTTAATAAGTTAACATACTTAAGGATTTAGAAATGATTATGATAATGAGATATTATTATAATAATATTTTTACAATAGGCATCAAGATATTAAATTGATTCTTATGAAAATAATGAGAAAATATTATGCTAATAAAAATATCAGAAAGATATTTAAATAAAAATTTCAATAAGATAATATTATGAATAGAAAATTTCAATAAGATAATATTATGAATAGAAAATTTCAATAAGATAATATTACGAATAGAAAATTTCAATAAGATAATATTATGAATAGAAAATTTCAATAAGATAATATTACGAATAGAAAATTTCAATAAGATAATATTATGTGAATAAAAAATTTCAATAAGATAACATTATGTGAATAAAATTTCAATAAGATAATATATAATTGAAATTTGGAATTATATTGAAATATTATAAAGACTATATTAGGGATAAAAGAAAAATATATTGGAAATTTAATATAGTTAAAATGAAAATAAAAGTATCATAAACAATTACTAATTATATCAGTGATTATATTTTTAGAGTGGGAAAGAGTGATGTTGCGAATGCCTTTTAGATACTGGAAAGAATGATTGGTTATTGTTTCTTGATCACAACCGGACATATCTAAAGTATGAATACCTTGCAAATATTGAAAAGCATTATTAGTTATAGTGGATTGATTACAATTAGAAATACTTAGTATTTGAATACCTTTTAAATAAATGAAAGTATTATCGGTAATAGTGGATTGATTACAATCTGAAATATCTAGGGTATGAATACCTTGTAAGTATTTAAAAGCATTATCGGTTATTGAAGTTTGATTACATAATGACATATTGAGAGAATAAATACCTTTTAAATTTTTGAAAGCATTATCAGTAATGGTATTTTGTGTACATTTGCTCATACTAAGAGTATGAATACCTTTGAGATTTTTGAAAGCATTATCAGTAATAGTATTTTGACTACAACCCATTATATTAAGACTAAAAATACCTTGTAATTGTAGAAAAGCTTTGTCTGTAATAGTCCTTTGTTTGCAAAATGACATATTCAACTTTTTTATTCCTCTTAAATTGTTAAATGCTCTGTCAGTTATTGTCTCTTGTACACACACAGACATATTAAGCTTTTTTATTCCCTCTAAATATTTGAAAGCTTCATCTGTTATTGTTTTTTGTTCACAAAAAGCTATATCAAGACTACTTATATTTTTTAGATTCTCAAATGCTTTATCTGTTATTTGGGAACATTTTCTCATTTTTAGTTTTTTTATACCTTTTAAATACTTAAACGCATCGTCTGTTATTGTTTTCTGGTTACAAAATGACATATTTAAACTATATATACCTTTTAAATACTTAAATGCCTCGTTTGTTATCGTGCTCTGCGAACAAAATGACATATCAAGATTATATATACCTTCCAAATATTTAAAATCTTCATCCCCAATTTTATTATTTCTATTTAAATTTATTTTGTACACTTTATAGCTTAAAATTTTCATAAACTCTAGACTTTCAATTTCTTTTCTTAACGTAAACCATCTTTTCCTTAACACATATTTTGTTAACAATATTTTCCTATACTCCTTACATGTCATTGTATATTTTATAAAATCCTTCATTTCTAAATATTTCGAAATATTTATTAATATGTCGCTTATTACCATTTTTTATAGTGTTCAAACAATGATTAATTTTCAATATTATATTGCATATTTCTTATCATATCACATATTTCCTAACACATCACATATTTCTCAACACATTACATGTTTCTCAACACATTACATGTTTCTTATCTTGATATAAATAATCTTAATATACATAAGATTAAATATTTATATACTTAGACTTATCATGCCGAAAAAATAACATATACATTGTCATATTATAATTATCCCAACAAATAACTGTATTTAAAACAAATTATAACTAATAAATTATTTTTATCAACTAATTTATTTTTAATTAACCAAATCGTTAATTATCTAGACAATTTTTATTAGCTTCATTTTATCTCAAAATATCATTTATTCTAATATTATATCAATTGTTTTAATAATTTTCTATTTATAAAGAGCACTTTTATATAACTCTATTTTTATTATATACTCAATGTTGCTTTAAAAATATTTCAAAAATACTAAGCTTTTTATTCACTTTATTTACCTAGGAACTAATAATTACATAAATAGTTATTTTAAAACTATTTATATTGAATTTAAGCGCTATTCAAAACGCCTAAATCTATTTTACTTTTATCGATGGTCAATTAAATTAATTTAGTCACTTTATAATTGTTATCTTTCCGTTGCATTGATATTAATTTAGTCACTTTATAATTGTTATCTTTCCGTTGCATTGATATTAATTTAGTCACTTTATAATTGTTATCTTTCCGTTGCATTGATATTATAAATGTCTTTCCATATATAAATTATTTTTCATTAATTTATAATAATTTTCCATCTTTTTAGTATTATATATCTATTATATCTATTATATCTATTATATCTATTATATCTATTATATCTATTATATCTATTATATCTATTATAATAAGTGATTTAATATCTTACTCTAAAGTATCATTAATGTTAATAGAATTAACATTATCAAACAAATATATATTTTGTTTAATATCCTAACATGCTAAATACCAGAATTTTAATATTTACAGCCAGTCACCAACACGTTTTTATAGTTAAAATAGTTTAATAATTATTAATTAATAACCATATTCTATATAAAGATAAATGTATTTGTAAATTAGCAAGTCTATAAAAATAATAAAATTGATTTTTACAATTTTTTAAGAGTTGTAAACTAGTGTTTGTCAACATATCAATAGCTGTGATAGCTAGAGAAACAGTTACCGTATAAATTGTAAAAAACCTGTTAATTTAATCAGCAATAAATTCATAAATAAAGATATATTAATATATCTTTATTTTAAAACGTTACCTTATATTTAAAATAATCACGTATAAAGTTAGTATTTAAATATATTTTATACTGTATTATACCATGTTATACAATAAAATATAGATAAACAAGCAAAAGTTTTTGATATAACAAAAACTTAACAATATAAAAAATATCATAAAATTAATAGGTAAAATTCAACATTACATTATAATACATTTTATGGTAGAATTTTTAGTATATTGGTACTCTTCTACTTATGTCACGCACCATAAGTAGAAGTATTAAATATTCGATAGCTGTATAAATAGTATTATCAAAATAACAAATGTATAAGAATAAAATTGGTGAACAGTATTCTTAATACAATTTTGGTGAAAATTGTATATATCTTAATAATATATTAGATAATTGTATGTTACTCTGATGTAAATTATATTTGGTTGTTTGTAGTATTAGGGCTAAATTAATATAGCTCTAAAGTTATATTAATTTGAACATGAGTTAACAACTCTCCAACCAATAAATATTAAAATTACAAAAATGTAGTTTAATCTAACTATTACAAATGTAGTCTAATCCAACTATTTCAAAATTCTATTTATTTCCAACAAAATAATTTAAGTATTTTATCATAAGTGTACCAATAAATATAGAGCTTTGACCGTTTTAAAATAATTATTTGTGCTATTTTAGATTTATGAGTTTATTATATACTGAATTTAATATCACAATAAATTATTATATAGATTTAATTTATTATATTCGTTAGATTAGTACTTAGGTATTTAATTATACCTTTATAATGTTTCCATATTTATAAACCATTATATTGATAGATACAAAGATTATGTTTCCATATTTATAAAAAATTTATTTAATCCTTCTATAATTGACTTTCTATCTGGAGGTGATGAAAATCCTGATGATGTCCATTTATTTTTTTCGAACAGTCTTCTAATATACAAAATTTTTTCATACACACTTTCTTTATTTATATCTACTTCATCTATATATGTAAACATTTTTGCAACTGGTATAGATAAAGAACTATCCATAACATTTCTATTAAATATCTCAAGTACAGGTATAATATTTTTTATCAAGCATTTAAAATCGTCATCATTATATTCGTTTTCTTCTATTATCTCTAGTTTTTCTTCTTTTTCTTTCATTTTATATACTTCATCACTTTTTTTATCTTGTTCTTTATCTTGTTCTTTATCTTGTTTTTTATCTTGTTCTTTATCTTGTTCTTTATCTTGTTCTTTATCTTGTTTTTTATCTTGTTCTTTATCTTGTTTTTTATCTTGTTTTTTATCTTGTTCTTTATCTTGTTCTTTATCTTGTTTTTTATCTTGTTTTTTATCTTGTTCATCTTGTATGATCAAATTTTTGAAATGTTGAGAATTTATGAAATTAACTACATCAACTAGATCTTTCTCTAGAGAAAGAATATCTAAGTTAATAGGAAAGTGATTTAATCCGTAATTCCATCCATATTTTTTATATATGAAATCCAATATATAAGATACTTTTTTATCTTTGGTGTATTCTATTTGTTTCTTCAAACGAGAAAAGACTCTATTTACGTCAAAATTATTGTTTATTTGTAGTAGTGCATTTGTAATTAAATGATCCATTTTTTGAATAATTATATTATAACAAAGAAATCATTATTATTTACAATATAATTATGGTCAAATGTAAATAATAATGATTTATTTATAATTAATATACATGAATACTAATATTTGATATTTAATGACGGGATGGATATAATAATTGAGAACAGATACCTTAATAATATTATATAATATTATTTAAAATAGATCACCTACGTATATAATTATATTGAAAACTATTTAAGTAAAAATTAAGCACCATTAAAACGTATTGAGTTATTTTCGATATATAGACAAGTATAATAACGTATTCGGTATAACCAAATAAGATTTAATTTTATTAAATATACGATACTTAATAGAACTAACCAAATAAAAATATGAACAATATGATATATAAAAAGGACTCAAAATCGATTAAACAATGAATTAAATCAGAATAAAGTAATTTTAAAAATATTTTTTAAGATTATACGAGCAAAATGAATAAGAATCAATTAAAAGAAATATACGAAAAAAATAAAATTAATAGAGAAAAACAAGTTAAAGCTGATTTGGAAAAATGTATTGAAAATACAATTGAAGAGATTAAAAATGATATTAATAGCGATAAATTGAATGAGCATGCATTGAGTTTCCCTTACTATGTGAAAAATTTTCCCGTTGGTGAAGATTGTATAAGAAGAACTGTTGAGAGATTAGAATCATATCATGGTGTAGATCTTTATTGGACTCGTATATCTTCTGAGGTACCTTATATTGAACATGGTATTATATACGATTGGTCAGGATGTAAAAAAGATTTACGATATCTTGCTAGTATATATGGTAATAGATACAGATGGAATATGGAATGATTTACAATATATTGTTATATTGTATTGTAATGTAGATGAAACAAGTTATATTATAATTTAATTATATATTATATAAATGAATTCTTAATACAGCAAAACTATATAACAAGATCTAGATTCTAAGTTTCTATTATGTACATCTAAGGCTGAAAATTGAAAACACCACAGTACTATCCATATGGTAAGTTTACAGAAAATTTTAATATTTGGTATTTAAAATAGATCATTCGATAAAAATATCTATATTTCTTGCTTTAACTTCATCTATGAAATACTTGTCTGCAAGTGTACGCAGGGGTTGTGCGGCTATAAGTACATATTCTCAAGATATACAAATTATGAACTTATACTTTGATAATCCCATGATGATAGAACAATTATTTTTATTTGATACTGATACTTTAGTTGGTTTTTCAACTTAGTTTATAATACTCTAGATACAACTGTATTATACTCTTTTTTTGCACAATTTTGAAAACTTATAGAAAATTTTTAATTCAAGTGCTTAGTTTCTATTAACATATAAGCCTTTAATTATTTATAATTAAATAATTTAATGTATATTTATCATTAAATTATTTAATGTATATTTATGTTATCACCCTATATTTTTTTTGCTTTTATTCACTATTATTTTGTTCACTATTATTCTAAGATATTTTTCTTACTTTAAGATCCTTATTTTTACAAAAATAAAAAGACGCTATATTACAATATCTTATTAAATTTATGTTCATTGTATTTATCACATATTTACATATTTTTACACCATAATATTTTTACACATTTCTACATCATTAAGTTTCTACATTTCTACATCATTATGTTTCTACATATTTTTACACATTTCTACATCATTATGTTTCTACATTTCTACATCATTATGTTTTTACACATTTCTACATCATTATGTTTCTACATATTTTTACACATTTCTACATCATTATGTTTCTACATATTTTTACACATTTCTACATCATTATGTTTCTACATTTCTATATTTCTACATCATTATGTTTTTACACATTTCTACATCATTATGTTTCTACATATTTTTACACATTTTACACAATGATATTTCTATATTATAAACACAACATAATACACTTATAGAATTTTCAAAATATACCACAAAATAAAAGAGAAATTATGCAATAATTACATTTTTTAATATTATAGTTTCCCATATTTATTGAAACACTAATTATATACATGATAGCTATTTAATGAATTTATAAAAAGAAAAATAATAAAACGGATAAGTCAATATATTACGATCGTTGTATGTTTGCCAACAAAAAATTTTTTGTCGGTTCCGATTTTTATTGGAGAATTTTATAGTTGTATTGTTTTTATCTATGATTTGCGAATTTTATAGCTAATACAATTCTCAATGCGTTGACAAACACTAGTTTACAATTCTTATAATTTTTTTTAATTCAATCCTATTATTACCGAATGTATTTAATTATCTCATTATCTAAATATATCCACTTCATTTTATTAGCCAGCATACTTGCGAGCTATAAAATATTATTTTACAAGGGAATATTATTTTTAGAACTGTATGATATTATTTAACATATTATTTAACATATTATTTAACATATTATTTAACATATTAAATACATTAAATAATATAAGTTATATATTATTTCTTATATAGTATTATATCGGATTAACATACTATTAACATAGATATTTGATTTTATCCATATATAATATTGGATATATATAATATTATATATTTTATTTAAGCTACAAAGATAATATTATTTCATATATGATTAATCAGTATTTTATAACTAAGAAATTTAAGGAAGTTTTTAGGGGGATACATAATTTGAATTTTTAATATGTTAATAAACATTGTTTGTAACTCTAATAATATTTTATATATAGGAATTAAACGATATTTAATCTAGCTCTCGACTAGTTATTAGTAAATATAACTAAGATTATGAGTATTTTATTTTTCATCAAAATTTTTATAGGGTCCAATTACAAATTTTATCCCAGAATTTTGGCATTGATAAAAGTCTTTATAATAATTTTATTGTTAGATTAATGTTTATTTTAGTTGGTTTATTAATCATCGAGTTATTGTAATTGTTAATATCTTGATAAATCAGTTCATAACTCTTGAAAATCTGTAAAAATTTTAGTTATTTTATTAGTATTGCTTAAATATGGAATTATATTTTAATCGCTAAATATTGTATATGATTTCATAATACAATAAAAAATATAAAATTGAAATTTTATATTTTTATAAGGAAGTTTTTAAACGGAGGGAAATGTACTTCCTTTACCTATTTTTAGGTAAAGGAATGGATATATATCTTTTATATACATTAAATTGTCTATAATCTATCATATGGTATATTAATTTAAAAATAATTAACGGGTTATTTATTATGTTTGTATAATATTTATCAATATCGATAAATATTTTATCACAATAGGATTACATCCTTATAATAAAATTTTATAATATTTATGATAGATTTGTAAATTAATAGTCCCTATTTTTTATAGTTTATTTTTAGTTACTTGTGGATTGTATTTACGAACTTTGCAAAACAAAAAATAGCACTATTTTGATTTTTATTCATTTAGATATAGAAATTTTAATATGCTAATAAATACTTGTTTTAACTATTATTAAAATTTAATACAGTTTATTAAAACTCGTTCATAATACTTATCAACATTTAATATATTATTATAATACAAGATTTTGTGGTACAATTAAATAATCATTAACTATTAATGATTATATTATCAAATCAAATTCTAAAATGCACTATATGTATTAAAAACTAAATAAAAAATTGTATAATAGCGCGTAAATTTACATTCTATTAACATTAAACAATATCTTGATAATATTGAAGTCGATATAAAATAGTTTACTAATGAAATTTTTAATAATAAATAAAATAGTCTTGGATTATAGAATAATATTTATGTCTACTAAAATATTAAATAAAAAATATTCATATAAGAATACTAAAATATGTCGATTAAAAATAATCAATCTGTTGAACAAAAATTTATAGCTTGTTTTTTGGATAAAACAAGATGGAATTGCAATTTAAACACAATGAACTTATCAAATTCTCAAGCTTGGTTAAAAGATAAAAAAATGGCAGGATATTATACAACATTGATACCTTTCAATATGAATATTTTTCCCGTATTTATTAAAAAAATATATGTTAGATATATGCTTAATAGCTATTTTATTTCTAGAACACAATTTACAAATTCAGAGATCATATAGAAATTTTCTTGAACATATATGCATTATATTTTATCAATTTGATAAATAATAAATAATAAATAATATTTATTCATAAATTTATACATAATACATTACTGTAATTAAGAATTCTCAAATAATTCTTCAGTTTACTATTAATAGTATTATATGTAAATTTATTTTTGGTATTTTATCATAAAGTAAATGATAATGCTATAATAAATAGTAATTCTATAATAAATCGCGAAGCCTAAATTGACCAAATAAGTAAAAATTAATAACAGTTAAAATAGATATTAAATTAAGAGAAGGAAAAGGGAAGTAATTAAATAACATTTATAACAAAGGTAAATTTGGACTCGAAGAAAAATTAAGTATAGATTCGGAAAAATGTATTTTCAATACAACAGAAGAAATTAAAAATGATATTGATAGCGATTTGTTATATCAATATACATCTAGTTCACCTCGTTATATTAAAGAATGAATGTTATCGAAGAATACATACACAGAACAGTAAAGAAGACTCAATGGTATAATGGTATAATGGTGTAAATGTTTATTGTAAAAATATATAATATCGATTTATCGTGTTCTCAACCTAAATTAGAAAAAGGATATATTATTGTATATTATTAGGGATATTGTAGTAACACTGGTTTATTTATTCGTAAATTCTATGAAATCGGAAATAAATATGGAAATATCAACTTCGTAAACAAACCAATTTAATAAATTACAATATTATTTAAACTATATTTATCTCATTCGTTAATCATATACACATAAACTATATTTATCTTATTGATTGTTAACTTATTAATTCAATACCTTTTATTGATATGCTTATTAAATGTAATATTATTTGTTAATCATATACGCATAAACTATATTTATCTTATTTATCGATTGCTAACTTACAAATTAAATATAATATTATTTAAACTATATTAAATTTATATTATTAATAAATAATTAACTTATAAATAGTTATATTATTAACAAAATATTAAAACTACCAAAATATTATTTTCGAACTTTTATATTATAATTATATACTCCCCACTTATTATATACTTCCCACTTATTATAATTTCATACTTATTATAATTTTATACTTTTCACTCACTATAATTTATACTTTTCACTCACTATAATTTATACTTTTCACTTATTATAATTTATACTTTTCACTTATTATAATTTTATACTTTTCACTCTCTATAATTTTATACTTTTCACTTATTATAATTTTATGCTTCTAACTTATTGGTATACAATTCGATGTGATTAATTAATAGTTTGTCACAAATTAAGTGACATATTATTCTTTACAATATATCGTTTTTGAAGTATAAAAAACTGAATAAAAAATTAAATTATACTAGAAAACTAGTGTTTGTCAACATATTTAAAATGATAATAGCTCGTCAATTAATTTCTAAATGTACGTTTTATAAATAAAATTATCATAAACTTGGAATTATAAATCTAAAATAATTTCTACCAATTATAATATTTAATGTATAAAACATATATTATTTAACGTATTTTCCTATTATATATTTAACATATTTTATTAATTATTATTGGAACAATAATTAATGTTTTATATGTGTTGATTGTATGAACAAACTTTATTATAAATAATTGCTAATACAATAATGAATAAATATAACACATATATTTTTCATCATAGTATTGTTAGTAATAATGTTATTGTAATTAGGATACCTATATACAATTTATTTATCTCTTTATATAATTATGACAATCTTTAAAATAATCTCTAGAATATGAACAATGACAACCATAATTTGCATATCCTTCACAACAATTACATGCCCATACACCTGAATGACGATTGCACTTATAAGGCTTCGATGATTTACATAAATTACAAAAGTCTGGACTTATATTTGATTTTAATTCTGTATTTAGGACTGATTTTATACTATATATATTATGATGAATATTTGAACGGCGCAACATTTTTAACATTTTATTTTTTGATTCAATATTTATTTTTAGTATTATTAAGTTTTGTTATTTTATGCTATTTTAATTTTTGACAAATACTGATTTTTGACTTGAATAATTTTATCATTTTAATTACTCATACATTACAGATAATTGTCTGATGAATCAATAGAATAATATTTTAATCTTTCATTAAATATAATTCGAATAATTTATACCTAATATTATTATAATTTTATACATAATACTAACAATTAAGTAAAATAATTTTGTTAATTATTATCATATTTTTTGCATATATAAATTCTTAATTAACACAAAAATATTATTAAATAACGATATTGTTAAATGATACTTTATAAACAATTTATAAAGTTTTGTAGGTAATATTGATAATATTACCTGCAATACAAAAATATTGATTTTCCACAAAATATGATAATATGGAGTGAATAATTTAATTTTATTTCACAGACTTTTTTATAAATACTATATGAATTACAATATTTAAATGAGTTTCAAATATCTCAAATTAATATAATTATATTAAGATTTATTAATTTGATCAATAAATTCGATTAATTTTTGATGAAAATATTAAGTTTATCTATTTCATTATTACAACTTAATTACAAAATGAATAGAATTATATATTACTCGAGTATTGAAATATTTCTCCAATATATTATAATTGACAGAATAAATTAGATATTTTCCTATTTTATTATATTTACTGAATGATGAAAATATCATCAAAAAGACTAATACTATATTTTACAAAACGAAATATTATTTATAAATATAATTCGATTAAAATACTATACATGTTCTTGATTTACCTAACCTGGGGGTTAATAAAAATTTAATAAAGCGTTACGTATCGTTATTATTTAATAGTTTAGCCTCACGAAATGATAATCAAATAATTATATGTTATATTATTTAGTATATTTATCATAAAAATAATATAACATTTAATTCTAATATGAATATTATTGATATAATTCTAATATGAATATTATTGATATAATTCTAATATGAATATTATTGATATAATTCTAATATGAATATTATTGATATAATTCTAATATGAATATTATTGATATTAGAATTATATGTAGTAAATATGTTTTTACTACTATTAAATGGTAATTATATAAATACAATATGGAAGTAATACAATATGAAGAAACAGAAATCAAAAATAATTTTGTTTATACTAAAAAAAAATCGGGGGATAAATTATATTTGAATGTTTATCATGGACAGAAAGACGAAATATGTATAACAATATTAAATAATGATGATAAATATGTATTGCCAATTAGCTTATTGGAAAAAATACCATATTTTGAAACATATTTAAAATCTAATTTTTATAAAAATGAAAGTGAAATCATTTTAAATTTTGCACCAACTGCGTTCAGATCTATATTATCAAATGTAATAATAAATGAAACACATCTAACTAAAAAATATTATATTATAAATGATAAATCTACTGAAGATGAAAAAATATATCTGTTTGATTTTTTAGGATTACAAGATTTATATAATTTTTCAATGAAAATCAATATTATCGATATTAAATATTCATGGAAAGATATCAACGATTGTTTTAATAATCAAACAGTAAACAATAAAATTTTACACATTTTGAATATTAAAATTGCTTCGGTCAATGGTTCAAATTTTAAATTTTTGAAAAAATATCCCATTATTTTTGAATGGTATCTTACATCAGACTATTTCTATCATGAACCTATTTGGATTAAATTAGAAATTCTTGAATATTTTTTCCGACTTTAATTTTAATATACTTTTTCTGCTTATATACTTTTCCGCTTGATAAATTATTTTGTATGCTATTATAATTTGATATTGAATTAATCTTTAAGTTTAATACTAGATATCAAATTAAATATATAAATATATCCAAAACTTTAATATTTATCTATAATATTTAGATAATATTATATTTTATTTCTCTATTTTATCAATCAGTATTTTATCAATCACTATTTTAAACTTAATACATTTAAGTTTAAAATTATATTAGTTATTATATTCAGTTAATTAAAACTCATAAAATATGCTGCTTATGATTTATCAACAAATTTTAATAAATTGGGATTTTACTAAATATAGATTTCGGGATGATATTATAAAAATTATTACATTAATATTCACTAAAAAAATTGTTTTTATATTCACTTAAGTATGAGTTCTATTTATAAGATGGAAAATTAATTATATTTAAAATATTGTAAAGATGTATTGCGTTCCACGGAACATATAGAATAACTATTTAAATAACTATTTAAATAACAAATTATAAAATTTTTGTTTTATATTGGCATTTTATTTCGCAATATTATATATTTAGTTCATTATTTTTATCTAATATATTTAGCTATATTTTTATTCCGCAAGATTGTATATTTAGTTAATTATTTTTATCTAATATATTTAGCTATATTGTTATTTAGATAAAAGCTTTAACAAGTTTTCCAGTATATAATAACATATATTATTAACATATATTATTAACATATATTATTAACATATATTATTAACATATATTATCTAATAAATTACGTTAATAAATTACGTTAATAAATCTTTGAACCGTGTTTCACTAAAATATAAGAGTTATAATTTAGGATAATATTTTACAAAACTAGAAGATAATATGTCAATAATTTGTCAAACTATTCTTATAGACTTAAAATGACGTCTAACCTTTCTCAAATTGTTATGTTGGTTATTTTATATTTTTGATTGTGACAAACATATTTTACAGAATAAGACTAATAACAATACCAATACCAATATTATTTTACAGAATGATTATAATACTAATTTATTTAATTACAATATAGTATTAATTACGATAATATTAACAGAACTATTATCATACTAATTTATTTAATTACAATATAGTATTAATTACGATAATATTTAACAGAACTATTGTCATAATATTTAGCAGTACTATTATTATAATATTTATAGTTAATGAACTTTATTTTATATCTCATATACTCAATAATATAATTTGTTTTATTAAAATTATATGTTAAAACATATAATTACATATATTTTTATTCCAAAAGATTGTAGAAAAATAACTTTGAGCTTTCACAGGACATTCAAAGTTATTTTTAGATTACCTGTAGACTTTGGTTTGTGGTTTTGTGTAAAGTCTATGTCTGATAGTTGTGGTGTGGGGAACGGTGTGTTGGGTTGTGGTATAGGGAACAGTGTGTTGGGTTGTGGTATAGAGAACAGTGTGTTGGGTTGTGGTATAGGGAACGGTGTGTTGGGTTGTGGTATAGGGAACGGTGTGTTGGGTTGTTGTATAGGGAACGGTGTGTTGGGTTGTGGTATGGGGAACGGTGTGTTGGGTTGTGGTACAATGTCTTGTTTCTTGTGTGTTAATTTATAGAATAATGATTTTGAGATATTGTAAAATTATTAGATTTTACACTTTAAAATTCAATATTATGTATGATTTATTGACAAATACAATATCAATTTGATGTATTGTATTTATTTTGTCAGTATACTATTTATAACCTATATTTAATTATTAGTAGTTATTTAAGTCGTTCAAAATTTCATAGATAAATTTCGTATTTTGTTTTTACAATTTTATGATATACCGCGAAAATTTGCAATCCCTCTATTGTTTTTCGAGCGATTGTAATTGTTAATATGTTGACAAACACTAGTTTACAACTCTTATAAAATTTTTTTATTCAATTTATAATATAAAATCAAAATATCTAATCTAATCCTTTTTACATCTAAGTAATACCAGTAATATACGATTACTCATATTACATTGACTTTAATTTAACGACTTGCTTAAACTTAAAAGAATTATAAAATTTTATAATGTCGTATACACAAAATTTTATTTAAGAGCTTAGTAAGTTTGGAGAAGAAGTTCATGGTTTTCTACGAAAACCTAGCTCGGTTTCAAAGAAATCTTGAAGAAGATTTCTTTGGTGAAAATCTTATTTTAGACGATACAATTATATTTTTATTCATTATTATAGAAAAGAATATGAGGAAATATTTATTATTATTAAATAATATTTAACGAATAGATAAAATATTATTGGATGAAAAGATTTATGATTTATTAATTACTTGACATTATAATTAATAAAGTTCAATATTGTATTTTTATATTACTTAATATTGTAACCAATAACTTTCTATATTGTGTTTAATATTAAGTACTATTATAACTAATAACTTTGAATGTTATTATTTCACAAAATATATTATTGATAAAAAATATATAAACATATATAGAATACTAGTACAAAAATAAATATTAAAAATATATTTAACCTATGATTTTATTACATTATAATAAAATAGATATAAAGAATTATATGCTGGAATAAAAATGGACTGTATTCACACAATAAAAAGTATTATTAAGGGAAAACGATACATAAAGTGTATTTATATATTATAAAGTATCATTAAAGTAAGAGCTGATATTTATTGTACTTAAGTTTAAAAATACAAAATAATAGATGAATGATAAACTAAATATAGTTTATGCAATAAAAAGATGGAATAAATAATTAAATAGTAAGATAATTATTAAATAAATTAATACAATCATCATAATTGAATAACGAGGTATAATAAGTGCCATATTTCATATGTGTAATAAGTTGAAGTATATTAAGATTAGAAATAGGATCAAAAATATGTATACTTTTACCATAATTCAATAATTTTTGAATATTAGTAATATTAAGACCATTCATATGATAAATATCATATAATTCTAATAAATAACCGTAATTGGATACTAATATATCGATATATTTAGAATCATAATGTTCATATCTTGTAAATATCATTATTAATGCGAGTTCTTCATTAAGTACTATCTTATTTTTCATAAGATCAGAATTGATTTTATACCCTATACAATATTTAAGATCATTACCATAATGTATTCTAATGTCATCATATTCTAGAGGTATTGCTTCAAAGAGAAAATTATGGTAATTTATATCTTTAAAGAGAGGATTATCAAATATATCATCAAGTATATGTTTATATTGGGGTTTAGAATTTCCACTCCTAAATCTAAATCTCAACAAAAAATTTGTTAGATAAATAAGTTGTGGATATAATATTATTATATCTACATATTTTTTTAAAAATAACCCGTTATTATGAAAGAAATATATTATATCCGATACAAATGTCCAATAATAAGGTACTTGTGATATTTTTCCTAATATATTCCATAAATTACTATGATCATGCAAATTAAACTGTTTACACTCTTCATGATAACCATCCCACGTTATTTTTGATATTTTTTTTGCGTACATATTATCAAATATCATATTCTTTACTATAATATCGAATTCTTCCACCATATTTTTCATGTCTAAATATTTATATAGCATTCTTCCATTATATTCCTCATTAAAATTATCCATTATTTCTTCCTTTGACAATATTTGTTTTTTTGATGTTATTTCCTCACCTTTCTTTTCTCTATGTATATATTCTATTACTTTTTCCCATGCATTAATATCAAAATCTAAATTAATTACATCATAGCTTGATTCTATAAAATTACCATCTAACATTTTTCTGAACCATGGTATCTGTTCTAATATTACTTTATCAATATTATATGTTTTATTCTTATTTTTTATTCTTATCATATTTTTTGCTCTGTAACACAATCTTATTTTTATCATCTTTATCTTAATCTTTGTTATATTATAACATATTTTGCTCTGTAACACAATCTTATTTTTATCATCTTTATCTTAATCTTTGTTATATTATAACATATTTTCTATCAAATTATCCCATTTTAAATTTCTCTAGTGTATTTTATATAACTATTCCAATATATCATAAACATAAATTACTATTAATCATTTTTATTAACACTAAAAATTACATTAATAGTTCTTAAATAACTATTTAAGTGGCTTTCCCTTTTTCAATAATATTTACATAAATATATTATATTATTCCATATAACTATTAATACATCTAGATATTATATAATGTTATTTTAATAATGTATACTACTTTATAAATATTATTTACTAATTATAAATATATTATTTCTATAACTATAAGGATAATATTTACTAAAGCATTAAGATAATATTTTACGAAACTATAAGGATACTATTTAACTGAACTATTAAGATATTATTTATGGGTGGTACTATAAGAATATTATTTTACTGAACGTTCAAGATATTATTTATTGAATTATAAGAATATTATTTTACTGAACGTTCAAGATATTATTTATTGAATTATAAAATATTATTTTACTGAACGTTCAAGATATTATTTATTGAATTATAAAATATTATTTTACTGAACGATCAATATAATATTTTGCTCAACTATAAGAATATTATTTTACTGAACAATTAAGATATTGTTTTACTGAACTATAAGGATATTATTTACTGAGCGATCAATATAATATTTTACTGAACTATAAGAATATTATTTTACTGAACTATAAGAATATTATTATACTGAACGATTAGGATATTATTATATGAAACGATCAACATATTATTTTACCGGAACTATAAGGGTATTATTTTATGAAACGATCAACATATTATAAATCAACAAGTTACAGAATTATATTCTTGTGTGAAATAATATCCAAATCGATAAGTTACAAAATTACATTCTCGTATGGAATGCTATCCCAATCCTTGTTGCAGAATTATTTTGCTGAAACTGTAAAATATTTCAAACCATAAAATATTACTTAACTATAAATATTGCGAAACCATAAAATATTGTAAACTTTATGAAAAGAATATTATAAACTTTATGGAAAGAACAAAATAAACTTTATGAGAATGTGATAAACTTTATCATAATACAATACGATAAAGTTTACGAAAAAGAATACGATAAAATTTACGAAAAAGAATACGTAAAAGAATACGATAAAATTTATGAGAATACAATACGATAAACATTATGAAAAAGTTTACGGAAAATAATACGATAAAATTTATGAAAAATAATACGATAAACTTCATATTAACACAATAAGATGAATTTTATAGAAAGAATATTATGAAGTTTATAATAGAAAATAGGATAAACTTTGTGGAAAAAATACAATAAAATTTATAATAATACAATAAAGTTTATGGAAAAGCGTACGATAAACTTTATGCAAAAGAATACGATTAACTTTATAGAAAAGAATACAATAAACTTTATAATAATAGGATAAAGTTTATGGAAAAAATACGATATCGTTTATGGGAATAAGATAAACTTTTTCGCAAAGAATATGAGATAAACTTTTATGTAAGAGAATAAGATAAAGTTTATGAGAATACAATACTTTATTAAAAGAATACGATAAAGTTTACGAGAATACAATACGATAAAGTTTACGAGAATACAATACGATAAAGTTTACGAGAATACAATACGATAAGTTTATGAGAATACAATACTTTATTAAAAGAATACGATAAAGTTTACGAGAATACAATACGATAAACTTTATGGGCAAGAATATGGAAAAGAATACGATAAAATTTGCGGAAAAGAATACGATAAACTTTATGGAAAAGAATACGATAAACTTTATAGAAAAGAATACGATAAACTTTATAGAAAAGAATATGATAAAATTTGCGGAAAAGAATAGATAAAATTTGTGGAAAAGAATACGATAAAATTTGTGGAAAAGAATATGATAAACTTTATGGAAAAGAATACGATAAAAATTATGGAAAAAAATACGATAAAAATACTCGCAGGGTTATTCTGTAAAGATCTATGTGTTTATTATGTGGAATATTGGTATCTTGATTGTATATATTTATTATGTAGAATATTGGTATCTTGATTCTATTAAATAGTTTAATTTTGTGAAATATAGAATTTGTCACTAATATTAAGTTGTAACCACGTTTTATAAGTATATTCAATAGAGTAGAAATATAGAGAATAATTGAGATGAATTAATTATAGTATTAATTATAGTATTAATAGTAATTTTAATAAATAGAAAATGGGAGATAAATTTTTTGTTCGCTAAAAATTTATGGTTGGTTAATAAAATGAGTTTAAGTCAATGTGAAATTGATGATGAAGGAAATCCTTTTTACCTCCAAGTAATACCAGTAATATACGATTACTCATATTAAATATACTTTAATTTATCATCTTGCTTTAACTTATAATAAAATTTATAATGTCGTATACACAAAATTTTATTTAAGAGCTTAGGAAGTTTTAAGTAGAAGTTAAGAAGATGCGTTTGTGAAAATCTTGTTTGAGACGATTCATTTATATTTTAATTCAAAAAGGGTGTAAAAGATATAAGAAAATCAAAATGATATATTATTGCTGACGAAAAATGAACAATTTAATTAAGGAAAAATTAATATAAATTAATAAGAAATGAAACAAAATAATTCCGATAAAAAGTTAATATCTCGGTTTGAAAGGTATGATTATGATGGTAAAAGATTGAGAAGGGGAAATCATTATAAAGGATATGTATATAACGATAGTTTAGAGTTAGAAGAAGCTGAAATATCGATTCTAGTAGATGTCCATAACTTAAATTTGGAAAGAATATTGCCATCCATTAAAAAACTAAAACTAAAAATATGTAATCCAGCTAATAAATACGATTTAAATGATTTAACATTTTTATCATCTCTAGAAGAACTACATATTTCTGGTACTTGGTCTACAAAGTTAATGTTATTCAACTGTAACAAACTCTAAAATATTCCACTTAAAATTTTACAAATTAACGAAATAGATATTGATCCCCTTGATCCTGCCTATGATTCTCCATTAGTAAGAAACAAAAAATATTCCCATATTAAAAATATTAATATAAACGATTTTATTTTTAGTTATATTATCACAAATAATTACCAATTACCTTACTATATCCAAGGCGATAATTTTGTTATACAAAAATGCTATAATAGTTATCAAACTATTTATACATCGTCAGATAAACTTCATATTGTTCCATTATCAAAAAAAGAATTTGTAAATATTTTAGATGAATCTTGTTCGGATTTCGAAAATTTTACATTTATTACTGAACGAGATTTGTGGGTAACTGACACTTTATAATATTAACAGTATATCAAATATTTATTATGATATTTATTATGATATCAATTATAATATTTATAATATCTATTATGATATTTATTATGATATCTATTATAATATTTATAATATCTATTATAATATCTATTATGATATTTATTATGATATCTATTATAATATTTATAATATCTATTATAATATTTATAATATCTATTATGATATTTATTATGATATCTATTATAATATTTATAATATCTATTATAATATTTATAATATCTATTATGATATTTATTATGATATCTATTATAATATTTATAATATCTATTAT
>Ga0209935_1002620_pt1 | contig 21200 bp, 31 predicted proteins | sample ThiBio_1000_plan_2_FD_183958 | JGI IMG/M metagenome (GOLD analysis project Ga0209935, IMG submission 183958) | Wastewater bioreactor microbial communities from Cape Town, South Africa - Thiocy_cont_1000_plan (SPAdes) | ecosystem: Engineered > Bioreactor > Thiocyanate-remediating >...
AAGCTCTCCAATGCTTTCTCCCGCGCTTTCTTCCTCTTCTCGCGCGCGCTCTGCTTCCTCTGCTGCTCTCGTTCCCTCGCGCGATGCCCCTCGTGACCTCGTCGCTCCCCTCTCGACTGCCAACGCCCCCGTGACCTTGAATTGCCTCGCCACCGCACCAACATGAGCCTTTGGAGGTTCATTTGCCATTTGGTGCCCCAACGATGAGGATTTGTATTTTTACTCTCGTTCATCAGTGATGAGCGCCAAGAGCACCAGCCACGACGACACGACATCGCGTGCTTGCGATCGAGGAGCTTGCCACTGAGAGCAACCAACACTCGTCCCTTTCAAGATGTACGTCGAATGTTCGTGTGCTTTTTGGTTCGAGAAGCAGAGAATCGCAACGTGGCGTGCGTGGTTGAGGTCGCTTTGGATGTCGAGCTCGAGTCGTGTGGGTCTTCTTGATGGTGCTCGTTGTGCTCGTGGCTTGCTCTCGTCCTGCCTCGTTATTTCAGGTCTGTTGGTTGAGATTGTTGAGTGTTGGAGGTGCGTTGGTGATAGTTTGGTCGAGTTCATGTTGTTGGAGGTCGATGTGGAGCGAGTTTGGTTTGTTTCACGCGTTCCACGATCATGAGGGAGAGGCCCAGAGAGCGGCTGCCCATCCACTTGCCCACCACACCGCATATGCACGCGCGATTCAAGAAGGCCTCACACGACACGGTACCGTCAACGAGCTTGCGCTTGTTGATGGTTGTGTGGATGATTTGGAATTGTTTGTGGCCTCGCGAGGGAGTTGGAGAGTGTTCTCGACGTGAAGGCCGCCTCTTTCTCTCTTTTCGTGTGTCGTTGGTGAGTGGGTGAGTGTGAGGCCTTCTCCTTGTTGTTGTTGTGCGATTGGATTCGTTCACCGATCAATGGCCTCTCCCTCCTCGTTGCGCTCTCTCGTTCTCCCACATGCTTGTTCGATGGGATTCATGATTTATCGTCGAGGTTTGATGGTCCAGAGTTGAATGGTTGATGAGATCGGTGTGCGTTTGCGTTCTTGTGTTGACCGCTCACCCCAAGCCACTGCTCGACTCGCTGACACAGGTGCACGCTCGGTTCTTGCTCGTGTTGCTCGAAAACAACCCCAACTTGGCCTCCTTCTTCAAGGTACTCACTCACACGAATTTATCGAGCAAGTTTCGAGGGCCGTTGGCAATGATCTTGCGATCAACAGGTCAATCGGCGACCAAGCAACACAAGAGGAGCAACCGAGGCAGCAACGTGTCGATTCTCACACACATCGAACGTTTGGATGATTTGGTTGCTTCTTCTTCTTCAATCGTTCTCCTCGCTCGCACGCACACCAACGAGAGTCGGTACGTGTTTGGTTCATCACAATCCATCGTGAGGGAGGGAATGTGGGCGTGGGTGCTTCTCGTTCACCAAGAATCTCTCCCTCTCTCTCGCTTGAGTTTGAGGTTTGTTGGTTGATTGGTGGCTTCAACAAATCTCTCTCGTGGTTGTTGATGAAGATTGTGGATTGTTGAAGGAGATTGATGGATATTCAGAGGTTGTTCGAATTGATTTGTGAGTTTGTGAGCACCAAATCGCACGACAACCAACCAACGAGAGAGCGCGAGCGCGAGAGAGGAAAGGAAAAGGCGGGAAAGCAGATAAGCTCCCACAGCTATACTATTAAGGCACCCCAGAGGCCTGTGATTGGGTGATGAAGAAACTTCCATCGCTCGAAGTCGAAAGTTCGAGTTGGAAGATTCGAACGCGCACCACGAAAGGAATAAAAGCCTCGCCGCCCCAACACCAAACCCCAACCAACCCACTCAACCATCTCAACCAGCCCAAATCCAAACCCAAACCACTCAACCCAACACAACAAGATGTCGAAGGAGCAACAACAAGTGATCACAGGCCACCGACTGGAGGTGGTTGTCGAGGAGGCGCGCGAGATCAAGGCCACGAACTTCTTCTCGACCACCGAGTCGGACGCCTTCTGCGAGCTGAGCGTGCTCGATGGCATCGTCAAGAAGACCGAGGTGCAGTTCAAGACCCTCACGCCCACGTGGAACGAGAAGTTCACCTTGTACGTCGAGACCCACAGAGAGAGGCCCACAGAGAGAAAGAGACCTTCGTTCGGCAGTTGACAATGTGTGCCTGGTTGTGGTTGGTTCCAGTGAGTTGAGCGCCATTCCGGAGGCCGAAGTGTTGTCGGTCACGGTGTGGGGCCGACACGTGGTGTCGAAGAACACCTTCATCGGCCGTGTCGAGATCCCTGTGACGATGGTGATCGAACCACTCGTGCTCGATCTCGCGAGCTACAAGGAGATGGCGCCCGTGACTCGATGGTTCAAGTTGTTGCCGCAGCACGGCTCGAACGCGTGGGAGCAAGCTCCGGGCTTCATCCGCATGACGCTGCAGTACAAGTATGTGCCCGAGGTCGTGCCGACGCGAGTCGTTCCATCGGCTCCTCCGATCTCGACCACGTCGGGCGTCGTGTTGCCGGCGCCATCGACGGCGCAGCCTCCGAACACGACGTTGTGTTACCAGTGCCCGCTGTGCTCTCAGCTGTTCGTTCCCGATACGATCATGAGTCATATGCAAGCGTGTGCCGCTGGTGCTCCGTCGCCAGTCCCCGCGGCCACCATGGTGGCTGCTCCTTCGGCGGTGGCTCTGCAGCAGCAACAGCATCAACAGGCCCCCAACCCGTTCAGCCACCCTCCACCGCACTTTGTGCCGTTCGGTGCTCCTTCGGCGCCTCAGTTCCAGCAGCCATCGTACATCTCGTCGGTTCCTCAAGAGCAACAACAAGCGGTTGGAGTGCCGGTTCCTCAGCAGCAACAGCAGCCGCAACAAGCTGCCTCTCCTCCTCAGAACAAATATGGCCCTGCGATGGGCGTGCCAGTCTACCCTCCTGGTGTCATGAATCAACTTCAGCAGCAACAGCAGCAGCAACAGCAGCAGCAACAACAGCAGCAACAACAGCAGCAACAACAACAGCCGTTCGCACGTGCTCAGTCGCCCACCAACACGATGCAGCAATCGTACATCACCTTGCCGCCGAACTATCCGCCTCCTCCTTTGCCGGTCGGCGAGCAACAGCAGCAGCAACTGAACTCGATGCCGTCGTTCACCGGCGTGTCGACCTACACTGCGACGCCGCTTCCGACCTCAGACATTTCGCAGTACTACTCGTACGCCACCACCATGGTCGGTGGCCCGGCTCATGCACAGTAATTTCGCGTGAGCCTTGAGCCTTCTGCACCCGTGATGGGAAGGCCCCTACTTGTACATTGTAAGAGCCATGTGAAATACAGTACCCGCTAGCTTCTTGTTTTCCATACGATTCTGAGCCAGCTTGTGAGATCGGTTCCGGAAGTCAGTTCGAGTTGTTTGGTTGCGCTGTACAACAATTTCTCTCATTTCATTCGTGCTCTCATCCACAACGCATCTGTTCGATTGTTGGCTCGGTTGTTGGCCAACGATGGGTGATCATATCGATGATCAAGAAGCACTGCAAGAAGCGTTACTATCGGCAGTCGAAGAGGGTAGCGTCGAGCACGTCGAGCAGCTACTCGCACGCAATGCAAGCGTCGCGCACTCGTTCGATGGATGGACGGTGCTACATGCGTGCGCTGCACAAGGCAACGAGCACGTGATGCGCTTGCTACTCGAGCGCCAAGCCAATGTCGATGCCACCGATCAATCACTCTCTACACCCTTGATACACGCTGCGGGAGCCGGGAACACTGAGTGTGTTCGTATTCTGCTGAGTTCACGCGCCGACGTCAACGCGCTCGACTCGACGAGCTCGAGTGCATTGATCCACGCAACTACCGAAGCACACTTGGATATCGTTGAAATGCTGCTGCTCCATGGAGCAGACAAGCGTATTTGTACAGTACGATTGACTCTCGTAGAGCAGCTACACTTGAATGTGTGTCAAGCTGATTCGATTCGATTCAATGTGTGGCTGTGATATCGATAGAACTCTCGCTATCAACGAGGCACTGCGGTTGAACTGGCACGCACGCCTGAGCTGCGGCACTTGATTCAAGCCACTGGTATGCCAAACAACTCCTGCTCTCAACGATTACAAGCGTGCTCGTTGACGTACGTCGCTTCCTTTGACTCGATGCACTCAGAGTATCGATGGAGCGTTCGGAAGCATTGCTACGCTCCTGCACGCATGAAACAAGCCATCCACATGATGGTGATGCTACGCTCGATCGAACGCCTGTCGGTCGTCTCGCTGCTGCCCAACGAAATCTTGATCGAGATCTTTGAAGCGCTCGATGTCAACTCATTTCTTGGTGAACTGATACCGTCCTCGAGTGCTCGTGATGGAGGAGATCACAGTGTGTTGCAGAGCCATCAACAATACGCGGCCATGTAGCAGTAGCATACAAGCACAACAGCAAGAAAGATATATCGCACGAGGGGATCTCACTCTTATTCTTATTGGCGCGTTAGCTGTTTGCTATACAGAAAAAGTACACTGATATCGACAAGGCACACAGGATCGAGAAGCACAAGATAATGACGGCAACCACGTAGTTGCCCTCTGACGACTCCACCTGTATCACGGCATCTAGAGAGTGGAGCGAGGGAGAGATTCATACACCGATTAGATGATACTCGTGTTAGGTCACTGAGGAAGCATAGCTGCTCGTACCACAACGAGAGATGCTCCATCTAGAGGAACTACACGGCTGGCGTGAAGAGTCGCCAGATGTCGCAGCAGCCATGCAGAAGCCAGTACCGAGACCGGTCGAGCACCAGCCACAGTCCTGGCCCTTGACGAGACACGATTGACAATCGAACAAGATGCTACAGCTCAACAACGGCTCGCAAATGGTGCCCAACCACTTGGTGAGGCATTCGCACTGCGGCGGTCCATTGTCCCTTGGGATGCACTGGCCGCCTTTGCAGGACTCGCTGCATGGAACTGCATTCGCAACGCCTCGGTGAGCTTCGTGTTGCTGGAGCCGAAGCCTCATTGCACGCAACGTACGCCGTGGCATCGAGCAGAAAGGACCGTAGTAGTCTCGAGTACAAGTACACGCAGCAGTAGGATCACATACTCCTTGGCGCGCATCGACCGAATCGTACGCCGCTGGATCGAATTGGTACTCAACCGCTGCTGTGGCGTTGACGATGCCCCAGCCACATTGATTGTTGGGCGTAGAAGAGTTGGATGCTGTCGCTAATAGTGCTGCACGAACCTAGAGTTTATCAATGGCCAAGTGTGAGCGAGGAGGGAGAGTGAGTGAGAGAGAGAGAGAGAGAGTGTACATACTTGAAAGGCACTCCAACTAGGATGCGCTTGTAGTATCAATGCACAAACACCTGCAACTAACGGAGTTGCAAACGACGTTCTGACAGAACAACATAGACACGAGTGAGTGAGTGAGCTCGATTTCCAACTGATATGACCAGTTTCTCTCTCATTGCATACCCGCTTGCAAGTTTGTACTCTCCCAAGTAGTTGGCGACTTTGACTTGGAATCCCATGGCACATGTATCTGGCTTCTCATACGAAATGTACGTATTCAGCCAGTGTGCACAACTCCTCTCCGCTTCTCGTGATGTATGGCATACCTTGATTCGTCCGTCGATCGTAGGGCCAAGAGCTGAGAAGATTGCCAACTCGCCAGCCACAGTCACAGCCCCGACGGTGATGGCATTCTGTGCATCAGCTGGAGTATCAAGACCTCGGATCGAACGATTTCCTGCAGCTTGAACGACCACGACACTACGTTCTACGGCAGCATCGACAGCCCTGGCAGGCTTCGAGGTCTTGCCGTCGAGATCCGGATAGAGCCACCAGTTCGAGTAGCCGACCGACGACGAAACGACATCGGTACCAAGCGCTTCTCCCCATTCGAGGCCTGCCACATAGTAGTCCTCTTCGATGGGCGTCTCCTGTAGATGTATGGCCGAGAGAGCACACTGGTTGGTTCTCTGTGCCACAGCGCGCCTTCGGTATGGAGCAGTCGTAGATACCTTTGTGACGTCTTCGGTCTTTGCCAACAGGTAGCCAGCATCGAACGCTGGCCCGTAGAGTGCACCGTCAGCTCGACCACCAGCAACCGAGGTGGTTGCCGTGCCGTGATCTTCGGCGCTCTGTAATGTGGCACGTTTGGTGGCTCCTTCGACATTACTTCGTCCATGTACAAAATCGTAGTGCGCAATGATCTTGGGCATTGCTGGATGCTCGAGATTGTAGCCTAGAGTCGTGTTCGAGCGAACGATCGGATGGAAAGAGAGCAGGTGTTAGCAGCGGTTCTCGGCTCACTCACGCAGCCGGTCGATTGGCCACGAACCCGAATCGAGCATCAGGATTTGAACGCCACTGCCATTGAGACCCCGGTTGTGCAGCGGAATGACCGAGATAGCCTCGAGCTGTGTGCGTGATCCGCCATATCGAAGTTCGTTCGTGGCCATGTTGGCGTTGACCTGGCGGCGGCCATGATTCGCTCGAATGACGGATGGCTCTTGGTCGCTCTCGAGAGCCATGGACGAGTCTTGAGCACGAGGAACGGTGACTTCTTGTCGTCGTTCATACGATCGCACAATGTCGATCTCTTGTACAAACTCCAGCGCACACAAGCGATCGAGTAGACTCGAATCGCGTTGTAGTAAGGAACGCGAGATCGAGATCGAGATCGCATTGAGCCAACGAGATATCGAGCGTAGCTCCACGAGGTATCCTCCTCCTCTTCCTCCTCGTGAGGCAGCTGCATCTTCATAACCACGCATTCGAACTGCAAGGTTCGGTAGTGCATGACACGATTCACTCGACGACATGAATCCGAGTGCTTCTTGTTGTTGGTTCGGATACCAATCGAATTGATCGAGTGGCTGCCTCTCGATGATACTCTCGAACAGTAGGCGAATGTACTTGGCACTCACTGCACGATCACCTTCGAGCCATGCCTGTATTCGATCATGATCGTAGCAAGCGAGTGACGTACGATAGATACTGATCAGTGAGTTGAGCTGCCTCTGCCTATGACGGGGACAGAGAGAGAATGAGAGAATGGCACCTTTGCATGTCGATGGCGTCGAGCGATGGCCTTGTCTGAGAGGCGGTATCCATGACCGAGAAGCTCGCCTGCGTGTCGTATCCTATCATAGAGCCGCTGCGTTGTCGGCGTCATACTGAGGCCGCTCGGTGGCGTCGACGAAGATAGCTGCTTCACGAGTTGCGTCATGTTGTGGTGTCGTTGATTGCAAGCATCGTGCGAGTGCTTGTCTGTGAACGAGATCCACAGCCGAAGATCATCGGCTTGTGCAAGACTGCACTCGATTGGTTCAGTCACCCGATCCTTCTATGCATAGCCATGCAAACATAGCGCCATCGCCACATACGTTCGAACAATATCTGGATGCAGGGGAGTTGAGTTTGGTGCAGTTGATCGAGAGGAGTGCTGCTGATGCTCATGAAGCAAGAGAACGTGGCGCAGTGTCGCAGTGAGTTTGTGCGAGTTGAATCGATCGGGTTTCGAGGTAGAGTCGTCAATCGAGACAGCACTCGATGGGACAGTGACCATGACCAACAGCATTGAGGTGATGACGATCAGTGTCATCACAAGAGAGCCAATGTCATGTTGAGGTTGGCGATGGAGGAGGTGATGCATTGTTGAAGGAGCGAGTGAGCGAATGAGATAGCACTGTTCTTGACCTCAACACCAGTACCCAACCAATTCCGCGCGCCCAGGCCTTCAGCACTCGAGCACTCGACAACCACTGCTGGACCATGGAGCACAACCCATAAGCCACCGGACCGAGAGTTGATTCGTGATATAAGAGCAAGGGCGTGTGGATGGCATGGTACTTCTCGGCTTCGGCTTCGAGCAAGTGTAGTATCTGTTCTTATCAGTGTAATATCTGATACGTACCTCTCCGGAGGTACCATCAATGTTATCGAATTTGTGACTCTGGGGGAGTGGGAGTGTTGATGGGCGACTTGGTCGACCATCGCCTGCTCGACTATCGGCCTTGCACTGCACTAGCTGCTTGGTACCATCCGGTAGACCCCAACCCTTCCTTCTCTCTTTCTTTCGATTGTGTGTATGTCTTTTTTGCGTGTCAATATGCATCAGCAACAATATCGCGAAACAATCGAGCTATAGATGCCGCACTGCAAGTAGCGCCGCAGTCGCGAGTGCCAACCAGGCGTTGGTAGTCTTGAGCTCGGCCCACACGGCCTCCCACTGCTGCCGACCGCGCACCAGCGCCTCGAACGGTATGTTGGAGGTGATCTCGTCGATGGCGGCCGACAGCTCTCCTCCCGAACCTCGCCGGTAGCGGTAGTCGATGTGCGTCGTTCCGATGACGCCCATGGCAATCGGTCCCGAGCACAGCGCCACGGTGCTGGCGAAAGGCGTACGCAGCGCGGCTCCGGCTGCAAAGAGCGCCAGACTCCATAGCATCGGATGGCGAGTGATGCGTTGGATACCACTCACGGCGCCATCGGCGTCGCTCGTGCGTGAGCCAAAGTCCATCGGGCAGCGAGCCTTGAAGCGCATCGTCAAGATACTGCTACCGCCGCTAGTTGACTCGGTAGCATCGCTGCTGGTCGTCTTGCTCTTGTGCTTGCTGTCGTCGCTTGGCGTCGGCGCTGTTGGTTCGACGTCGACCTTGGCTTGCACGAGCTCGACCGGCACCTGGAGCTTGGGCAACAGCTGCGACGCGAGCACCAGTCCGGTGCCTTGAAGCACGAACGACGCCAACACTAGCGGTCGAGGTACGCGCGACGCCCAGATGCGTGTCTCGTTTCGATAGCGCAAGAAGCCGTACGCGACCGAGAGACATGCACCGCCCGAGAGCGTGTTGTACACGGCATGGTAGATATCGTTGCTCGTGGCGGCGATCAGTTGCTCGCGATACTGCGATAGCGCCAGGTTCTCGGCGACGAATGCTGCCCAGCCGAGCGAAACCCAGCGCACAGCGCGATCACTGACGAAGGCGCGAAGCATGTCTGACGAAGAGAGAGGGAGCGATTGGAGAGTGAGGAGGTCAAGAACAGTAACCAATTAGTGTTTGCTCGTACTACAACTGTCTGGCCCGCACCTGGTGGTGGTAGTGCACCGTTTGACTCATGGCCTTCTGCTCCTACTCAGGTCAGCGCTACACCCGTGCCCAGCGATGCAGTGTCGAATTGAGCCGTCCTATTTCTTCTTCGGCGTCCTGGCTTGTCTCAATCAAAATTGCACGAGTCGGGTAGCAGCTACAAGTAACCTCACCTCCAATCGCTGCAACGAGTGCGCATACGAGAACCTCACACCCTGGCGCGTTCGGCTGGGCTTGCGGTCTTGTTATTGTTCTTGTTATTCGACCTATGATGTTGGCGCCGTCAATTTCGGGTGCTTTGCGGTATCAGCACGTGCGGCGGTGCTTACTCATTTTCCCTTAACAGGCCAACCTCCTTCTCTCTCTCTTTGCCTCCCTTTCTCTCTCTCTCTCTCTCTCTCTCTCTCTCTCTCTGCCTCGTTCCTTCTTCCCCAGTTCCGCCGTTAGAACAACACGATCGACCATTTGCCTAGCACACACACACGAGCAGCATATCGTCTTCGCAGTTACTGCTTCGAGCTTCCATCACGATGGAGCGACGTCGGCCTGTGTGGGTTGGTTCAACAGCCCACTCTTGGTCCTTCGCTTCGATGTTGCTCGTGTTGAGCGTGCTGGCTGGCGCATACGTTCAGCTGGTGGCGGGCCAGTGCATGGTACCGTCCACTGGTGAGACTGGGTACGATACCATGCGCCATTTGGCTGGCCATCGATGGCCGCCACTATCGCCATCGTATCATATCAACATTAGGGGCGTCATCAAGTACACTGACCGACATCATGATGTAACCGACAGCGGCGATGGATATCTAGCAACGTTTTCATCGACACTACGCATCTACAACGTCTATCATCATCAAGTACGGCATGGACGCTCTCATTCGCGCCATATGTATGTGTATCAGCACCTCCGCTACTAACCGAGACCAACGTTGTTTGCCGCGCAGGAAGCCGAAGTTGTGTGTATGTGTACTTCTCCCATACCGTTTGGAGTTGCTCACGAACGATGTACGTGTTGGTTGGTTGGCTCAAACGCAACTATCCTTGTCGATCGTAGGTTTGGACCCAATCGCAGGAACGATTTGCGGTCCTCCTATCATTGCGCACTCGGCCATCCCGGGCTTCTCGGCCATATACTCCACACTGCAAACGCCTCCCGGCTTCGATGGGCAGATCATGCTCAACGAACAATACTTGTTCTTCACTGCCACGGCGTACGACAACACCAACGCCTATCCACACTGGGGAATCGTACGTTGCGCCAGTGACTCTCGCCTGGCGAAGTGCGCGCGCGTGTGTGGCGTACAAGAGCTCAACGAAGCCTGCGTACGAGTAGGCGTGCTTCGATACGCTCGCTGGCGGACCAGGCGCCTACTGTAGCACCGGCGGTTTCCTGGCACTCGGCACTTCGCCAGTCAACCCATCAACGAGCACGAGCTACGGCGGAGGCTTGGTGGCGTTCCCTGGTGGAGTACCGAACCAATTCCTCACTTTCGGTGCGTGATACAATGGGTGGCGAGTTGGCGCGCATCAAACAACAACAACAACAACAACATACCAATCGCACTGTTGCTGGTGGGGATGATGGTGGTGGTGATGGTGCTTGCGTACTTTAGGTGGAGACCTGTCGCTGTACTGCGTGGTTCTCAGTGGAACCACGGGAGCAATGTCTCCTTGTCCAGCACCGCACAACTCCCCCTTGACGCCCTCACTGGGCGGTACGACCGCCAGCGCACCATTGCTATTGACACTGGGAACAAAGGTGTACGCGACGTACGAGGACGGCACCAACACCTACGTCATGTGCTACGACTTTAGCCAGCTGTTCCCGTACCCGTGCAACAACCCAAGCCCCGGAATCACGGCACCAGTGATGATGTTTAGTGGCTCACCCGAGCTCTACAACACGTGGTTTGCGTACGACGCGACAATGACTCCGACTCACATTTGTACGTCGTTCTTTCGACAGATCCAACTCTCGTGCGTGCAATTGTCCGACGGCGCCATGATCACCACCTTGCCAAGCTACGTTTCGGACTCGAATTGGTTCCTCGGAAACCTCGGCTCGCATGCGACTATCGGCACCAAGTCGTTCTTTAGCTTACACAACGATGTATTGGCCGATGCGATCAGTACGTTGGGACTCTCGGGGCACGAGAGAATGGTGGTGGTGGTGGTGGTGGTTCCCTATTCTTACCGATAGCCATGCTTCATTCGTGACCAACGCTGACAGGGTGTTGGGACTGGGCCAGCAATGCCCAATGCGGGCAGTTGGTAGCACCTGCTCATAACTCCTTCTACTACGCCATCACGGTCGATCCTGACGGTTGCATGTGGGCACTCTCGGATAGCCAATTCTCAGTCAACTTTGACGTCAACTTAAATACGCCGTGCGCCACCGCACCGCACGGCATCGCCAATACCGACTTTCTGCTCCTCAACACACCGATCCCATGCATGTCGAGCGTGGCATACGACGTGCTGGCCAACGACGTGTTCATCTTTCCGTCGTCTCTGACGGCAACCTCGAGCAGCCCGGTAACCTCGAGCGCCGTCACCATCGGGCCACCTTATGAGCTGCAGTGGACGCCACCGAGCAGTTGCAGTGGCGCCGGCTGGACCGGCATTGCGACCGTGTCGTACCGCGTGTGCTCGAACGCATGGGCCACCTCGAGTGCCACCGCCAATTGGTACATTGTGTCGAATCCGGGCCCGATCGTGCTGCCGTCCATCAGTTACACGGTGGTGGATTTTCAGTCGACCACCGTGCCGCTTAGCGACTGGATCATGCAAGGAGTGTTCCCGATCGACTACAATTCCTTCCAGATCCTGACCAACGTATCGCCGCAGATCGGCTGGGTCACCTACAATCCGAGCCCGATCCCATCGCTCACCTTCCTTCCCAACCGCAACCTGGCGGCGCCTCTCGTCATCAGGACGCAAATCTGCGACAACCCCGGAACGATCGGATCGCCACCAATCACCATTCCTCGCGTGTGCAAGCAGACGGTCGTCACGTTCGTTCCGTACTACGTGCACTGGGCCGCTCCAAACCTCGATCCGTACACGTTTTGGTACATGTACTGGCCGGGATACATTGAATGGAATTGTACGTCGCTCTGCTCATTTCAACGGGCTCTCCCTGCTACTAACAATGTCCGTTGCATTCCACGGCCGTGCAGCGAACCTGCCCGATGACTTTCAGCTGCAGCTCGCACTCGTCAAGCTACCGTCCATGACCAACGTGGCCAACTTTGTTCTGCCTCTGCAAGATATCAACGGCAACGCCACTTGGACTCCAGTACGAGGACGGCTAAACAACATGGATCACTTGCGTTCCTTGTACTCACGCTAAGATGCACTCGATGTCTGCATTGTAGCACAATATGATGCCCGGCAAGTATCAATTGTACATCAAGAGCTATGGCAACTCGATTCCCGCGTTCAATCATGGTTACCAGTGGCCTAGTAGTGGTGTCATCGAGGTACTGTCAACTGTCAATATGTGAGTAGTCACTGATGAAATGTACTCACTCTCACTCATTCATTCTCACTCTCCCCAGCTGCGAATCAAGCCACCAAAAGGTTGATACCATCAAACTGCCGTGACTGCCGTTGCCTTTGTTCATATATATAACCCTATCACACCACATCACATCACACTCAGCCAAACTACTCGTGCTCCATTTGTTGAAACGAGTAAGCAAACTCTCTATCACATACACTCGCGTTCATTGCAGCTTCATCAAGAGTTACTCTGGCGGTGCGCGATGGTGCTGTAGGTTGGCGCCAAATCGAGCACCAAGGCGCGTCTACTGTTCTTTGCCTCTGGAATCACTCGCGCAACCACTGCGTCTCTCACCATTTAGCTCGCTCCCTCGCTCCCTCTGCATCTCTCTTCTCTCTCTCTCTCTCTCTCTCTCTCTCTCTCTCTCGCATGATGCGTTCTTCTCAACCACATCCGAGTGCTCAATTAGCTAACGCTGTTGCAGCTGGAGATGTGGAGTTAGTTGGAAGCTTGTTGGCGCAAGGTGCTGGCGACGGGAGCGCGTACTCATGGGAACGCCTCACGCCCATCCAGCAGGCGCTCCATAATGCCACTCGAGCGGGTCATCTGGGCGTCTGTCGCGTGATACTCGAGCACCACACAAAAGTCAATCAGCAACCAGCAAGCACACTGGTGAACTCGGTAGGCGGCCATGGTTACTCGCCGTTACAGCTGGCTATCACGCTCGGGTTCGATGATATCGCACGAGTGCTGATGCTCGAGTACGACGCCGACTTCCTGCAGCCGGTTAGCCGTATGCCGAGCGCCTTGATGCTGGCTGCGAGGAAGGGCAACGAAGCCATCATGCGCACCATGATCGAATGTCTCGATCGAACGCCATCGGCTTCAAACGACTCCAGTATCTCGAGGCGAGTTCAAGCGCTCACGCAACTGGATGGCAATGGCCGTTCGGTGCTCCATGAAGCTATCGAGAGCTCGAACCTCTCGCTCGTGCGGCTGTTGCTCGACTCGGGTGTCAGCGTCAATGCAAGCAATCAGCTTTCGGATACCGCGCTACATCAAGTTGTACGCCCTCGGTACAACTCACGAATCGCCAACGCCAACGAGCTCATACATCTGCTGCTCGAGCACCGAGCTGACCTTGAGGCTCGCGGTCGCGACGATTCGACGCCGCTGCTGGCAGCCTTTTCACCATGGAAGTCTGACGAGGTTCAAGACATGGTGCAGATGCTGCTCGATCTCGGCGCCGACATCACGGCATCGAACAGCGAGGGCTACACGGCATTGCATCTCGCGGTCGAATGCAACATGGAGTCGATCGTGCTGCAACTGCTCGATCGCGGCGCATCGATTGATGCTCGAACATCGAGAGGACACCAACCGATCAACCTGATACAATCAGAGGGCGTGCTACGGTTGTTGATGGAGCGCTCGGCATCGATCAATGCGACGTCGGCCAACGGCGATACGCCGATACTCAAGATGGCGCAGAAATGCTCGGCCGACGGCATTCGATTGCTGCTCTCGGCTCGGGCATCAGCCAATGCCAAGAATGCCAGCGGCATCACGCCGCTCCATGCTGCCATCAGTAGTGGCAAGTGCACGCAACTGTTGCTCGAAGCACAAGCGAACGTCAATGCCACATCGAACAAGCGCGTTGCGCCACTTCATCTGGCTGCAGAGAGCGCGACAGCTGAGCCATTCTTGTTGCTTGAGGCCAAGGCCAACGTCAACGCTCGTATGTGACTCGCCTCAGCCTCACAAACAAGCGCTGTCTCACTTACTCTGATGTTGGTCTCTCTCTCGACCTGCTGCTCGTGCGTAGGAACCAAGTTCAACTGGACTCCGTTGCACTTTGCAGTTCAAGAAAGCCGGACAGCGACAATCGAGTTACTACTCGAATGTGGAGCCGACCCCAACGCTCGAGGCGTACGCCATAGCAATCGAATCCAATGTGCTGATCCTTCGTGGGTTGCTCACTGACTCTGACATTGCGTAGGACGACTTCCAAGGCAGAGAGGGCACAGCATTTGAGGTTGCACACACTGGAGCACTGCGGCAATTGCTTCGAACCCATCCTGGTATGGCTCGCATTTAGCCACTGGTAGTCATGATAGGATTGGTGAATGCATAGATCCATTGCGAAGAGCATATTGACCCATTGGGAGCGTCGTTGTAGGTTACTATTGGCGTGTGTCGCAACATATCAATGCTCCGCAGCGCATCAAGGTCGTCATCATGACCATGGTATTGATTCGGGCCTTCGAAGATGAGTGTATCCTGTCGTTTGTACCCAATGAGCTACTGTTCGAGATCTTTCAATATCTATAACATACACAGCCCCACGAAGGCATGGTAGTTGATTGTCCGGCAATGTTGAGAAGTGCTGGTACTCTCTCTCTCTCTCTCTCTCTCTCTCTCTCTCTCTCTCGCTCACTTCTCACTCATCGTACATTCGTGCCAACTCTCTATCCGACTCACTCTTTGTCAATCAATTAACTTAATGCGGCACAGCAAGTGGCTTGCCTGCCTCGCCTTCATCTTCCGGTGGCACAATGTCGAGTTCTTCGTAATCGCCCACCGTCACCTCGTGGAACGTGCCTCGAACCTCCCATCGAACTCGCAGCTCTCGAGCAGGATAGCCGGGACACGGATCGTAGAATCCGAGCAGCTCAGCTTTGCAGCGACCTCCTGGAATGTGCAAACGATCGCGGTTCACCAGCAGCTGCATCGGAGCCGTGACGTCGATGAAGGGGTCGATGTTGCTCTCGTCACCCTCGTCGAGTGCGTGGAGGTTGCCGTAGAATGCCATCATGATGCGCAAGTCATCTTCGCCTTCGAGTTGGTTGTGGACGAGCTGTGCCTCACGACAGAGTTCGAGCACCGCCTCCTTGCGCTTGCGATGATCGAGATACATGTGCCACACTTGCTCGTCCGTGAAGCCCTCAGCAACCGGTCTGCGCATTGCGCCGTCGTTGGTAAGCGCAACAGCCAAGAGTCTTACGAGAGGTGAGCTCGTCGTACTTGCGAGCCTTGAGCACCACGGTAAGCACCAAGAACACGACCAGTAACGTCGCTGCGATGATCGATCCCCAAGGCGGTTCGATCGTTCGAACCAGCATGATCGCAATGATCAACACGGCCACAGTGGCAAAGTACGCGCCAATCGCCTGATGTCGCCGTCGATGATCCAACCACACATAGGTGTGCGCGCCCCCATTCAATCAGCCAGTCTGATGGTCAGATAGCTTGATCGAGAGAGAGAGCAAGCGAGATAGATCCAGCGCTCTCGAGCAGAGCATACCATGGCCTTGAGCTCCTTGCCAGCGCTGCGATCGTTCGCATCGAATGCCTCACGAAACTCGAGGAACTTGGATCGATAGGTAGGGTCTCGCAACGAGGTTCCAGCTTGTTGGATCGCGTGTCGCAGCTCGGTTGCTGCTTGTTGCAAGTGTCGCACTGCTGGCTCACGATATCGATGCGGATCGAACAGCTGCTCGAGTCGTCGTTGGATTCGAGAGAGTTCCGCCTCGGTCTCCTTGCCGTGCAAGTTGAAGAACGTGTAGTAGTCAGCAATATGGGTCGGAATCGTTGGTTTGTCAACCACCTCTTGCATCGTGGAGCCAGCTGCAGCGGCGGCAGTTGATGTTGTAGAAGCCATGTGCGTGCTTGGATGATGCGTGCGAAGAGGACGAGGAACTGAAGCGACTGAGGCTGATTCTCTATGCGAGTGGGGTTTGATTTCCTTCATCGATAGGGCAGTGCCTGAGGAGGAGTTTTGTACTCGAGTACGAAAATTCTCTCTGAAGCAGCGTCATTTGTTTCGTTGCTCTCCTTCGCTCACACGCACACACACATCGATCGATCGATCGAGATCGAACTCACGTTTATGCGAGCAAGAGCTGCTGCTACCACGATACTATCGCAGTACCAATTGGATTCAACGTATTCATACTCTCGCACACACGATACATACACACATCATCATCATGGATATGAGCGAATTCATCGATCGTATGTAGAGATCCCTTTGTGCTCGAGAGCTCGATAGCCAATCAATCAACGACGTCTGCCTACTCACTCGATTCATATGTCTGTCTGTGTGCGCACAATGACCGTAGAGCCTGTCTTGGTGATCACCAACGATGGACGTAATATCGTCGTACGTTGCGTTGGTTAGCGCGTTGGTTGATTGTTCTCGCGCGAGATATTTACCATGTGTGTGCGTGCGTGTGTGCGTGCGACGGACGCAGGGAATCATGCGAGGAATCGACCAACTGACCAACATCATCATTGAGGATTGCCACGAACGAGTCTACACATCGAGCGGCGTTAGCACAGTCGAGCTAGGAGTCTATCTCGCTCGAGGCGATAACATGTATGCGATCGACCCAGCAGGAGAGCATCGCCCTCTCCCATATGACACTCACTCGATGCTGTTGCTGCTGCTGCTGCTGTTGCTGCTGCTGTTACGTGGATAGTGCGGTGATTGGAGAGCTCGATCAGCTATTGGATGGTAAGATCGATCTGAAGAACATTCGTGCCGAGCCGCTACGTTCGATTGTTCACTAAATGCACGAGATACCGAGACTCGCACACACACGACAACGACTACGACTATACAACGATCAATCTTGCATTCGAGTGGATGGTCACTGAGGGATATGGATAGGTTGCTAGCTGGTGTAGAACAAGAACAGCCAACAACGAGCTCGAATATGTTATTGTGTAGTATTTGCGTGGTACAAACACAACGAATCGTTGGTGGATCGATGGATGCATATTGGATTGGTTGGAGAATGGTCAGAGGCAGAGACAATGACGGAGAGTGAGAGACAGAGATAGCGAGATAGATAAACAAGTAGCAGTGTGCAAACAGGGATAGTGTGTCAGGTAGTGTTACAAATACGAATCGATATGGATGCGAGGTGTAGGGAGGTATCCGAGGCGTCAGCATCGAGACAATTCACGTGTATCGACGACAGGAAGGTGTGCTCGAATCCCATTGCAGTACCCGAGAACTCGTATGATGGATGGAGGAAAGGATGGACGGAGGCCACGATTGCGACGTGAGATCGGGTGGAGCGATCGTGCACGACAACGAGTTGAGTTAGATCAAGCTCAGCTGCTCGGCGAGCTTCTTCTCGATGAAAGGGATAGCTTGCGCCGGGTCTCGCAAGTGATACCACAACGACTCGAGGATGAACTCCTTGGAGAGATCCTTCAGCATCGGCACCAAGAGCTAGCGACACGTGGAGCGAGCGAGTGAGTGAGTGAGTGGTCGTATTTGAGCGGTTGCGAAGCGGGGGCGAGCTATCTCCATACATCCAACGAGATCTTGGGCTCCTCGAGCGGCGGCAATTGATTGGCAGCGACAATCTGGATCAGTTCAGTTTGCTTCTTGATGGCCTTGAAGCGCTCACGCATGTTGACGATGCGTGTCACGGCGAATACCACGCTCAGATGCATGCCGAACGCCAACAGGCAATCCCACAGTGCCAGCACTCGCGACAAGGGCGCACTCGATGCATGGTAATACTCGGTGACTGTGGCACACGCGCGTTAGTGAGCGGCCACTCGAGAGCATTCGAATGTCACACTTGTACGAACGTACGCGGTGCTAGGAGCTCGAGGTTCTCGGCCAGAAGCTTGCCTGCACTCTTGAAGAGATCGCGATCAACGAGGCTCAAGCAAATGAGCGCCATCTTGGTCGAGACCTTCTTCATGCGATAGTCGAGCACGCTGTATGGTCGAATGTGCCATTGATAGATTCGCAAGAAGCAGTAGAAGGCATCGACCTCGCACATGGTGTATAGTAGCAGTCCCGCCATGCTGTTCATGCCTTGCGCATAGCTTGGTCGAGGCTCCCAATCTACACGAAGGAATGAAGGAATGAGTGAGCGAGTGAACGAGTGAGTAGACGGGCGTTGTCGTTCTCGAATGCTGGATTCGATTGAGATACCGAGAGTTTGATGCGCGAACGCGAGGAACAAGCGAACCAAGGCCGAGACAGTGACACGCTTGGTGATGTTGGGCTGTAACTCGGGTTCGGCCTTGTCCCACGCTCCGGTGGTTCGATTGGCATCGTTGGCAATACCGGCATACATGCTGTAGAATGTGTTGTAGCTGTTGTTCGAAGAGGTTTGATTCAATGTTGAGTTCGTGATTCGCGATTCGATGGGGTGCTCGAGAACATTTGCGAGCTGTTCCGATCGAACGTACTAAGGATGAGAGGGGTCGGCGAGCGCCTCTCGAGCAGCGGCGAGCGACTCCAGGTACGCGGCACCATCGATGTCGACGCGCAACAATGCCTTCCACACACGGCCTCTCAGCGTCTCGAAGCCTCCTTCGAGAGCCGTGTGCATCTCGTACTACGCACATATCACACACATCACACAGTGTCATCGATCAGGCTCGAGTCGTTCGGGTGCGTGTGTCGTAGGCGAGCTCGCGTGAGTACCGCAGGTATTCCGGCCACGAACACCAAGGATCGAAGCAACTCGTACGCCTCGGTGGTCGGAGGAGTATCGAGCACCTGCTCGTAGGCCGAGAGGAGCTCCTTCTCGCGTTCCAGTTGTTGTTCATCTTGCTTCGCGGTCCCGGGAGAGAGAGTCTGTCGCTGCCCCGTCGTCGAGGAGCGTTGGCTTGGCGTGCTCGTGCTGGTGCTGGTGCTGCTTCCACTGCTGCTGGTGCTCGTAGCGCTCCCTGTCGACATTGCCTGAAAGAGCTCGGGTGTGATGGTTCCAAAGCGACCTCCAGACGCGCGCGAGATCGATCCAAAGCCGCCGCCACCGCCGGTCTTGAATGGAGAGGTCGAGCTCGTGGCAGTTGATGCGGCTGAGCCGTTGAAGGAGGAGCTCGTCGTCGTCGTCGTACTCGCAGCCATCAGTGATTTGAAGGGATTGCTTGTAGTACCAGCACCACTACTAGCACCGTCGATATCGTCTAGTTCACGCGACATGATCGATTGGTCGCCTGAATCAAGCAATCTCGCGTCAAACTCGCGCGCCCACGCAGACGAGAGAGCCAGCGAGCGAGCGAGCGAAGGCGAACAAACAACTGAGATCGATAAATCGAACCACGAAACCTTACTCGAGTACTCTCGTCTCTTACCACTCTCCTGCCGAGCTCCGCCTCGTATTTTCTCTTTTTGCATTGCGATTTCCGTCTGGTCTCAGGTACGCCAGAGCGACATCTCGTACTCGAGTAGGTTTTGGTATTCGATTTCTCGTTTAGTTGCTTCATTCCTTCGTCGTCGCTGCTGCTGCTCGTCCAATCCGATACGATCCAGCATGGAGGATGAGCGCGATCGACGCGAAAAGTACGTGGTACTCCTCGATATACCAACGACCGTAGTGTCTCGTGAAGCGAGGATCGTCACCGATGTCAAATACGTGCCTCCTCCTTCGCCGAGCGCGAGCATATCGGCAGCGGCACCACAGGCGATATCGAGCTCTGGCTTGGTGTCGCTCTCCTCGACGCCATCCGTACCGGCACTGTTGACGCAAGCTAGCGACTCCGGAGTATCGTCACTGTCGAGTTCGAGCTCGAGCGTGGTCTTTGAGCCTCCTGCTGACAACGCCGCCAATCGTTCGCTACCGCACGTCGACATCATTCGCTCGTCGTTCGAGGATGACGCCGCAGCCGCAACCGCAGCCGCAGCGACGGGAGCACCATCGACCACCGGTGAGCCTCAAGGACTCGATCAAAACATGCTCGATCTCTCGTTCGCCGAGAAGAAGCTCTCCCCACGCAATCGTTCGTCGTCGCTGGGTGGCGCACCGACACCAGGCGGACCATCACCATCGTCATCATCATCATCGGGTCCGACCGAGTTCGACAACTACTACGTCGCCAGCACTCGTCTTCAAAAGCAAATACTCTACGAGACCAAGACTCGCTTCTATCTCGTCGGCTACACCAAGTCGAAACACATCGTATGTGGCCATCCGCGAGCGAGCGAGCGAGATTCGCGAGGAGCCATTGTATTAACAACGTGTGTGCCGATCTGCCAATCCTCCATGGGTGAATGCGTATCGAATGAGTAGTTTCGAGTCCTCAAGGTTCACAAGACTGTATCGAACAAGGACTCGGTCTCGATCGACCTCGATCCGGTGACCTACTCGGGCCAAGGTTAGTTCGATCTCCACGACATTCGCTATCACTCTCGTGATTGATTGATTGGTTGGTTGTTTGATTGATTGGTTGGTTGTTTGATTGATTGATTGGTTGGATATCTCAGAGGTGCAGAAGCTGCTGTACATGATTCACGATGGCAATCGACATGCCGGAGGTTTGAAGAAGACCACGACGGCATACGGCATTCATGGTATCGAGCTCACTTCTTCGCTCGCTTGCGTACGCGGCAGCGGTCGTTCGGCTGGCTGATTGGTTGATTGCCTGCCGATAGGATTCGTCAAGTTCCTCGAGGGTTACTATCTGTTGCTGGTTTCGAAGAGGTTCGTCGAGGTGGTTGTATGGCGAATCTTGAAGCACCACTGAGCTCGTTGGCTCTCTCTCTCCTTTAGGCGTCGAATTGGATCGATCGGATGCCACCATGTCTACGGTGTTGAGAGAACCGCCTACGTGTCGTTGTTCCAGTCTCGTCAAGCCAACGACGATGAGAATCGGTAGGAGC
>Ga0209935_1002621_pt1 | contig 21196 bp, 29 predicted proteins | sample ThiBio_1000_plan_2_FD_183958 | JGI IMG/M metagenome (GOLD analysis project Ga0209935, IMG submission 183958) | Wastewater bioreactor microbial communities from Cape Town, South Africa - Thiocy_cont_1000_plan (SPAdes) | ecosystem: Engineered > Bioreactor > Thiocyanate-remediating >...
TCGGCTTGACCGAGTACATTACGAAGGCGCACTTTTGTCGTGCCACGTTCGAGTCGATCGCGATCCAAGCAGCCGAGGTTCTCGAGGCCATGAAGCGCGACTCGGGCACTGAACTGCGAGAGCTTCGTATCGATGGCGGCATCACGAATAGCGACTTCTTTGCGCAGCTGCAGTCGGACATTCTTGGCCTTCGCGTGGGTATGTTGAAGCGCGGTAGCTCTCTCCTCCTTCCATACTCGCATCTGGCACCGACGAATGATCTCACGAGCATATGTGGCCTTTTTTGATTGAGAACAGAGCGGCCACATTACAAGGAGACCACGGTACTTGGCGCCGCAATCGCTGCAGGAGTTGCCGTGAATGTGTATGACCTCGATGGACCTCTATTGCATACGATCGACTCATTCGAGCCCAAGTTATCGAGCGAATGGCGTTCGCACATTCACCGTGGTTGGGAGCGTGCCATCTCTCGTTCGCTTGATTTAGTGGATTGATTTGATTGATATCAGGAGTGCTCCATTGATCTTGGTACACTTCAGTCTCTCTCTCTCTCTCTCTCTCTACAATCAATCAACAATAGAGTCATTGAGATAGAGAATAGAGTCATACATTGATCAATTGAATAGAATAGCGAGATCATAATTGAGTGGATTCATTCATTCAATCGATGGATGGATTGATTGGTCGAGATTGCACCAGCAATCACTGTTCTTTGCTTGGTGTCGCTCGCTCGATGGCTGCTCCACTACCGACGACGACTGCGTCGAGCGCCTCGTCTCCCACATCGTCGTTCACCCATGACTCTGTGAGATCGAGTCATGTGGCGAGTCGTATCGAGAACGAGCTGCTCACTTGTGTGATATGTTCGGAGCGATACGAGAGCGCGGGTAAGGTGCCCAAGGTGCTGCCGTGCGTGCACACCTTCTGTCTCGAGTGTCTGCAGCAGCTGTTGCGCCACGGTCGATCGTCGAGTATCGCGTGTCCCAACTGTCGTGCGGCATGCTCGATACCCGAGGGCGATGCGCGACACCTCCCGAACAACCTCAACATACTCGATCTGTTGGATATCATGCAGGGCAGCTCGTCCATGGCGGCGGCATCGTCGACGTCTGCTGCGGCTGCCGCTGCTCCCTCGACGACAGCAGCGACAATCACATCCCGCTCGATGGCGCAACCATCACCTGATGGCAATGGTGGTCCTAGCGACGATGTATGCTGCTGCCTCAAGCACCAAGTGATCGTGCAGTACTTTTGCCTGTCGTGCCAAGTGCTCGTGTGTCCGCAGTGTCTGCTCGACGAACATCGCGACCACTCGGCGGCGTTGGTCAACGACTGGCTTCGTCGATGTCGCCAAGAGATCACCGAGCGTCGCATGCTGGTGGCGGCCTATCGAACGACGCTCGGCTCGCGTATGGACACGCTGCTCACCAACAAGGGCACGGTGCCCGACATGCGCACACGAGTGCAGTCCGAGATCAACGCGGCCTTCGGCGCCATGGCGAACGCCCTCGCGATTCGACAGCGAGCGTTGCTCGAGACGCTCAATGCGGCGGTTGCTGAGCGTGAAGACCAGTACGATCAACGCATAGATGCGTGCGCGATGCGCATGGCCGTCATCTCGTCGTGTATCGATCGATTGAGCAACGACAGCACGCCGATACCAACCAACAATGCGCCGCCGCCGCGCCGTTGTCTCCAAGCCATCACCGACGACATTGTGCTACTTCGAGATCTCGACTCGACGCTATCGACCGAGCCCGACAATGAGATTCTGCTGCTGCCGAATATCGTGTTTGCAGCCGACACGAGACAGCTCGAACAGCACATTACACAGTTCGGCGCACTCGCAGCGCAAGATGCAACCGCCCATTCACAACCAGCCCATGGCGATGGAATGCTGTCAGCCACGGAACAGCACCAACAACTGCAGCCTCAGTTGGTGGCACTGACACCGATCTTTCGCGGCTCAGAGCTCGCTGGTCGCGATCCGGCACCGCAGCAGCCGACAACGATATCGATGCAGCAGTTTGCAACCAGCACCACGCCTCAACTGACCCCATCGGCCTTGAATCTCCAACGCCGCAAAAAGAAGGAGCGCAAGAGATAGCATCGAGTCACTACTGATATCTCTCCCTCCACTATCACGATGCAGATCGTTGTACATACTCCCCCAGGCCGCGATCAAGATTGATTGATTGATCTTGATCTTGATCTTGATCTTGGCTCAGTTCATTTGTATCGAACGCTCACTCTTAATATACCATCAGACTACTCGATCTCTTACCCTCGCCATTGGGCTCATTCATCACTGATGAATCCTCACCTCTACACCGCCAACCACATATCACCACCACCCACGAACCACACCCACCACGAACGAGATTCAGCAACCAAACGATATTCGCCCCGCCTGACGAGAAGCGAGAGAATAGCATTCCGTGAAACGGGGTACGATTGTAGGAGTGCACCAGCAGCATCGATCGATCCATCGCTCTTTCTCTCGCTGCCTCGCTCGTCGTGCACCTCCCAGCCCACGGCATCGAGAAAACTGATATCAAAGCTATCATCCCCAACTACAACAAATATCGAAGCATCATCATCTGCAACTGATATCGCAGCTACCATCATCCCCATCTGCAACTGATATCAAAGCTATCATCCTCAACTACAACAGATATCGAAGCATCCCCATCATCTGCAACTGATATCGCAGCTACCATCACACAATGCAAGCGATCAAGCTGGTGGTTGTGGGTGACGGCGCCGTCGGCAAGAGCTGCATGCTGATCGCCTACACGACCAACGCCTTCCCCGGAGAGTATGTCCCAACCGTACGTATCGACGTCGCGAGCGCTGCACACGACAACATCGACTCACCTCATGTACCTCATGTACCTCATCTCCATCATCTTCATCATCCAGGTTTTCGATAGTACGTGGATATTTGATGAGACGCATTATGCGATCATTCACGGCGCGATTGCTGACATCAGTTGACTCGATCTCGTTCTTCGTCCATTCGGATGGTGGTAGATTACTCGTGCAACGTCATGAGGAATGGCACTCCTTGTTCGCTCTCGCTCTGGGATACTGCCGGTCAAGAGGGTGCGTTGAATGCATCGATTGATTGGAGTGGGGCTTGAGCATCTGTGCATCGAACGAGCGACACTGAGTCAAGCATCCTCTCCTATCCTATCCTCCGCCATTATGGCATGGCATTGGATGGTATTGAATGCGTGCCACCACCACTAGATTACGACAGGTTGCGTCCACTGTCGTATCCCAGCACCGATGTGTTCTTCATATGCTACTCGCTCGTTAGCACCTCCTCACTCGAGAATGTCGCTGCCAAATGGTGGCCCGAGGTACACACACCCGACCGCGCTCTCGATCATCATCATCATCAAGCGACACTCTCGTTGATGCGAGCGACTCTCGGTCCCTTCGCGTGGCATAGATTGCACACCATTGCCCGAATGTACCAGTGGTTCTTGTGGGAACCAAGCAGGATCTAGTGGCGGGCGCGATTGCCGAGGGTCGACGACCTGTATGCAGCGATTCACGCATCAACGAGGTGGCTCGTGTGATAGGAGCCTCGGGCTCGTTCAAGACCTCGGCCTTGTTGGGTCAGGGTCTGCGAGAGGTCTTTGATCATGCGATCGACATTGTGATCTCGCCCAACTCCAAGGCCGCCAAGAAACGACTCAAGGCAGCTGCCTCGGCATCGTCATCGTCAAGGTACCACGCCAAGAGCAATGCCTGCTACTGCTCATCAATGTACGGCGATAGGTGCTTACTTGCGCTCTCTGTGAGTCCAGGTGCTACCCGATACCGCCACAACTCCCACCGCCGACCTCGCATGCTCCAGTGATCACGATCTCGACTTCGACCTATGCCGCCGACCTCGCGTCTCTCATCGCACAGCCCCAGATCGCTGACATTATGGTCCGTGTACTCTTACTCTCTTGCTCTCTTGCTCTCATCGAACAATGAAGGACTCACCTCGAGTACCACAGTTCCGAGTACAAGACTCGCACATTCCAGCGCATCGAGCCATTTTGAGCACGACCTCGTCGTTGTTCCGTCGTATCCTGCTGTCGGACGATCGATGCAACGCTCGACGATTCCCTCGACGCCCTGCTCCTGCTCCTGCTCCTGCTCCTGTTGTCGCTGCTCCTGCTCCTGTTGCAGTTGCAGCACCGCCTGCAGCATCATCGCCGACATCGGCCACTGATGATGCACCAGACGAGTTCTGCTGTCCAATCACGTGCGTCTCTCGCTGTGCAACTCTGTCGTATCGTTACTTCAAACTCATTTCTGCAACCACAGTCACGAGATCATGAGCGATCCAGTCCTTTGCTCGGACGGCTTCTCGTATGAGCGAGCCGAGATCGAATCATGGTACCGATCGCTCTACTCTACTCTCCTTCTGCACTTGGCGTGAACTGACCGATTCTCGTGGCGGTAGGCTCGCGACTCACACTACGAGCCCAATGACCGGCCAAGAGCTCGAGAGCACGCAGCTCATTCCGAATCGATCTCTCAAGCACGCGATCGAACGATTCGCTGCATCGAACGGCATCACGATCGCCGCTCCTGTACCATCGAGCTCTCGTGCTCCGATGGCGTCTCCGACCGTGGCTCTGGCGTCGAGCTCCAAGTCAGGAAGCTCGGGCACGACAGGAACGGCGACAGGAGTCGTAATGGACATTGACAACCGAACGATTCGAGCACAAGGAATCGTGGGCGTGTATGCCGACGGAGACGACTTGATCGAGATTGAGATCGATCGATCAGTGCCGGCTCGTATCTTTATGTTGCTGCTCGAGTTCTGGTACTCTGGCATCGCCACTCTCAATGGCAACAAGGTAGGTGCACTCGCTCTTTTGCATCGAGTAATTGCGCGATTGACTAACGGATTGATTGGTTGATTGAAGGCGCTGGCGACCGAGTTGAAGGACTTTGCAGGAATGTTCGAGTGCGGAGAGCTGATCACGATCTGCGAGAATGTCGAGGCGGACCAAGCAGATCTCAATCCCTCGATTGGTATGCGTGCCGTCTCATTCTCATTCTCATGCTCTATAGCCTCATTCTCACTTTGAGCGGCGTCGTCGACAACAGGAACGTGGCTGAACGATCGATGGGGAGATGAGGTTCACTCGTTGCTGTTCAACAAGACTCTCCTCTCGGACGTGTCGTTCGATGTCAATGGCACGATCTTCCATGCTCACAAGGCCTACGTCATGCCTCGATGCCCGGGTCTTCGGTATGCTCCCTCTTTGCACGGCATATGTGCGTCATAGGTCGCTAACACCATGACCACGACGACGAACAGGGCTCGAATCGAAGCACATCGAGGCGACGAATCGACACCGATCGTGCTCGGATCAACAATGGTCGATGCCCACATCTTTCGAGCCGTGTTGCAGTACATCTACACTGACCACTGTCCGATCGAGGACCTCGATCCCGAATCGATACTCGCCGCGTCAGACCGATGTGGTTCGTACTCTTCTCCTCCCAAGCAAGCGATGCGGACAACAGGACTCACGACTACCATATGGCATCTGCCTGATTGAATGCTACAGATCTCTCGCGATTGGTGACATTGTGTGAGCTTTATACATCGAAGGCCATCGAGCGAGCGACCAAGGACGAGATCGCGAAAGCCAACATTGATGTGATTCGCTTGTTGCTCGTGGCACAGGAGCATCGAGCGAACCAGCTGGCGGCCATGTGTCTGCACTTCCTTGCGACCAACTACGAGATCATGACCAAGCGACCCGAGTTCCATCAACTGACCGGCAGCAACTTGGAGTACATCGAAGCCAATCAATGGCCTCCACGAAGCTTCTACGAGCGTCTAGCCCGCTATGAGCAGAGTCTCAAGGGAGCACCGGTGCAAAAGTGCATCGTCATGTGAGCCAGTCGCCAATCGATCGATCGATCGATCGATGGGAAGCAGCGTGACTCGCCAATGAAGTGTCGCGTTCATCGATAGTATACTATTTGAGTTCAGTGCTACAATACAACCAGCATTCATGTGTGTGTGTACCAGGTATGCAGGCATTGGTAGTTCGATCTCGTTCGTCGGTCTAGAAGTAGGCAGATGGCGACAGCACGCGCGACACCATTGCCAATGAGTCGGGCGACGTCGCAGGTACGAGCAAGGCAGCGAACGACACCAAGCCAAGCACGTAGGCGAGCGGCACCAACAAGCCTCTGGGATGGTTGAGGGCGTCTCCAAAGCGAGGGAGACCCATACGGTTGCAGAAGGTATGCGCAATGATCGGTCCAAAGATGTTGCCCGTGCGCAAGAAGAGGAACGCCGAGTACCAGCCGAAGATCGACGTGTAGCCGAGTTGGACCGCTGCGATGGTGATTGGTCAATAAGGCCATCGTATGCGGTAGGTCTGATGAGAGTGTGGCATCGTACTCGCAACGAGACACGCTCGTTTGACATGGTCGCTTCCCAGTGGAATGGCACTAATGATACTATGCGAATGGGCTACGATACCGAATCGCACGTCATTCAATACACGTGTGTTGGTACGTATCTCCATCGATCGATCGATCGATCCAATCTGATGACCATTTCGTACCGAGACCAAAGAACAAGGGCGTCAAGAAGATGGCCTGCATGGTCGAGAAGCCACCGCGTATCATCAATGGCACCATGCACGAGCGAAAGACCCACTCCTCAGTCGCAGGGCACTACAACCAACCAATCAATCAACCAACCAACCGATTGACGAGTCCATGCGACACTGTGGCACTCGAGATACTCGACAGCAGTTCGTACGACGACGAGGTTGCGCCACCATTGCCAGTTGCGTGGATCGACCCAGCCAGTCCACAGCGAATCCTCATCGTCGCCTTGCAAGAGTGGTCCGAGGAACAGCACGATGGTCAATCCGAGACTCGCGACGATGGATTGCACGGCCGTATCGAGACGCAGGCCTGTCTGTTGCTGCCACCAAGCGAGCTTCTCGTTCTATCACGAGCAACATCCAAACCAATGCCAACGATCCATGCTGATCAATCGATGGATTGCAAGCTTGATTGCAGCAACGGGACCGATGCCGAACACATACGGTATCGAGCAAGTTGGCAGGCGTCAAGAAGAGGTACAGCAACAAGGGGCACACCAACGACACGATCGAGACCGAGATGATGCGTCGTTGGATGGTGTGCGGATGATCGCGTGGTCGCTCGAGAGCACGAGGCCACATGTAGAGACTCCCGACGTACATGGCCGTCTGTCCGACGCACCAGCCGACGGCGGTCGCTGCATCGAGCGAAGAGGCTGCACCTACTGCTGCATCTGTGACCTCGGCAGCCATTTCGTCGTCACTCGTGCTCCACGGAATTCCCCAAGCACTACCAAAGCGAGCAAGCAAGCGTTGTTTGTTCTTGAACGTGAGCGGCCCCCAGTACGAACAGCTCAGTTCGATATCAAATCAGCTCGTAGCAACAACACTACGACCACACCACCGCAGCCACAGCAGCACGAAGATCGAATCGAATCGAATCGATTGATGATGATGAACGAAGATTGCGTTCACAACGACATCAACGTGAACGAGAGTTGGTTCGAGTTGGTCGCGCGAGAGCGGCGTTCGGCGAACGAAGGGGAAGAGGAGCAACAACAAAAGGAGGGGGCGCCTCTCTCCTCGCCATTCCTCCTCTCTCTTCTCGCCATTCCTCCCGTCTCTTCTCTCCTATGAACCTCTCGCCTCTCCAACTCTAACCCCCCTCCAACCCCTCCACAACACTCACCAACTCCTCCAATAATCCTCTCTCTTCAACCTTCAACCTTCAACCAACACACCGACATTCCCAGTTACTGTTCTTCTCGACACAACTCCAACCCAACCATGGCCGACTCAACCGAGCACATTGATTTCACCTGCTCCATCTGTCTCGAAGAGGTTCAAGTACCTACCGACGCCGACGCCGACGCCCACGACACTGACTTGGTCTCCGAGCAAGATCGCGAGCACCACACCGACAACGAACACGACGCTGCCACGTCACCGGCCTCGGCCGCCACCGTGCTGCCGTGCAAGCATGTGTTCCACGAGCGCTGCATCGCCGGCTGGGTCAGCGTCCACCGCAGCTCGAGCAACACCAACTCGGTCACGTGCCCCAACTGCCGCAATGCGACCTCCGAGGGCGTGATCGAGGAGGCTAGCCGTCCTCTTGGCTGGCTCGACCTCATTCTCGTGCCGTTGGTGCTCGCCATCTGGCTGCCATCGGTGCTGTTCCGCTGGGTGCTCGACACGTGGCAGCTGCTCACGTTGCAGAATGTCGGCAACCTCGTCGGAGAGGCGCTGTACCTCGTGTCGCTCGTGCTCGGGTTCCTCGAGGAGCACTTGAGCGCCTTGATCGATCGCATCAACGACTGCTGGTTGTACATCCGCTGTACCTTCTGCTCGGTGGTCGAGTGGATCGACCAATCGATCGCCGACCTTGATTGCGCCATCACCGCCCTTGGCGATCGCATCCAGCGAGCACTCGAGGAGTTCGGAGAGGGCCTCATTGCTCCATTCGTCGCCATCGGCCGCTATCTCGCTGCCAAGGCCGAGCTCGCTCTGGAAGCGATCGCACACAATTCGCTCTGGATCTATCAATCGGCATCGAATTCCCTCGCGAACGCGGGAGTGTACTTGCGTGCGAAGATCGAGCTCGTCCTCCAATCGATTGCCAATGCGCTCGTTGCCGCCTATCGTTATTCGACGGAGCTCATCGTCAGCCTCGTGCGATCGTGCATGAACAATATTGTCTGGCCGATTGTCGACACTATCCGGAACACTATCCGATCGACTGGCGCGTACCTGAGTGCCAAGATCGACCTCATCATCCACTCGATTGCCAATGCCCTCGTTGCTGCCTATCGTTATTCGACGGAGCTCATCGTCAGCCTCGTGCGATCGTGCATGTTCAACGTGGTCCGGCCAGTGGTCGACACTATCCGGAACAGTATCCGATCGACTCGCGCATACCTGAGTGCCAAGATCGACCTCATCATCCAATCGATTGCCAATGCCCTCGTTGCCGCCTATCGTTATTCGACGGAGCTCATCGTCAGCCTCGTGCGATCGTGCATGTTCAACGTGGTCCGACCAGTGGTCGACACTATCCGGAACAGTATCCGATCGACTCGCGCATACCTGAGTGCCAAGATCAACCTCATCATCCAATCGATTGCCAATGCCCTCGTTGCTGCCTATCGTTATTCGACGGAGCTCGCCATGAGCATCGCACGATCGTTCATGAGCAACGTTGTTTGGCCAGTGGTCGACACTATCCGATCGACTCGCGCATACCTGAGTGCCAAGATCAACCTCATCATCCAATCGATTGCCAATGCCCTGATTGCCGCCTATCGTTATTCGACGGAGCTCGCCATGAGCGTCGCACGATCGTTCATGAGCAACGTTGTTTGGCCAGTGCTCCGCACTATTGAATCGATCGGTATTTACCTGGAGCCCAAGATCATTGCCACGTTGCGCGGAATCTCGTTCCTCATGTACTCGATCTATCGATCGAGCGCCGATCTGTTCCTTTGTTTGATGCGAGCCATCAACTACGCATACCTCACGACCGCCCGAGCCATTGATTCGTTCCTGGTCGCAGTGTGGAACTGCCTCACGGGTTGCGTAGTGGCAGCGCGCTCGCTGCCTGCCCGACTCCTGAGCCAGGCGCGATCAGCGTGCGCGTACCTGCTGCCGATTCTCAACTCTGCCATCGAATCGATCGTCTCGGTCGCTTCGTCGGTCTGCCTCTTTGCGTCGGGCGTGCTCGGTTCGATTCGAAATGTCGTCGTCAACGCCATCAGTGCCGTGATCGACACGGTGCTTCTGCCGGCATTCCACGGCGTCGTCGAGACCGTGTGCCGACCGTTGCTTGCCGGAGCTCTGGTGGCCATCCGCGAGATCAAGTCGGTCGCTGTGTTGATCTACGGCACGCTCACTCGCAGCGTGGCCGCTGGATGGCACTCGACAATGCGCGTACTCGCTCACGTGGCTGGCCTTGTTCGAACCTGCTGCAACTGGCTCGGTGCTCAGTTGATGGCGCTCGGTGGCGCCGTTGCCCGGCTGCTCACGCGCATCTTCGATATGGCGTTTTGGGCGGTCATGATGGCGGTCTTCGTGTCGTTGCTGGTGATGGCGTGGCTCAAGCACGAGGTCGCGGTGCCGTTGCTCGGCTGCTGCACGGCAGCGCTCGAGAAGGTGTACGACTACGCCGTGGTGGTGCTGACGTTCGTGGTCGATTGCATGGTGGCCGTGTACAACGCGATCGCGGCACCGATCACGAGCCTGGTTCGCTCGTTCTTGGTCTGGTGGGCCGAGCCGAGCACCTTCTGGCCGTTGTTGTTCGCCAAGATCCGCTTCTACTTCCAATCGGCTCTGGAGCCATGCCGAGCTGCGTTCCAAGTCGCCAAGGCCACGCTCGCCTCGACGCGAGACGCTGCCCGAGCTGCGTGGCTTGCCAGCAAGGCTCGAGTGCAGCTCGTGTTCCATTCGATTCGGGCACCGATCGTGGCGGTCGCAGTGACGGCTCGCGATAGTGCTCAAGCTGCATTGGCTCGATCTCGACATGTCCTTGGCATCATCAAGGCCGTTGCCGTCGCTCGAATCCAACTCGTTCGTGCCATGGTTGCCGAGAGCACACGAGCCATCGTCGCGCGTGCCAAGGCCTCGTGGAGCGCGTCACGCCAGCTCGCGACGGCGATCATCGAGCCGATGAAGGCTCGTGTGCGCGAGATCATTGCCTCGATGCGCTCGACGCTGGCCGAGACCAAGATCCGCATCAACGAGCTCAAGTTGTACGTTCGTGTGCTGCTTCAGCAACTCAAGCTCCGAGCGGCGCAGTCCATCAAGGATGCTCGAGTGCACATGTTTGAGCTCAAGCAGCGCTTGTTCTCGGCTCGCTCGAATACCATTCGCAACAACTAGGTGAGAGCGAGATTGAGATTGTGAGATTGTAATTATCAAGCGAAAGAGTGTAAATATAAGAGTAAGCCCCTTGTAAGTAGTACATTGCGAATGGATCAATCAATTAATCAATGAGAGAGCGAGCAAGAGCAAGGAATGGTTCGAATAGCAAAGGAGCAGCTAGAGCAAAGGGTTTATATATCGCTACACAGACTACGTTGTGAGAGGGAGCGAGAAGGAATGCACACACGCGGAGAGGTGCGGCAGATATAGCACACGAGCAAAAGAGCAAAAGAGAGAGAGAGAGATATGAGCGGAGGTGGCCTCCAGCTTAGTGGTAGGGAGAGTAGGTTCCGTGGGCGGCACTCGCGAGAGCAATGGCCCAGAAGATGATCAGTACCACGAAGATGATGGTTGTGATGAGGAAGAGGGCCAGCGAGACCTTGGCCAGTACGTTGGCGGTGCGGTTCTCGGACTTGTTCCACCTACACGAACGCGACGACGATGGTTGGTGGGTGTGAGGAGATGTGGTGTATGGAATACGCGTGGTGGAGAGAGGTTCTGGCTCGTTCGCGATCGATCAACGTACAACAAGGCGATGGGCCAGACGCAGCAGCAGAAGAAGCCGAGGAACAACACGACCGCAGCACCGACGGTCTCGCCATCGTCGTTGCCCTCTTGCACGAGGTACGCGGACTGGTGCGGTGGTTGTTGCGGCCCGAAACCAGGACCGCCCGTGGCGTAGTAGACGCCTTGGTGGTACGGCTGCGCGTACACGGTCATGGGTTGATAGGACTGGTAGCCTGGCGCGTACGCGGGGCTCGGTGGCACCGGCGGGCTGTAGTACACGCCCCCGTTGGGGTTCGGGAGCTGCGTGTACGGCGGCATCGCGGGAGCCGACGTGTGCGCCGGAGCAGCGGCGTTACCGATGCCTTGCGCCGAGCCATAGGTTGGAACGGCGGTGAGAGGCGTGGTGGACGACGGGAGTTCGTCAGCGGCACCCATGGTGTGAGGGGCGAGAGAGAGGGGACGTTGGGTTCGAGCACACACGAGAGAGGGACGAGGTACGAGAGGCACGAGGGAGCGAGTGGAATATGCGTGGGATTGCGTTGAATGCGCTTGGAATATGAGCAGCAGCCGGAAGTCGCTGCTCCCGCTACCGCCGTGTGTTTATGGGACATAATGTACACGCGTCTCTCTATCTCTCTATCGTGTAGCTCGTTCTCCCCAAGAGATCGATAGATAGATCAAGCAAGGTCGAGGCAAGGACGAGGGAGAGAGGAGGTACGAGAGAAGGAGGCGCTCAGTCATCATCGTAACTTGGCACCATCGAGATATCCCAACCGGGATCGCTGCGCAATGCGCGTATCAGCACGTAGGTTTGGTAACCTGTGCGTGTGGCGGTGGTGGCGGTGTGAATGCCGTGAGTAACCATGATATGGCAGTGCCGACTTGGCGCACGAGTCGCGGTGACGTACTGCCTGGGATACCGCATAGACACGACACGACCACGAAGGCAATGCCGCGATCGATATCGCCCGCGTAGAAGAACCATGCCGCTGCGGCCTGTTGCATCATCGAAGCGTGTACACGTGGTTGGACACATGTGAATACACGAACGAACGAACGCAATCGACTCAGCCATCCAGCCATAGCGCGCGTACTGCGCCAGACGTACGGCGAAGATGACACCGAGCGCGAACAGGAACAGCGCTGCGAGTATGGTGCGCCATCGGTTGCGAGCAATGTCACACCGCTCGCAGCACCACCACCATGCACCAATGACCCCATGGTCGCCGTCGTCGAATACGAACTCTTGCTCCTCTTCCTCGGGGCCAAGATTGATCGCCGTGAAGCCTGACGGTGGAGCAGGCCGTGGAGAGGGCGACGCTGCGACTCCTGTTGATGTTGATGTCGAGGTTGCGGCGGCTTGCTGGCTGGTTGGATGGTTGTGATGGTCTCCAGATGTCGCTGTGGACGCACTCGACTTGGGAGTGGTCTCGGTATCATCGCCAACAACCATCGCGTTCGCGTCAATGTCGAGTTTCGAGTTGAATTGATCGAGTAAACGCGCACAAATATCTCAAGAGATATTCGACGAGACGCAACCAATATCGATCTCGTGTGTTGTTGACTGTAGCGACACGGTGCTTGATTTCTATCGTGGCGCACGCGCGCGGCCTCCAGATATTTTCGGTGGAGAGAGCAAGATTCTTTGCGTGCCACGCAAGCACAAAGGCGCGTAGAAGGCGGGAGAGAGAGATCACAGTGGCATTCTGAGAAGCTGCTTCATGGGTGCTCCACTCTTCCTCAGCGATTTCTGCCTTTTGTGTTCGGTCGCACGCACTCGAATGCCAAGCGCGACTACAAAGCTCCCGCCTATCCGCACCGTCTCATTCTCTTGGTCTTTGTTGGCTCGTGTCGTTGTTGTTCAGTAGTAGGCTACGCTGTGTTGGTGTTCAAGGGCGCGTGCGTACTTCTCCTTCGTCGTCGCCTTATCTAGGTCCTCCATTGCGTTCGGTGGTCGCTTCTGTGGTTCGGGCAAACTCCGCCAGCCATCGCGAGTATTTAGCCGCACCACCACCTCCTCCCACCGCACCACACACCACGCTATCTCCGCATTCCATCCAACGCAGAACCGCACACACAAAACCTCTCTCGCTGCGTTTACCGATAACATTCGAATACCGCGCCAAGCTCCACCTGCCCTTCCGCGGTTACGGTGACCGACCCCGGAATCTGACCCGTTGCGCCCCACTCATAAGCCAAGCCGCCCAGAGCGCAGCCACCACCTCTGTTCCCTCTGTTCCCACTCCCACTACCAGCTCCTCCCTCGCGTATCTCCGTGCCCGCCAAGCACCTGCACCACCACCACCACCACCATCATCACCGATCTCGTGGCGATAGTTGATCCCGAGCGCCACCGAGAGCCAAGGAGCGAGTTTCTCCATTATTACCTGAGACACCAGCGAAGAGCGAGCGACCACGTGCGTCAGCGGCCCTCGCGCTCTCTCTCTTCTAGGAACCTCTCTCTCATATGAGATGGTCAGCATCGCGCCTCGAGCCACTCCTCACTCTCCTGCTGCCGTCGCCACCTCCGCCTCCTCCACCACCTCCTCACTCTCCTCAAGTTGTGCCTCCGCTGCGTCAGGCGGTTATTCGCGCCGTCTGCTGCGTCAACCACTCAAGCTCCCTCGATCATCGGCATCGTCGTCGAGCTCCTCGTCGAGCTCCTCGTCGTCATCATCGACCTCACCTCTACGACTGGCGCTCTCGGCCGACCTCTCCACCATCATGATGGCTAACGTAGCCACGACGTCGACCTCCTCGATGGTCCTCGAATCACGTTGTTCCTCGTCGTCGTTGCCGTTCACCTTCCAGCCCTCGATGACGACCGCCACCGCCGCCAGTGTGACTCCGACTCGAGAGCAGCAAACCTCGAGTCCGATGCGCAGTGGCGGCAGTGGCAGCGGCTCGCCGTACGACGACGGCCACTTCAACCACTTCCATCAGCTGCAACAAGAGTGGCGCACGCTTCGGACGCTGTATCAGTGGTCCGAGCAGCCGACGCTCGAGTCGCAGCGGTACGCCAATCGCAATCGCTATCGCGAGCACTTTACGCTCGACCACTCGCGCGTGCGCCTCGGTCGCGCCGACGACTACATCAACGCCAACTTCATCAGCAACTGCAACCATCTCTCGTCGGCCTCGTCGGCCTCGTTGGTCGAGGACGCGCGCGCCTACATTGCCACGCAGGCGCCGCTGCCGAGCACCTTCGACGACTTTTGGCAGATGGTGTGGGAGCAGGGCAGCCAGGTGCTCGTGATGCTGACGCGCACGCTCGAGTGCTCGGGCATCATCAAGGCCCACCACTACTGGCCGTCGCTCGGCGAGCGCGATCTCTTCGGTTCGATCCAGGTCACGAACGAACGCGAGTCCTCACCACACGAGCACATCGTCGTGCGTGAGTTCGTGCTCCAGCGACTGTGTGGCGATGAGAACGATGCCGATGCCTCGAGAGGTGGCATCGGTTCCGTTCGAGCGACCGACAACGATCACGATCACGACTATGAGCATGAGCATGACACCGACGACGAGCTCGAAGAGGAGGAGGACGTTGATTCGGCCGATGGTAATGATGCCACGGCCACGACCTCGTCCTTCTCGTCGGTGCTCTCGTGGCTGCCAGGATTCCAGCACCTCCGACGCACCACGGCGCCGGCCGCCTCCAACAACAGGAGGAAACGCGGCTGCCCCTCTCCGACCAAGAGCGCCGCTGCTCGCGAGCAACCTCACCACCGCGACCTCCGAAGCTCGTCGCCCGAGATTCGTCGTGTGGTGCAGGTGCATTACGTCGGATGGCCCGATCAAGGCGCGCCGTCGTCGCTCGAGTCGTTCATTGCGCTGCTGGATGAGGTCGAGCGCCACGAGCGTGCGACGCCCTTCATCGGCCCGATGGTGGTGCATTGCAGCGCTGGTATCGGCCGCACGGGCTCCTTCTGTGCCATTCACTCGCTCATGCGAGCGTTGCGCAACTCGCTCCAGCCCGGCCTGTTGCCCATCTCGCAGAGCGCCCTGCCGTGCCGCAGTGGCCCGTTGCTGCCGCCTCGCCCGCTCTTGTACCTGCCGGGTCTCTCACCCTCGACACTCGCGCTCCCGTACGAGACGCCTCACGTGCTGCGATCCTCGACCACTGGCCATCAAAAGTCCTCGTCGCTGCCCGAGACGCCATCGTGGGTCACTCCGATGGCTGCCGCTGGTGCGGCTGGCGCGGCAAGCTCCGACACCGAGATTGCACAAGCACTGCTACGGAGCGAGACCGAGCGCATCGTATCACACAAGCTGCTCGAGCGCGTCATTAGCATGCGTCACCAGCGCAACGGCATGGTGCAGAGCTTCGAACAGTACCAGTTCGCCTGGAAGGTACTCATGCACCTCGTGCAGCAACACGCCGAGATGGCCGCTGCTGCCGCCGACGATCGAGCCGCTGCTGCAGACGCTCATGTGCGTCGAATGCTGGCGGTCTCGTGTGGATTTTGAAGAGGCTGCTTGTGATGATTTATATCACTGGCGCGTCATGTTGTTATTGTTGTTATTATTGCTGTTGTTGTTGTTGTTCAAGTATATCTGTTGTGCTTGTTGAGTTGTGAATATCGAATATGCACCGACACTCTCAATCTCAATACAACCCTGCGCTGCCTCGCACCCTCACACACAAATTGATGATATTGTTACGAGTACGAGGTTATTAATGATGAATCGTACTCATCGTCCAATTCTAGAGTCGATTATCGAGCCTGTCTCTCCAACCCGGACATGGTTAATATCCAACCCCGGACCCCAAGGCATTCTATCTCTATCAAGAGGCTCTCTCTCCCTCTCTCTCACTCGCTGGTCCTCTCTGATCCTCAATCATACTCCCTTTGATAACCCCTCCCTCTCCAGATCTCGATTCCATTCATCGAGAGGTACTTCTCGATTGATGGATACTGGGCACAGGTTTGACCTCGAGCAGAGGGAGAGTAGGAGAGTGCCAGCGTCATCCATCATTCGCTTGGCTGCCTCGCATCGCACGCACCATCGCGCCCTCGCTCTCGCCCCTCGATCGCGGTCCAATCCCCACTCCCCAGCTCCTCTCTCATCTCCATCGACCATGTCTTTCTTCGACTCGGTGCGTACGACGCTCAACGAGACCATGGTGAAGACCGTCAATCTGGTCTCGGGTCCCTTGACAGAGTCGCGCTTCCAAGAGCTCGGCGTCCTCACTCCTGACGAGGTACACGCCAGAAGCCAGACACTACTCACACACGAGTCTGGGCGCCTCTATCTCACTCCTGGGTCGTTGTACTTGTGTTCTTTGGGTGTAGTTTGTGCGTGCTGGAGACCTGTTGGTGAACAAGTGCCCCACGTGGGCTTGGTACGTGCGGGTCGCTCGCACCACGAAGCCGTCGAGGAGATCGCTATCGTGATCGCTCTGGCTCTCTGGCTCTCGACACTCACTCGCTCGCTTGGTCGGCTCATATGATAGGATGAAAGGTGATCCCACCAAGGCCGTTTCATATCTTCCTGCAGATAAGCAGTTCTTGATTACGCGTCGTGGTACGTACGCAGCAACACTACTACCACCACGAGTGCACTCTCGACTTGCAATGGCTCTCGCGTTTCGTACAGCTGCAAGCGAGAGAGAGAGACTCTTATTGGGGTCGTTGTATTGATGATAATGATGATCGTGATAGTGCCGTGTGCCTATCGCGCCACACAATTGATGGGAGATACGACTCAATCGAAGGAGATCGATCTCGGCGAGGACGACATGTGGGTACGACGCCCGAGCCCTCGCTCCCTCTCACAACAGTCAACCAAGCGAGACGACTCGTAATCTTCAATCGATTGGACAACTATTCATTCGTGGGGGTGCGACATATGCACGGGCGCGCTCGCTCGCTCACTCGTGTAGGTGCTGCCGACCGGAGCAGAGGCCGAGCATGTGCCCGAGATCGACGCCGGCAAGTCGTGCGCCTCCACATCCACCGCCACTTCCACGGCCGCGACCACAACCGCCGCCTCCACTGCCGCCGCCGCTGCTGGTGGAGATGACGACGACAACGACGATGATATCCCTGACATGGACGCGTACGACGGCGAGAACCTCGAGGACGACGATCCGGCTGCGCTGAAATCGCGAGTCGACGACGACAACGTCATTCGCACGCGTACCTACGACTTGACCATCTGCTACGACAAATACTACCAGACGCCTCGCGTGTGGTTGTTCGGTTACGATGAGGTACGTACAAGACCTACAAGACCTACAAGACCCGCAAAGCTTCTCGATGGATTGCATTCCTCACTCACTCACTCACTCACTCACTCTCTGCATCGACATTGCCATCACTCGCTCTCCACAAACAGAACGGCAATCCGCTGCAACCGGAGCAGGTCTTTGACGACATTAGCAGCGAGCATGCTCGCAAGACCGTCACGCTCGACTTCCATCCGCACCTCGACAACGTTCGATTCGCGTACATTCATCCGTGCCGCCACGCCGAGGTCATGAAGAAGATCATGGATCGCATGCGCGAGTCGGGCAAGGAGCTTCGAGTCGACCAGTACCTGCTGCTGTTCCTCAAGTTCATCTCGGCCGTCATTCCCACGATCGAGTACGACTACACCATGGATATCCAGGGCGCTTAATGAGGCCGATGAGGCCTCCTCACGCAGACATGCCTACACGTCTGCCCATCGAACAACCGCCGTCATCATCGTCTGATCTCGCGAGAGCACCTTGGCTGCAAGTCGTCTTTGTTGTTGTACTGCTGCTAGTGCTGTTCGTCGAGCTCTACTCACTGTCGGTTCGTCATCATTCTCCTCCTCATCATCAACATAGTCATGCCATAGTCATCCTCATCAGCCCTCTATCCCTCTGCTTTACTATCTATCAGCACTCTCTCTTTCTTTGTCTCTCTGTCTTTCCCGCTTGCTTGCTCTCTTTCTATTCTCTCCAATGTCCTTGTAAACACGCCACTGGACCCAACCAGATCAATAATCCGGCCACGTTCGACAATCTCGCTTCGACCGCATCCCTCGCTTCAAGAGGGATCTTCGAGCTTGTTTATGAAGTTGACTTGGTCTTCTACCTTGACCATTGTGGTCGAGGACGGCGTTGTCGTTGTCGTTGGCATGCTTGTGGATGTTGTGTGATCGAGTGAAGGAGCGTCGGAAGTCATCGCTTCGAGGGCACTTGGGTGCGCAAACTGACCGATACCAGTCACGGTGTTGTAGTAGAACGGCCTCGCGAACGCCACGCTAAACACTGTCGTGCATTGTGTTAGTGGTCCGAGTGCGATCAAATGGCCGGCTGGGGTGGATACGAACCGCAGCGCCATGGAGCAGGCACGTCCAATGCCGCTCGAATTGTGGATTGCTGGCGCAGAGCGCGATTCAGACCTGGATCGAGAGACGGCGGTTGTGGCGCTTCGCTTTGTACAAAGGGTTGCGTCGACGGTGTCAATAGCTCGGTCGATGACGTGACCGACGAGGCTGATGACGACGACGGCGGCGTTGGCGGCGGCGGCAGTAGTGGCTCCGAGGTGGTAGCCATCGGCTCGTGCTTGATCGAGAGAGCTCCTGGATGGTTGTCGGTCTTGTCGTTGGGGTCGTGCTCGCGCTTCCGCTTACGTTCCTTGCGTTGGCGGATCTCGTCGATCAATTGAGCAAAGACTGGATCGCTGGTGGACACTACCATGCAACTCATCAGCATCATGATGTGGCGGCGACGGAATGTCCATACGTACACTCCTTCTTGACCGATGACTCGAAGAATTGTGAGATGTCGTTCTTGGATCCTGATGATAGTGACGACGACGACGATGAGGAATGTGTTGTTTGGTAGCCAGCGCTCGAGGCAGCGAACTGAAGGTTCACTTGTTCGGCAACCTGTGTCGGCGACATTGGAGCCGGAGAGTCCAACGAGGCGTTGTATTGAATGACGAACTCTTTGTGCACACGAATCATATCCTGGCATTGGTACATCGTTCGGTCGAGAGGTATTAGATGTTGATGACTCGTGAGAGTGAGTGAGAGCGAGACATTCGGACCTTGCGAGCTGGCGAGGGGGCAACGAGGCCAACGTTCTTGAGCAATGCCTTGAGCTGACGGTCGGATAGAAGATGATAGCATTCGTTGGGTAGCCTCGAGGTTGCAGTGTTGGATGATCGTTGAGGCTCGCTCTTGATCTCTCGTGGTTGATCATCGTTGGTATCGGAGAGTACGATCGTGGTTGATGAGCCATCGAGAGGCTTGGTGTCGTCTTGGTTGATGGAAGGGTCGTTGACGATACAAGACGCGAGATGCTCGTGAATCTTGGAGTAGACCACTGGTACGAGACAATGAGGACACTCGATCTTGCTGGTGCTGGATCTGTGTGGTAGACTATCTGGGAGTTGAAGGAAGGCTACAACGAGGGCTCTGCACATGGTTCATGTGTGCGTCGGTGAGCGAGCGAGAGAGAGGTATCGAGTCGCTCGGACGAGATATCTCGTACTTTAACTCGTTGAATCGAGCCACGAGTTCATCGGCCAATCGATTGGGAAACAGAGATGAACCATCAGCAGGCTGCATGAGTCGATGTCAAGGGTCTCGTGTCAGGGAGGATTGGCTCGATGTAGGCGCACGAGGAGAGCGAGGGCACGAACGATACCAACCACTTTACATGTCGGACACGCGCTCTTGTACGAGAGCGATCGACGAATACACTGTGAACAATCTGCACCCCAACAGCACGAATCCATCCATCCATCCATCCATCCATCCATCCGTCAATGAATCAATGAAGCACGAGATGTTCAGGAAAGGAATGCGCGACCTACACGTGTGCGAGCAAGGCGCCAGCGTCAAGGCGATCGAGAACGGCGCGAGACACACGCCGCACACGAGCGCCTCCTCCATACGAGCGAGACTCGCTTCCAACTGTGTCCGCATCGTTGTGGGTGATGCAACGAGGCGGTCAGCTCGAGCGCTCGCTGGTCCCGCTGGTTGTATCTCGTGTTGGCGGGGAGAGGAGGCGAACAAGAGAGTGACGCAGGAGCAGAATGAGAGCGAAAGCGCGGGAGTGATTCAGAGGGTGGGTAATTCGGGCCACTCCGGATATCGGGGCGGGAATCAATGGTATTGATGAGGATGGGTCTGGAATCAATGGTATTGATGAGGACGGATCTGGAATCAATGATATTGATGAAGGATGGATCTAGAATCAATGGTATTGATGAAGGATGAGTCTAGAATCAATGGTATTGATGAGGCTGGGTCTAGAATCAATGATATTGATGAAGGATGGATCTAGAATCAATGGTATTGATGAGGATGGTCTGGAATCAATGATATTGATGAGGATGGATCTGGAATCAAAAGGCCCCTGATCGAGGTTGGAGGTACATTCGCGTTCGTGTCCGCTCGTGCTCGCACCTCGTCGATCCTCGTCGATCCTCGTCGATCTCGTCGTTCATCTCTCCTGGATGCACTCATCAACCACTGGTGCCACTTCGAGTCATCGAACGATCTCATCACAACCCGATGGCTCATCGAGTCTCCAGCAGCAGCAGCAGCAACAACAATCCGCTTCATCGAGTATCACGACACTCGCACCGACACGGCAGTATGGCAGGTTCTATCTCGTTCGACACGGTTGGGGTCTCGTAGCGATCGCCTTCATCGGTGCCTGCTATCTCTACAACTTCTGGGCCTTCTTCTATACCTTG
>Ga0209935_1002622_pt1 | contig 21194 bp, 28 predicted proteins | sample ThiBio_1000_plan_2_FD_183958 | JGI IMG/M metagenome (GOLD analysis project Ga0209935, IMG submission 183958) | Wastewater bioreactor microbial communities from Cape Town, South Africa - Thiocy_cont_1000_plan (SPAdes) | ecosystem: Engineered > Bioreactor > Thiocyanate-remediating >...
TTTGGGGGGGGGGGGGGAGAGAGTGCCTGTGTGTTCAACTGTGTGACGACCCGTTCATCGCTTGCATACCTCTTGGAGGAAGCAACACTGTGCTGGGCCATACTTGTTCGAAACTATCACCGCTTCCTTGGGCCAGCGGTTGCCATATATGCCAAAAAAGAAGCGCCTCTCCAAGATTGAATACATTTTATTTTTTTTTCGCCACTCTTTGTTCGCTCGCTTCTCACTCTTTCGATCCGTTTCTGTGAGGCCCTTCATGGCGCTGTGTAGTGGAGCACTGTGCGCCATCTTCGCAGAGTAGGCCCTGCCATTGCCTTTCTCGGAAGATAGTAACCTTTAAAGTCCCGTAACTGAACCGTGCAATTGTAACGGAGTGCGATTCCCGGTATATTGCTATGACGATGTAATTAAGGGTTTCTACGTGGCTACGGTTTGAAGGTTTGAATGTGAATGTGGAATGTTGTTCTCATAATGCGGACTCCGGACTACTTATTGGTTTTCAACCGTTATTTTATTTTGTACTACGTTTTACCTCCATCGAGGAATAATAAACACACTCTTCATTTCACGAGAGCTTCGTTACACAATTGTTCTTTTTTTTTTTTCGGCAAAGTAAATAATTTGGCTAGTACACGAAGTGAACGACTTAGAAATTTTTCCTGTGTTCCAACACCATAAAATTTCTAAGCCACAAACCAACACCTCGCAGTACTGCGATAAATTACAGCAGAAACAAATTAGCACAAATTTAAATTACTGCCCCAAAAAAAAAAAATTCAGTACGGCGTGTGGGACTTTAGAGGTTAAAGTCGAAAGCGAGAAGATGAACAATGTGGGGGTTGCCTGGGTTCCTGCACTCTTGCTGCTGGTGGGCCATCTTGCCTGCCTTCCATCGGCCCACGGACAGCCCTTCTGCCATCAGATAGATTTCGAGCTTCAGGCACCCTATTCCTTCACGAGCATAGCCATCGAGTCCCAAACCGATTCCCTTTTCGTGGGGGACTACAATGGGGCGGTCTATCGGTATCCCAACATCGTCTCGCTCTTGAACGCCACAACGACGCCCGACGTCTCCTTCACGGGGGGGCTCGGCGGGGTGATCGGGATTTACGTGGATGCCAGAGGTCGTCTGTGGGCTGCGGATTCGCTGAACCACCGCGTGGTCTATTGGGACAACGCAACCACCGCGGTCTCGAATCGGACCTCCATCGACGGATACTTCGGGTCGAACACCGGAAACCATGCCTGGAGCATGAACTTTCCGGACGGAGTGTTTGTGGATTCCTCCCACAACACGCTCTGGGTGGCCGACACCGTGAACAACCGCGTGTTGAGATTCGATGACGTGTATTCAAAACCTCCCGGGGCAGCTGCCGATGGGGTGTTGGGGCAACCGGGATTCAACACCTCCAACTCTGTGTCGGATGCATCGGGCATGAATTGGCCATATTCGGTTGCAGTCGACTCTGCAGGGGGAGTGTATGTCGCGGATTATGGAAACAATAGAGTGGTAAGAGACGTCGTCCCTTTTGTCTTCCCCCCCCCTCCCTCTCTTTTTTGTTGGGTTTGTTTAAGCTGCTACCCTCAAGATATCAAAAAAAAAACCCTCACCTCACCTCATAGCTTTATTTTGCACCCTCAGTTGTGAACACCGATGGGGCAAACGCCACCCGCGTGTTCATGCAGCCATCATCCACGGAGCACTCTGCGCTGATGCCCCCAACTGCTCAAAGCGGGACCAACCCATATGGGTTGGCATTCGACCCAGCGGGCAACACGCTCTACGTAACCGATCTGTACAACAACAGGGCGGTGGCCTACGCGGGAGGGTTGCCCCCAACCACCGACGACATGCCGGCAACCGGAGTATTCGGCCAACTGGATTTCAATACCGCGATCCCTGGAGCGGGACCATACGGACTGAATTCACCCAACGGCATCGTCTATCATGCCTCCACCAACAGCCTCTGGGTTGGCGACTCAAAAAACTACAGGATAGTGAGATTCCCTCTCGCCACCGTCTCTGTGAATGTGTCCTCCCTTCAAATGCAGGTTGGTTTCAACCACTCCCCCGACCTTGTTTTAAAACCTGCAGGTATTCTCTCCCTCTCTCTCTCTCACTCTCTTCACCTTCCTTTATATTTATTACGTCAAACACACAGGATCAACCGGGGCTGAAGCTTTTTTCCAGTTCGTCAAAATAGTCGAATCGGGGCAAAACAATACACCCATTGCAACCGCGACACTCGACAACGTAACCTATTCTGAATGCTCCGGGGCCACGACCACTCAGGCGCAAAACTTTCGATTCGATGCCCAACTGAACAATGTGAGCATCCCTCCTCAAAGCCATCCCCTCTGAACACTTTGAAAAATAGGGCACCGCTCTGCTGACCATCGCCTATTCGCTCTTCACCGCACCCCAGAATCTCAGCAGCGCTGGGGTGGACTTCGTCGTGCAATCGAGTTCCCTCAAGATGACCATCGCCATCAGCGGATGGCGATTCAAATCCGTCAGCAACAACCTTGCGCTGCACTTCTCCTTCAACACAACCCCTGCGGTCACGTCGGTCACACGGTCTCCCTCTCCCGCGACCGGAATCACCAGGGCTCTCATCCGATCCTCCGACGTTCTCGACACAACCGTCAACCTTCTCGACTTCGCGGAAGCCGATGGGATTCACAATATCCCGGCCAATATCTCCTTCCAGGGACTCTCGGCAATGATTCTCTCCTTCCCATCCTTCAACTCCTCCCTCGTGTATGATCCGGACTTCTCCGTTGCCCTCACCGGCAACAACAACAACAATGGAGATGGAAGCAACACCCAGCTCCTGGGGTTGATCGCCTTGGTGGCCATCCCCTGTGCATGCATACTGCTCGCGGTGGCTGCAACCGCCTTCGCCATTCTCCTCAGGGCAAAGCGTGTGAGCGCAGCCAGGGCTAGCGTCAATTTTTGATATAAAATACCTGCTGCAGGTGCAGGAACGTCGATTTTATTTTATTTTTTCCTCTCTCAAGGTCTTCAAGAGCGGCAAGCAGGAGCACTGTCCCCCCTCCCTCCCCAACCCCAAATTCCGATTCGACTTCAATTGTATAACATGAAGGAGTGGGGGGGAGGGGAGAAAAAAATGTGTTTGAAGAAGTGGTTGAAGTGTTCTCTGATATCCGGATCTGAAAATCTTGTAAACATAATTCCAGGAAGTGGTTGCACCGAAATGTGTGTGCAGCCTGTGCAGGGTGGGTGCCCTTCGAGCGCAAAAAAATTTCTTTCCTGCGGACTTAGGAATTTTTGCTTGTGGCATCCCAGCGTCCCCCCCCCCCCCGAAGCTTCTGGGTGCCACTCGTTCGAAGAGGACGATGGTGAGGACCAGGTGCCAATTGTCGATTCTTCTGTTTCGTCCTCCAGTTGATTTTTTGCATCTCGACAGATCAGCTAGCAGGCCCCCGTCAATACTTTCATTGAGTAGCATACCAGAACTGTGAAGAAAAAAAGTCTTAAGTCACTTCTAGAAGAGTGTTTGGCTCAAATTTGAAAGCACAAATTACCCCTGAGCCCGTCTCATGTTTTAGAGACCTCCATCCTTCACCAAGATGGCGCCTGTCTCTCCTCAAATCCCCCCCCCTTCCTAGCATGAGTGCGGCGGTGCAAAAAAATTTCCAAGCCCAAAGCAAAAATTTTTTTTCTCGCGCAGGAAGCAAAAACAGGGTGTCCGTCCTGTCCAGGTTGTCCACCCATTTTCAGTGAAAATGTTTTTTGTAACGAGAATGCGTAAGATGGTCGAGCACATTTTCTGTTGACGATTCATGGTGGCGGCCCTTTTGTGTCGTCTCTGTTGACAATGTTGGAAACAGTAAGCCAAAAGGGAACGCTAGCACTCAAGTGTGGAGCAGTCATTGTTATGCTCCAACATTGGACAACTCGACGCTGAAGCACTATTTTAGACGATTATAAAGTAAACTTTATAGATGACTTCGTGTTTACCTGTGGTACCCCCAAGACTCCCCACCAATTTGTTGTGCTTGTAATTTACAATAATAAAATTTCACGGCCAGGGAGAAGGCACTGATACCTACACTCCATTTGTTTCTTCTTTGACATGTCAAAAAAATGGGTTGGATTGGAGTTCATACTCCGTACTGTAAAAGAGGATTATTTTATTTCTTTTGTTTTCTCCTACAATAAAACACCGTTACCTCCACCACTGAGTTTTGAGGTCGAGAAAGCAAAAGTCACTGCACAAAGATCACTTTCCCAAGATAGAAGTGATACATTTCGCAGCATCAATCGTGGGGGGGAAACGAGTTGCTGAAGAGAAAAGCCATCCTCCTGGCAGACAACTTTCTTTGCATTGATGTCGCCGTGTTGCAGACCGCAATCCGATTGGATCGCTCACGCGAAATCCCATTTCGGTGCGGCAACTTTGAGGCTATTCAACGATCCGCCACAGAGGTAAACTGCTTGATGAAAACTGTACCGCTCATCTTTATTCTCCATTCAGAGTTTATTATCTCGGGCACTATTACCACAAGGACGGTGGGCTTTACGACGTTGGACAGCACTGGACCGAACGAGAGTTGCTTACGGCACAGCTGGATGATGTGGTTTGGTCTCCGTGCGAAGGTGCGGCGATGTATAGGGTGGCTCACCTCGAGGAGGCGAGCAAACGGCTAGGAACGGAAACCTATTGGGACTCCACTCTGTGGCGAAACTACTCTTGCGATGATTTCTCATGGATGTTGCGCCAATGTGGATACAGGATCGCCCTCGCCAAGGACGCCGTCTGTCATAAGTGGCGGGGAGTGGTTCCCTTCGCCCGATAGGTGTCATGCGGGTCGCTCTGGAGTGTTCTCGGTTCAGACAGCTCAACAACAGGTGGCCTGAACCCGAGAGGGATGCAGCAATGGCACTGCTTGCCGGGAAGTACCGGGAGAGCAAAGAGAAGGAAGACGAATTCTCGAAGGTCTATCCGTTCGCCCGACACACAGGGCTGATGATGGACTTCAAAGGAATCGGCCAGCTGGACGTTGCACAACTGGGGTTGCGAAAGCATTTGAATGCTGTAGCAAGGCCCCATGAGGACGGCTGTGAGTACCGCCACCAAAACGATCCTCCGAAACAAAAATTGTAAAAGATATTCATGTAGTATCTTTCTTTCCCTGTGGCGTTGGTCTGGAATTTTGGTTGAAGAGCAACCAGAGATGATCATATATATAACAAGAACTGATGCCAAGGGAACTGTGATGGGTAGGCTGTGTTGAGTCTTGAGACCCTTTGATCGGTTAAACTTTTAAGCCCGCTCTTGTGGAGAGGCGATCTACGAACTTAGTGCGACTGAAGAGCTTGGCTCAATTTCTGGACCACAAAACCTGTTCTCCCTCACCATCTCTGATATCTTTGAGGCACCACTTCCCCATCAAGATGGCGCCTGTCTCATTCTCTTCCCTCTTTTTCTGAGCTGTGTGACGCAAAAAAATTTCTAAGTCCGACAGAAAAAAAATTTTTTTGCGCAGAACCCAAAAAAGAGGGTGTCCAGCCTGTCCATCCTGTCCGGTTTATTTCGGTGAATTTTTTTTCTGATAACCAGGTGCAGATTCAATCCCCCACAAGGATTAGTGAATCAAGTTGCGAAGTTGTGAGGATGCTGAAAAGCCATGAACAGCACTTCCGATATTTCCATCCACTTCATCGCAAGCGAAGCTCCTCAAAAAGCGATCACGAAAGGGCCGCTCACCTTCGCTGTCTTTCCCGTTTGTAATTATTCGGTGAACAAACTTCCAAAAGTGGCAGCTATCCCGAACAGGTCCAATCTTTTTTTCTTCCCAAATTGGTGTCATTTCTAACTCCTTGTCGAGAGCTTGAAATGGGGTTCAGATCTCGTATGGAGAACGGAACGAATCCCGAATGCAAGGCAGTCGCGGAAGGAAACCGGAGATGTCTGCGAAAGCACTCGAAACCCTTCTATTGTGACTTCCGTAGCAGAAGCCGTCCACACCATGCGAGAACACCCTTGGGGCATCCAGCGTGCAAGCCGAACAGCAGCAAAGCCCCCAACCTCCCTGGGGTCCGGTCCACCTGTTCCTCCCGGAGCACAACACTCTTCTCTTTGCCTTCAATCCGACATGTTGGTTTCTGGTCGTGACTGTTAACAATGGGTACGCCAAAAGGAACGCGCGCTCCTCTTAGGTCCCGGATGTGGAGTAGGCATTACTAACTCCAACAGTGACCTCTCAATGCATCGTTTCTGGCCTCAAAAAGAACTTTTCCATAACATAACCCCCAATAGTTTACAAAAAAAAAGACCACATATAAAAGGCCACAACATGCACTCGTGACCACCCAAGAAATGCTTCAAGACGACGAGAGAAACCTTCAAGAAGGGACTCAATTATTGTTGGGGTTGATCGACAAGCACCGCGACACAAAACGGAACCTTCGATCTACACCTTCGGTCGAAGAAGCTCAAGCGGAACCTGAAGCGCGTTGCGAATCCAAGGGAAGCGATGACGCCTCAGGAATCCCAGAGGAATGCCCCGCGGTGCGGCACACCCGATGGTCCTTGTGGATGGGGCCGGGATTTTCTGACTCCTCGGAGGAAGAGGAGGAGAAAGAGACCGCTTCACAGATCTCAGATCCAACGAAAAACGATGCTGTTGAGTCCTCCGTCCTCCAGATGCCAGAGTTTCCCTCCAGACGTGGGAGCGATTGCAGCCCAGTCAATGACGAGACCGTGGATAACAGAATCCCACCGGAGCAAGAAATCACACCGTCGGCAACCCCACTCGTTCCGGTCAATTTCCAGGGATTCACGTCATCCAAGTTGTTGAAATCTTCGAAGAACAAGAAACGGACGATCAAATAAAGCACACTCTGGAAAACCCTGTCCACTTGGGTGACAAACTCTTTCCAAAGATAATAAAACGAAAAATAGATACAGGACACCCAAAGGAGCTGTATGGTTTACCTCCCATCAACAATGTTCGCTCTCCTCATTTGCGGTAGCGCAGGAGTCTAACATTTACAAAGAAACTATTTCAGTGGGATACAGTTTCTAATTCATATCCAAATAACCCTAGGCCTGAGTTTATTTCTCACCTCCACCACATATCGCAACCGCCACACAGCTTGAGCATGGTGAACAGGTCCTCTCTCTTCCCACTGGAAGCACAAGCTCTGGAGGCCTTGCAACATCTCTCGCGGAGCTTGAGACACTCTTTGTCGCACAGCCTTGCGGCACAGAATCGGCACCTCTACTCAGTGTCCACCCATCCACAATTTCGCAGGCTCCTGCTCATTTTCTTGTTGTGCACAGTTTCATTGATCTGCTCCTTTTTTGATAAACAAAAGCTCTTGCTCCTCCAGACAGCCAGATATGTATGCAGATGCTCAGTGTGTGAGTTTACAAAAGACACATAAAGAGAAGCTGTTTATCAAAAGCAAGCTGAAAACCAGACCCGCGAATACTTTATTTTGAAAGGTGCACCTATTCAAACCACCATGGGTCTCTCGGAAAAAAAGATGCCATTAGCTTCCTTTGTTCGTCCAGCACGAGCTCCTCCCTATCCATGAGCCTTTCGAAGCACCCTCGGATGCCTTCGTGAAGGTAACACCAGGCATTGGCTCCGAAGCAGATCCGCAAGGCTGCGGCAGACACGCATGTGCGAGGCATGCAATGGGATCTTATATCGCGATCGGGTTGTCAGCACAACAATTCCCAACAAAAAAAACAAAAAAAAAACACATTCATGGAGCTTACTCAAAGTGAACAATCAGCTTGATTTAGACCTTCTACCTGATCAAAGCTCTCCTCCCATTTGTCGGGCCACGTGCCATCACCCAAGGAAATTCTTTTCAGAAGCATATTAATGCATCCCCCCAGGATAGACTCTTGCTTGGCTACCAATTCCTTAAGTTCCGTGCTGCTGCCACCCAAATCGAAACGAAACTGCGCCACTTGATTCTGTTCCTCAAAGAAATGGAGTACGTGTGCTCGGAGTATATACCCATCGGGGTCCAGAAGCTACAAGATACAATAGGGGCAGTTGTCAGTCCCTTTACCGATATGAAAGATGAACTTGGCTCCAGCCTCGTTTGTTGAGCACAGTGTTCGACCCCAGACAAGATGGCGGTTGGGAAGAGTGAAAATGCCATCCTCCGTGACAAAACTGGGGGAAAGGAATTGGAGGGCGTCCTTCATCCTGCTGTCTCCGGATATGGCGGCAATGCGTAGTCGGTTGGTCCTCGGCTTGCCTTTCTCTTGTCGTTTGGCAATTTGTTTGCGCACCGAGTCCGGGAACTCCTTGATAAGTTTTCCATATTCCGCAATTTGTTCCCTCACAATAGAGAGAGCGCTGGAAGAAAGCTGACGTTTACCGGTGGCTGGGATGATGAGGTAGGGAGTTGCTGGTTTCACCTCGCCACCGAAGTCTTCGTAGGGCTTCTCAAGACCAAACGGCATGGTTTGACCCGTTGGAGAAAAAGCCTCGGTCGAAGACACTACCACCTGAATCAACCCGAAATGAACGAATACCGTAGGCTGTCCATGCGAATCGATAATTGACCATCCGCAGCCTCCAGTGAGGTAACGGTTTGTATAGTAGGCGACGGTGTGCAAATCTCCGAGAGTTGTTGGCAGGATGACGACACGGATGTCTGCTGGCGGTGGCGTTGTTGCTGGTGTCAGCAGATATCCTCGTAGCGCTTGCATGAAGAGATGCACCTCCGTGGTTGTGTCGGCGATGTTGCGGTGAGACTCAGAAGAGGTAAGCCACCTCAGGGCTCTGAAGCCCAGCGACAAGAAGAAGAAATACAGTTTCCCATCGCTATCGGGCTTTGCAGGTAGGCAGCGCTCCTTGTCGGGGTCCTGATACAAGGGCTTGAATATCTCCTTCACAAAGCAGTTCTCGATCTCTCCAAAGGAAAGCTCACAGTCACCACAGAGCATGTACCAGCAGACCGCAGAAGCATACTGCAACAGCTTCCTGGGAGTATTGCTGAGCCGAATGGAGGTGATGCTTGCACCTTCCATCATGGTATCCAAGATCGCTTTCGCCACGATATGGCTCTGCCGTATGTTGCACGACTCTTTAAAGCAAAGAGCGCAATAGGCAGAACGGTACTTCTTGGTCTGTGATATGAATAGACCCTCTAGATGATCGAAATACAATTCCAACCCAGGCCGGCATTTCGTGAAGTCCGACTCCACGTTTCGAAAGATGGTTAGCCCAAAAGCTGCCAGCCTCAGCGCTTCTTTAACCTCTTGCCGAAATAAATTGCCGTCTTCTCGGATCGCCGCAGAGGCCTTTTCAAAGAATTCTTGATCCTCCAAGAATGCAATATCTACTGCCTTATCCCCCTTCCTCCCCAATCTAAACGTTATTTCGAAGAAAATTGTGGCCAGCACCTGAGTAGAAAGCTCCTCTCTCCGCTGCAGCCAGGTACCGAGCAGGTCAGTGACGGTACTGCAACAAAGTGAATAAGGAACTTAAAAGAGTTGAACGAGTGATAACTATACCTTTGTGAATAGCCTATTATGTTTTCCTGTGTTACGCCCAGCAAAGATTCCACTACCATCATGAGGATAAAGAAAAGAGGGTGGAGGAGGAAGAGGAAGAAGATGAACTGGAACAGGATCAATTAGACAGAGAATCCAAGGACCTGGGAGAGGAGGACCTTCTTTAGCAGGCAAACTGCGTAATCAGGGAAAAAGAAGACCAAGAGGAAGAAGTCTATTACAAAAGAGTGCTCACCGAAGTCGAAAGAAGGCTAGACACAGCCTTCAGGATAGGAGTGCGACGTGCATACGCAAACAAATGCTGCGTCACTGGCGCGGAGAATGGCTTGGAGGCAGCACACATTAGACCTTTCGCGGTGTGCAAGAAAACTAGGCTGGCCATCAGCGTGAAGAATGGCTTTCTCGTTACAGCTGGTTTGCATCGCCTCTATGATAAACATCAATGGAGCATCGAGCCAGAAAAAGGTGTGGCAGTCTTTGGGGAACGGCTCAAGAAGGATCCGTTCTGGGGAAAGCTTGATGGAAAGGAGGTTGACTTCCCAAAACAGGAAGAGGATAGACCCTTTACTCACTTACTAAGGGAACTTTTTACCGAGTTTCTAAGGAAACAAACGATATGAGGTTGTCGCAGAACTGTTCTATGTCTGTAAAACAAAAAATAAATAATTTTTTAACTCGGGGGGGCTGGGCTAATACTCACTACTTTTCACTGCAGACAAAAGTGAAAAAGAGCGAAAAAAAATCCCTCTTCAAAGAGGGAGAGGACCCACGGTTGGGAGAGAAAATTCGTGAAAAAAAATTACGCACTACCGGTTTGGGAGTAAAAAGTTCATAAAAACCACTACTTGTAGTGAAAAAGCGCTAGTATTAGCCCAAGCCCCGGGAAGATTGGTTGAGCGCATCCACATTTCCCTAAGCACGATATCACAGGACGCAAGGAAGGGGCCATCATAGGAATAAAAGACTCCCCCCCCCCTTGAAATTTATCACAATGCATTGTATTCTTCATTCCTGTCAACCTTAAGGGTGACATTGCCGGTCATGCCTTTTCGGGTTGCCCACAGGAGGTGCCGCCTGCGTAACCACACAAAGAGCGCCACAACCACGACGATGGTCACAAGGATCACCGGAAAGACCAACAACGCGATCAACGATAACAAGGGCAGCAAGTTGGTGGCCGAAGAAGTCTCCTGCTGTTGTTGTTGCTGGTTCGGCAAGATCACCGAGAAGTCGGGGTCATATTGAAAGGAGGAGTTGAAGTGAGGAATCTCCAACACCAGAGCCAACAGACCGGGATCCGTTTGATTCTGAGCGAGAGAAAAGGAGATTGGTGTGTCGACTCCATCCACCGTACCAAATCCGATCATGCGAATTGTTGTGGTCATCGTCCCGTTCGATGAAAGGAGCGTGAAGGTGGTGATGTTGTTGTTGGTGCTGTTGTTCTGCAAGAGTGAGGTCACATTTGGGGTCACGTTGAGCACGAGGTGCAGGCGCAAGGTGTTGGAAGGCTGTGCGAAGGGCCATCCCGATAGCGCCATCTCGAACTTCAGATCCGAGGGCTTGGTGTCGAAAGATACTCTGCTGCTGTTCAAAGTCTGGCCCACAGCGAAAAGGGAATATCGGATCGACAGCTTGGGAAGGGAGCGTGAGTGTGGGGGTAGCCACAATATACAAAAAATACCTGAGCACCCCCAGGAAGCTCAGGTGCAGAGAATGTGAATTGCTGGTTGTTGGATGCATCGACAGTTGTGGAGACAGTGTAATTGAGCAAAGAAAGAGTGCTCGTGGATGGCACGGTCTCGTTGCTGTTCTCCAATTCTTCGATGACTTGAGGTTGGATGAGCAGCTGTTTTTGTCCGGGATAGATGTTGGCCGTCACGGGATCTATTTTATGGGTCAGGGGATTTTCCAAAAGGGGTCTCCCTTCAACAAAACCTTTTGGATAAACAAACACACTGGGCTGCCCTTGAAATGTGATGGCCACACCAAGGGAGGTAAGGCCTTGCACCCGCACAACGAAATTCTCGAAGCTCAGGACCCGACTGTTGAAGGTGTCGACCACCCAGAGTGTGTTGGCCACGCTGTCGTAAGCCACATCCCAAGGCAAGGACATCCGATCCAGAGCGGAACCGGAGGCTTGTGATGTGAAATCCGGTTGACCCAAGACCCGGATGGCTGCGATGCCGTCGCTCGCAGGCGGTCCGGGAGGAAAGACCATGACGCGGTTATCGTTGGCCGAACAAACAACGACCATCCCATCGGCGATCGCCAGACCGATGCTATAATTCAATGAGGTCGCCGAGATTTGTTCGGGTGTCTTGGAGTAGAGATCCGCTTGACCATAAACGTGGGAGGCAACGGCGCCCATGGATTTCAGCGTCTCTGCCTGAGGGATGAACACCTTTTGAAGAGAAGGAGTCGGTCACGCACATATATACATAAAAGAAAGCACAAACCACTCGATCGGCACGGGTGTCCGATGCATAGAGATTCCCTGCACCATCGAAACGAAGATAGGTCGGACCGGTGAAATTCACATACGGGGGACCTATGAATCCATCCGGAAGCGCTCCCGAAACAATTGGAGGAGAATATTTGAATAGCATCCTGAAGATTGAGTTTTAAAAAAACCCGGGAATGGTTCGGTACCTTTTGCCGCCGGCTACCCACAGGGTCGATGCCGAGTCCACCCACAGACCGAAGGGAAAAGAGAGGGAACCTTGCGATGGAGTAGGTCGACCCTGGTTGGCAAAGTGTCCAGAGAAATCGAGTTGACCCAGCACCGCCGTGGGCGAGGTGGTGGCCGAGATGGTGTCCATCGAATCGTAGCGCAATATCCTGCTGTTCACGGTGTCGGCCACATAGAGCGCCCTGTTCACTTCATCCACGGCCACGCCTCGAGGCTGATCCAAGAGGTTCGTGAGGGCAAAATCTGCCGCGACCCCCTGTGCATCCGCGATACCCACGCAGTTCAACATCAAGACAACGACTACAAAAAGGAAAACAGACCCTCCATTCGCCATCCTTTCTCAGTCACACCAAGCTGAAAGAGAGGGGGAGGTAGAGAGATTACTATTGATTTTTGGATAACTGAACCTCTTTCTACCTTATTGCGAGAAGTAGGAAGACACCACCGAGCGGCCTTGTTCCAAAGTGTTATTTTTTTTTTTTTTCTAAAATGAAAAAGATTTAATTTTTGTGTTATGCAAAAATGATACATATTACTAACGTACTTTTTTCCTCTTTGCACACATGTTCACCATTCTGTTGGGTGTAGCGTTTTTGTTTGTGGTGCTTTGAAAAAAAGGTGTTCAACAGCAAAGCGATATCTCGCTCGGTCCGAGCGCGTAAAACTACTACCACAAAAACCGTTTTTCGCGGAAACATCAACGCGCACGAAGTGGATGGCTTCTAGAAAGGTTGATGTGGGTCCCCTTTTGCGCACTCTGACAAAAAAAGAAGCTCCCCTTTTCCCTCCCCAAAACCATTTGTAGTAACTACAATCCTTAAGCGCGAAGATCACCTGAACACTGAATCTTTTAATCTGGTGCTGATGATACGTGTTCCTACTTCAAACCCCCCCCCTCTTTTCTTCCCACCCCGGCATTTTGTTTGAAACAATTGTCCCTTCTTACGACGATGGCATCCCTTCTTTTTAGTTCGGGTGCCTGAGAAATTTCTAAGTCTGACAAAAAAAAAAAATATTTTGCACAACCCAAAAAGAGGGTGTCCAGCCTGTCCATCCTGTCCAATTTATTTCAGTGAATTCATGGATGATGTAAGCAAAGTGCAGAACTGTGTTGTAGCCTGTTAACACCAAACAGCACAAATTTAGATGCGGAAATCCACTGTTGGGAGAAGAGATGTCCAACGGCAATAGCTCCGCCATAGTATGCCTCGTTGTTCGCAAAGCGGCTGTTCGACATACTGGCGTTTGAAAGATTTCGTGACTGTAAATACGGCCGTTTGTTCTAGGGTTAACAAAAAAAGAAGAAAAAGAAGCTGGCTTTCGCAAGGAGGCCAGTGTGTTGTGAAAAAAAAAGAACTTACACATTTCAACTTATTTAAAGGTGGTTGCTTTTTTTTTTTTTTTTTTTTTTTGGGTTGATCTTACATTTTTTGGTAGTTGACACAAGGCCCAAAAGATCAATATTTTTTATTTTATCAAGGGAGGATCTATAAACCTTGTAAAAGAAGCTTGAAATTTGGCAGTAGAAGGAAGATTTCAGTGGTGCATCAAATTGGTTGCGAAAGTTGGGGTGAGGAAGGGGAGGAGGAAGCCATCCGTTCCGATGAAACAAAATAATAATAATATTGTGTTCACTTGAACTAAAGAGAGGGAAACAAAATGTTGCGCGTAGCATTTTTATTACATTAGGATTACCAGAAGTTAAGGTTTCTTTTGCCCAACCACCGACGGAGTTCGATCCAACAATGTATGTGTGCTGCAGGGGAAGATGAGGAAGGAGAAGAGGAAGAGGAAGAGGAAGAGGCAGTGATCGTGGTAGAGGAATTGGAAGGACAGATGATGTTGGAATGCATCGTGACCAAAATAGGTACAAGGCAAGAACCAACAATAACGGAAGAGATGAACGCTGTGGTGGCGGTTGAATTGCAGACGATGTTGATAGTGGAGCTGCGTTTGCCAGCGCCACAGGATTGACCCTGGCTGTACTGGATTTGAGCGTAGTAGAGGCCGGTGGAGTTATCGAAAAGCCATGCAAGAGTCATGCTAGCCAAGATGCCGTTGTCGAAGGGAAGATTGTTGGTGGCGAATTGACAAGAAGCAACGTTTAGACTGTTTTGACAGCCCCCCTCATATGTTGCATTGCAGATGTTGATGTAGAACGTGCCTTCTTTGGGATCGACGAACTGGTAAGGGCTGAAAGGGTTGCGCATTAAAGGCGAAAGGTCGATCCCTCCGACAGTGCAGTTGATTGGGACTCCCTTGGACCCTCCGATGAACAAGAAGAACAGACAGGAAGGGAGGAGCAGAGAAACGAGGGAAAAGGGGCAGAGCGATGACATTTGCGTTTTGTGTAACACAGGCCGAAAGCCTCCGTGCCGCACTATTAAAAATGAATTTTGCCTGCTAGAAAAAACCCCGCTCCAATTTTGACTTAGAAATTTTCACCACCACCAAAAGGAAGGGAGGAAGTGAGAAGGGCGATAGGAAGGGAGAAGAGTGGAAGAGGGGAAAAACACACACACAGAGATGGAGAGAGAGAGAGCTTTTGTTGGCCTCTTAATAACAAAAAAGCTGTTTACACCGCTTTCCAATATCACAAAGCATTGTTTTCATCTCGGTCAACCCGAAGGGCGACATTGCCGGTCATGCCTTTCCGGGTGGCCCACAGGAGGTGCTGTCTGCGTGCCCACACGAGGAGTGCCACCAGCACAACGATTGCCACAAGAGTAACCGGAATGAAGATCAATGCGACCAACGATAACAAGGGCAGCAAGTCGGTAGCCGAAGAATTCTGCTGTTGTTGTGAACTCGACAAGATGATCGAGAAGTCGGGGTCATATTGGAAGGAAGAGTTGAAGTGAGGGATCTCCAGTACCAGAGACAACAGGCCAGGGTCCGTTTGAGTCTGAGCAAGGGAGAAAGAAATTGGAACATCGATTCCATCGGCCGTACCATAGCCAAGCATGCGGATCGTTGTGGTCATCGTCTCGTTCGATGAAAGGAGCGTGAAGGTGGTGATGTTGTTGTTGGTGCTGTTGTTGTTTTGCAGGATCGAGATCACATTTGGAGTCACGTTGAGCACGAGGTGCAAGCGCAAAGTGTTGGACGGTTGTGCAAAGGGCCATCCCGATAAGGCCATCTCGAACTTCAGATCCGAAGGTTTGGTGTCGAAAAAGATTCCGCTGCTGCTCAAGGTTTGACCCACAGCGAAAAGGGAATATTGGATCGACAACTTGGGGGGAGAGGGGTGAGGGGCGCCAACTTTTTCTGTGTTCACAAAAATACATGAGCACCTCCATGAAGCACCGAAGAAAACGTGAAGCGTTGGTTGTCCCATGCATCAACGGTCGTGGAGATGGTGTAATTGAGCAAAGAGAGAGTGTGCTCGTGGATATCACGGTCTTGCTGCTGTTCAATGCTGCGATAACAAAAGGTTGGATGAGCAACTGTTTTTGTCCGGGATAGATGTTGGCCGTTATGGGGTCTAATTTGTTTTTTTAAAAGTCAGTTAGGGGGGTTTTCTCCTTCAACCTTCGAACAAACCTTTTGGATAAACAAACACGGTGGGTTGTTGCCGTTGGAATGTGATGATCACATCGAGGGGAGCAAGGTTTTGTACCGGCACGATGAAATCTGAGAACCTCAGGATCCGATTGTTCTGGGTGTCGGTCACCCAGAGAGTGTTGGCCACACCATCGTAAGCCACACCGTAAGGCAAATACATTTGATCCAGAGCGAAGCCGTGGGCGATCGATGTGAAATCCGGTTGACCCAGGACCCGGATGGCCGCGATGTCGTTGCTTGCGGGCGGGCCAGGAGGAAACACCATGACGCGATTCTCATTGGACGAACAAACGATGACCACCCCATCGGCGAGTGCCAAGCCGGCAGCATAATTCAATGAGGTTGCCGAAAATTGCTCGGGTGTCTCGGAAGACAGATTCGATTGCCCATAGACGTAGGAAGCAATACCGCCCACCGATTTTAATGTCTCTTCTTGAGGAATGAATACCTTTTGTTGAAATAAGTCTATGTGTGCTGTATATTGACGAGAAAGGGGAAATAAAAAAAAAAAATACCACTCGATTGCCGAGAGCATCCGATGCATAGAGATTCCCTGCACCATCGAAACGAAGATCGCTCAGATTAGAGAAATTCGCAAAAGCTATGACCCCATGGCTGAATATCCTCTACTACTTTTCCAACATTAGCTTCCATCTTCATGCTAACGGCCAAATTGGCTTGTGAATCCTGTAACACACGCACCGCCGCCAGCAGAACATGCGATATTTTGGAAACGTCTTCCCCATCCAGCACAATCTCAGGAAGAAACTGACTTTCCTCTTTGGCTCTAAATCGTCAAGGTGTACAGGCCTTGTCAGCCAGCTCTTTAGCTCTGAAAAGTAGGGAGGTTCTCTTCTGCTCCCAAAAAAAAAAAAAAAAAAAAAAAAAAATTGCCAAGAAAACACAATAACGAGAGTTAAAATCCTACGCATTTATTTTGTGTGGTCTGACTAGATCAGGGATGTATCTTGCAACCATGGCACACAGCTGGCGGGTGGCTGCCAGAGTATAGTTCTGGAGCCTCTTTACCCTCGGCATTCAAAAATGCCACCGCCCCTTTCTCTACCCTAAATATTGAATGGTCCACAAGCGTGTAAGTGCCAGGCACTAAGGGTACAAACTCCGCCACCATTGCCTTTTGTGTGGGTTTGGGGGGTTAACACGGATCTAGTGTTAGGTTGCAATAGTTACCCCTCCTGCGGGAATTGTGGTGGTTTGTATTCCTCTCGCTGGTGGAGTGATCAGGTCTCCCTCCCTGTAGACTTTGTCCATGATTGTGCCGATAACGTGGAACGAAGAGACGAGATTGGGGCCTATATTCCCAACAAATAGGCGCACTCTCTCCTGTCTTTGCCTATTATTAACACTGGTGTTAGTACCCTACACTACAAAAATGTAATTGGAAAAAAAAAAAAAAAAAAAAACACATTAGCGTTAATGGTGTGCCCCCTGCATCGGTATGTTTGCCAACACATCCATTAAACACCACATGAGTAGGGTTTTCATTCACACCAGCCTCAAAATCGACTGCGAGCTTATTTGGATTCTCTGCATCCAACGATTTTGTAGTATAATATTCACTCTGCATCTATGTAATTGAATTTTTCAGTCTAAACAACTTGAGAAAAAGGGAGGGGGGGGAGGGAAGGCTCTTATATTATACCACATAATACTCTTTATCAACTAAAGGGAGGTCTTCCTTGGGTTCCACGAGGATGAGGCCAAACATGCCGTTGCTGATATGAATACCAATAGGGGCAACCGCGCAATGATAGATGAAAAGACCCGGGTACAGGAGTTTGAAGGTTCCCGTTTTCGTGTCGTCTGATTCTACATTCAACAACGGGGCGCCTCCACCAGGGCCTAAAACGCAATGAAAATCTAAATTATGCTCCATCCCAGATAGGTCGCCATTGTATAGTGTCACCTATTTAGGGGACAGCGTGCGCGACAACATAAGTAAAGTGTGTGCAGGGAGTGACAGGTTACCTCTAACGTGTCACCTTCCCGAGCACGAATGAAGGGACCCGGCACATTCCCATTGAAGGTCCATGCCTCATAGGTATGCGTTTCATCGATTGGTATGTCCCTCACTTCCACATTCATGGCTACTTGAACCAGCGCTGCATGCTTGCGGGTGATTGGAGGGGGTACATTTGGTGCGAAGCCAAGTTGTGCCTCCTCTTTCTGCAGATGCGTTGTTGAGCATTCTGGCCGCGAATTCTCTGACTGAGTCTTGCTGCATTCAAGGAAAAAAAAACCCCCCCCCGTTAGGCCACCAGGTCTTCCCTGCACTTCCTTTTGCGAATTTTCTCTCACCTTGCCTGGTTCTTGGAAGGAGGAGCTCCCTCTGCGTGCAGCAAGTAGGCAGATGTATACAAGAGAGCAGCACCACCAGCAAGAACAGCAGCAGATGCAAGCCATTTTTTCCACGGATATCTTCTCGTTCCGTCTACTGATGTCGTCGAAAAGGCCCGTAGCACACCAAGGTCTGTCCCTGTGAGCATTCCGCTTACTTTGCGGCATTGAGATATCTTTTGAGTGCGTAACTCGTCAGAATCGTGCCGAAAAAACCCCCAAAACTTAATACATTGGGGCATACCTGCCCTGTGGAAAGCTCAGCTTTCCATGCAGATCGCAAAGGCAACAACTTGGCCCCGCCTAGCGGCCGGCATGCGCTTTTCTTCATTAGTTCCAAGATTTTTTGTTAGATACTACAAACTGACCGGTCGGCGACCTCGGAGTATTTGATTGGGCGACTTGGAACACATTTCTAGCCAGTTATTTACTGTAAGCGGGACGTCTTCCACTTCAAGTGGTGCTTCAAGTGATGCTTCAAGTGGTGTTCAAGTGGTGCAAAAGTAGAACCAGGAATTATCATGGCAACACAGAGGGGTCCCTTTGCGCTTGCTTTCCATGGCGGCTGCAACAACGCTTCATCTTTTGACAAAATCGATTTTCTTTGAAAAGCAAAAAAAAAAAAAAAACAGGCCGCGTTCGAACGGTCGGTGTCGAAAGTGTGGATCCTGGCACCGACTTGGAAGTTGCGTGGAAACGTGTTTGCGAACTTTTGGGCCACCGCCTCCTTGAAGTAGATGATATGCCCTCCTAGTCTCTTTTCATATGCGGTGACTGGGAACAGGCACTTGAAAAGGGACAAGTTTATTCAGTACAAGGCCACCATCGCCCGTGCTCTTAATATGGTCACTCTCCCAGAGGCTCCAGCAGAGGGACTATCGGTGTTTGTGGCTTCTGCCTTCTATGAGAACATGTCTTATGTAAGTTTTATTAAGAGTAGCAACCTCCCATATATTTTTTCCAGCGTGAAAGAATAAACTCCCGCATTAACATCAATTTTTTTTATTTTTTTTTTTGTTTCCCCTATTCTTTTCCCGCACCGGCAGAAAAAAACCATCGGCGGACACCCAAAAAAGATTCGTAAAAGTTGTTCTTTTTGGAAACGATTATTGATTTAATCGGAAACCAACAGTATGTAACGCGCTACTATTGCATTTGTTAAGCATCATCAATCTGACAATCCTTGTGGTGCGTACGCCAATCTTTTTCGGCGGCACTGACTGCGCTGTCCTGTGTTGAACGGTATCCTGAAGAAGAGACTCGCCCATTGTCTCCTCTTATGGTGCAGCGGTAGCGCCTGCCGTGGTCTTGGTCGTTGCAAAGCTCCAAACGCATCCTGGATCTGCAGCGGGAGGGGTAATTATTCAACCAAAGAGTGGTGCACTCTTGGGTCTCGTGTCGGGGAGGTATCGGTATCGGGAGGGTATGCGGGCCCATGTCGAGATTCCCTTCATCCTCCGTACCACGGCAGAATACTAGGGCAAAGAAGAAAGACAATAAGCAAAATAGAAGAGTGACCTTCATGTTGTTTGCGTACTCGGATTAACTGCACCCGCAATTCATTTAAACGTCTTGCTGCATGCTAAATCTGACAGCGAAGTGGAACATGGAATGCCAGGCGGTTTGTCTTCTCTGCGTTCCTCACTGGTATCTGGATGACATCTCGCCCTAAATAGGGGATTTCGTTGCTGTTTGCTTTTCTCGTATTTTGATTTTTATCTTGAAAAATACGGCAAAGGAAATAGTCATTGGGCAGGGCCAGAAGGATCTCACAGTCTTTCGGGTTCCAGCACCTCGCCGAAAGAGGCTTAGCCGCAATCTTATCCTTTCCTCTGACTTCCATGAGCCAGGGATGCGCAAACGCTTGTTCTATCGTTAGCCGACACGCACCATCCGCAACTATTAACTTGGCTACGAAATCCTTCGCTTCGCTGGAGATTCCTGTCCATAGCGGAAACTCGAATCCACCATGCCTCCCGTCGAGTATCTGCTCAAATAATCCTGGTATGCACTCTTCACGAAAGAGTAATGAATAATCCGCTCAATCTGTGTTATGGAAGGTTAGGGCGAGCTGCATTGAGGCTTTTTGTAGGAAAACCCCCTTCGAGAGAAATTAGGTCTCCCAACACACAAAAAGCGCTAATGGAATTAATAACATTCACGACTGTTGAGCATGTAAGCTACACCAAATTAGAGTAATGTGAGGGGTGTCTAGGACGACTCCAGAGTACGTGGATCTTGCAAATACACATCCACTACATATCCCAATTTTACCAAACGTGATGACAGGAGGGAGGGGGTTTGTTCTGTTGTGTCCTTCTCCCTTTGTTCTTTTGTGTGATGCCACTGAGATGGAGTTGAACAGCTTTCTTGGCCCTTTCGATGCGGATCAAGATGAAGTCCTTCTCTTCCGAGGTCAGAGTGTTGAAGTCCCGGTGTTGAAGGGATTCCATCCTCGGGCAATCAAAGATGATATCCCATATGGAATTGTTGCTGTCCATGCTGGTGCTTCCCCGAGTATGGCTATAGTTTTTTTTTTGTTTGCACCGAATGTGTACATAGTGTCGCTGAAATAAACGATTTGCTAGGAGGATGGGATAAATTTTTTATTTAAAATATCCTCCTCCCCCTTGGTTTCCACAACAGAGATAATATCACACCCCCCCCCCTCCCTTAAAAAATAATGTTGTATTTGAGCTCTTTATAGGTATTGCATTTGTTCCTCCTCTGCTCAACTGTAATACCAGAATGGAACCAAAAGAGATCTCGCTGTTGCAGGCAGGACTGTCTGAGGGTGCATTTGGCTCAATTTTGCAAAGCACAAACCGGTTCCCCCTTAGTCTGTCTCATGTTTTTGAGACCACTGTCCTTCATCAAGATGGCGCCCGTCTCCCTCAAGCTCCCCCCCGTTCTGAGCATTGTGGGTGTGATGCAGAAAATTTCCAAGTCCGAAGGCAAATTTTTTTTTTTTTTTTCTTGCGCGGAAAGCAAAACAGGGTGTCCGTCCTGTCCATGATGTCCACCCATTTTCAGTGAAAATGTTTTTTTTTTTTTTTTTTCGGGGGGGG
>Ga0209935_1002625_pt1 | contig 21164 bp, 18 predicted proteins | sample ThiBio_1000_plan_2_FD_183958 | JGI IMG/M metagenome (GOLD analysis project Ga0209935, IMG submission 183958) | Wastewater bioreactor microbial communities from Cape Town, South Africa - Thiocy_cont_1000_plan (SPAdes) | ecosystem: Engineered > Bioreactor > Thiocyanate-remediating >...
AACGAATATATAGTTGAATAAATAAACCTGACAGTTCATTAATTTTGATTCTTCATCAATACACATCGATTGAGATCGTTGATGTTTAGTTAGTGAATCAATATCTACATAGTGCGCCAACAATACATTTCGGTCACATGACTATTTCCTTTCAGTAGAGGGTCAGCGACGTTAACGGCGCGTTACTTGTTTTTTATTAAATCTATGATTCCAAAGTCAACCGAATTCTCATGTCAACTGTAACATATATATGCAGGAATAATAGATATAAAAAACTGTCAAATAAGCTGTTGTAGAAGGTCTTATTTTATTTAAATTTTTATTCAATAATTTGTAAAAAAGTAAATTGATTTTATTGAGAATTTATATTATTTATTTAAATGAATTTTTTATAAATGATTAAGCCATCTGATGATAGTCGCAACTGACTTGAAATCTAGACTATGGCAGCTGTTCTTACCTCTGATTATCTTTCTGCTATAGTTAGGATTAGAAGAAAAAGAAAAAAAAGCATCAATTATTATGAAGCTAATTGGACTTATGATTGATATTCCATTTAAGGGTAAAGCAAGGCTAACCGATCAACGTTACTCATAATGCAATAATGATCAATAAGTGACAAGGATGACGAACGTAACATTTCGTCCTTTAATAGATTATAGAACAGAAAAATGAGAAATATATTACTTCAGAGAACAACATACGTTATACATTATCGACACAAATAGTTATTGGTATGTATCCTTCCATTGTTTTAATTTCTTTCAGTGGACGATATACTTCTATAACCAGCTTACCATATCAACTGATAAGGAATTTCATTATTTTCATAAAAATCATTCTGAAAAATGTCCAGATATATGTTAGATTTTTTACATATTCTATTTTATTGAAAAAAACCTATGTATTCTTGATGATCAAAAGAAAATGTTCCGAATATATTCTGTGTTTCAAACAAATATCCTGCTTCAAAAATGGAATAAAAAAATATGCTTCTTTTCAGAAATATTTCCAAACTAACTTGACAGAAGTTTAATTGAAAATATTAGAAAAATATATTAAGTAGGTTAAACTTAAGATTTTTTAAAATTTTCGATATAAACTTGTTTACCATATCAAACATATCACATAACAGAAGAATATTGATCTGCAATTATCAACCTCTAATTTTTTCATTAAAAACGTTTTTTCCCATATATTATCTACTATATTTTCTATCATTTTAGACATGGATATACTAAATATCAATAAACATTTAATTGTATTATTGGCAACATTTTTCATCATTCATGATTCTTTCTGCACATCGACAGATCTTCAAGTTTATGTTGAACCATCAGGTCTTAAATGTATTTGGCAGGGAAATGCACCGTTTTGCTTTCTCGATTCTGGTTGTCCATTAAGAATGACGACTATGAAAACTGACAAGCATGGCGATGGTGCGTACTGCTGGATTGGATTTAAAACTTATTGTTGTATATAAGTGTTTCATTTGATATTGTTCTATGCAGAAAATTTGAATTGAAATAAAATTTTATCTGACAAATTCGTTTTTTTTTCTTAAAATATTGTATCCTGGATTTTACAAGAACAGACTATTTAAATGATAATACACGGTTAATACGTATCAGGCCTTGACACTATTACCTTGATAACTAGATATATGATGCTTGACGGATGTTTTCTTTTTTAAAAATAATTCTTAATATACAATAAAATTTTCTATGTAGAATGCTATTGCTTAGCTGATATAATTGTATTCTGCCTTTTATTGAATATGTCGGCAGTTGTTTTTAATCTATCTCGACGTTTAAATTTAAAGAATAAATATTGAGAATATCTCAAAAAAAATTCAGATAATTTCATTATTGATCAAATTCAATCAAATATTCTTTTTCTTAAGAAGAAATCCTTTAATAAAATGTCAAATCAACATAGATTTGTAGCATATTTTATGGCAAAGACAACAGAATTTTCTTCTAAATTCTATCCGTATTAGTTAAAATATTTTTTTATTTTCTCAAAATGATTGCTACTTTTGTGGCACTCTGTACACCAACAGGTTTATATTTCATAGCCGTCAGGAAGATGTTCACTTTGAAATTATCTGCTAATATGTAAGCAATGTAAAAAGAATCAGATGAAATATAGAAGTAAAAGAAAACATGCCAATTGAATTCATTTGTATTGACATTACAATTGCGGTTGTTGTATGAGATATGTTTCTTTGATGGTCAATAGATAAGCGGTCCTTCGTGTTCTCTTCTTACTCGTTCTTTTATCGTACAACATCCTTGAAACTGTTTTATACGTCCGTTTATCTCAACCTTCAAAACTGGTATATAGTTACACTTTTATATTCTACTTGCTTTATTTCTGCTACCCTCAATATCAACTTAAATTCATTGTCCGCAGATAAAGGTAAACGTTAAATAGTCATACAGAAGAAATGACTATAGGTAATTACAAATATAACCTTATTCTAATGAATTCGAGTAATAACGAAGGAAAATCACAATTAGTATTTTGAGACGTTTTCAAGTACTTATATACTAGCATTTTACTATACATAGTTCAACTGTTTTTTAACGGCAAAATATTTTCATTATTTAAAATAGATGTCATCAGTTGTTAGTTATATTTTCGTGTTTTAAAGTGGTAATAAAAGAGCGTCGAAGATGTTACTAGAAAATTGCATTGTATGATCAATGAATATTACCAAAAAAAAGAATTTTAAAGTTATTATTAAATCATTTTTTTTATATAGACACATAGAAAAATAATTTAGAAACGATTAATGATGATGATGGTGAGGATTATATCAGAAAGAAATAGTGCACCGAAATTCTAAAATCAACCATGATATATTTATTTTATCATTTTTATTGAGTTAAAATGAAATCTACTTTTTGATGAGTCAAGATGATCCGAGTTATAATATAATGATAAAATAAGTTAAAAGAACATAGGAGAAATTAATCTTTTAACAGTTAAGAACGAAAGTAGATATTCCAGCACTTCTCTGAAAAAAGTAAGGGTAATACTGTGATACTTATCAGTATTAGTAAACGATTGAATTAGTGTGCAAACAATTGACGCTTTTTTAAGAATACGTATGACCACTTGAACAAGTTATGAAATCCAAGAGGTATTATGCTATAATATGAAGAGGGTTCTGAAAGAAAAGTACGAATATATATAGTGAACCATAAGGAATCAGTATTTTTGTCGATTTCTTCCTTATACATCGTTACTTACGGCCGCTCATATTTATATGATAGATAAGTCTTTAATTACCACAAAAATACTATGATCTCTTATTCATGGCTCATTCTGTATATAATGAATTTCTTTTTGCATTCAATATCAATACTAAAGAGAATATCTATTATCAGTCCTGTAGAGAATGAACTAATTCTTTGAAAACAGTTCTATTTAGATAGAAAAATTGATGTGGGTTAGGTGTATCGATGATAAAACGTAAAAAAGCTATTAACTAAATATATCAAATAAAACAACCACAAAAAAAAATAAGATGGTAATTACAAATAATGTGGTCAATATAGATTCCGCTAAACCTAACATTGAAGCTTTTACTGCATCAGAGGAGGACACTAACATTTTTTTTAAATTTTAGTTATAAGTCGAACAATTATGAATTGCAAATTATCTCGTACTTCTCTTATAGAACTTCAACTTATTCCAAAAAAATCATTCAATAGTTCTTCTCTCTGTCCTTGCTGTAAGCAACCTATAAGTGAACATCGAGATGAGATAGGTAAAGTAAATCGTTTTTTTTGTGTCGACATCAACTTAATAAATTATATTTCTTCATGATTATTCAAAGGATTAGGAAAAGTTCCATTTACACGAGAAAATCTTTTCCCGCGACTCAAACGTATATTCAGGAAGAGTGCTGTAGTGTCAATGATAGTTGGAGCAATTGTAGCGTTCGTTGTTCTGGCACTTGGTACTCTTATTAACCATATTGTTACTACAAACGAGAAGAATAAACAAGAGAAGAGCATTGATGTACAACAATATCAAAAGAAATCATTTAATATTCTTTCCCACGCACATATACGTCTACCAATAATCGATGCATCTAAACAATTATTTTCAATTATTTTGATTCCAAATGGTGTTCACCATAATGAAAGTAAAAGTGCATTGTTAAGTGTTATTTCATTCTGTCTTTTTTTTTCGTTGGCATTAATATCTTCGTTTTTACGACTGTTCCGTTCACGAAAATTAAATTCATTTCAATCCAAAAAAGAAGAAAACAATATTAAACAGGAAATTCCAATCCCTGTGAAAGTGTATCAGTCTGTTTCAACACAAACTTCTTGCTAACATCGAAAGTACCTTCAACAATCCATCCATATATCATCTGGAATGATTTTCATATTTAGTACCAAAGATCGCTATGACTGTTTTTTTAACATTCTTTTTTGAAAATTAATAAAAAAAATTGTTCTATCTTTTATGTATTTATATAGAATTTAATAGAAGATACGTGATTGAAAGCACCACACGATGATCGTTTTTCGTTCTTGCTTAACGCTTTCACTGCGATGAATCCCACCAGTGGGACCCACCATATTTTAACAAGAAACTGAATAGAAAAACACTTTCTTTTCTCTTTTTTGAGAAAGGACTTTACACATAATATGTTATCTGCTCTGCCTCGGCATTATCTGATTTATTTATTGCATAATGTGATGTTTTTCGTTAAAACTAGGCATGCACCAAATCCAAATTTCTTGGTTTTGATGGTTTTGGTTTTGGAATGGTTTTGATTTTGAGGCTTCGGTTTTGATATGGTGTTGCTGGTTTTGGTATTGTTTTTGAAAAAGTTTTGGTTTTGCCCTATTACTAAATGATATTGATTTTGTCTACATACGGAGATATTATAACCTTTGAAGACCTTCACTAGGAAAAAAAATTAAAATTTGATTTTTTCTCGGTACACATATTTTTTTGATCTTTCACCTCGACCATACGGCTCTGTTTCCCTGAAAATAGTTCTCTTCAGGGTCATAGAATGCAATGCAGGAAGTGTATGTTACTCTTGCCTATAGGCGCCCGCAGATCCGCTTACATTCTAGGTTTCTTCAAAACCAAAACGTTTTCAAAATCAATACCCAAAACCACCAAAACCGCCTCAAAACCAATATTCAAAACCAAAATTTCAAAACCATTTTTGGGTTTGGTGCATGCCTAATCAAGTGACATTTTTTTAAATTACAAGTTAGACTTTTCATGAACTTTTTTGGTGATAAACGATTCACATGGTTAAACAAGAAACTTCCGATTAGGAACAATACCAACTTTAATTTGCATCAGTAATTAAATTGAAATATTCTTTTCCTGTTACTAAAATTATCATTTTTCTTGAAATTAGAGGTAGAGTACTGAAAATTTATACTTTCGCTGATTAGAATTGTCATTCGAAGTGATGGTACTCTCTTTTATTAGTGATAAGAGAAAATTATTTCATAGATAAATTTCGAACATTCGTAAGAGTTAATTCTCGTGAATAAACACGAAATTCATCCATGAATCCTTGATATTGTTCTTTGTCAATGGCATTACCTAATCGTAGGATTATCGATGAGTCGCTACCACGGTAGGAAAATGCAGATGAGGTATTAAATAACGAACCGTTGATGTAAAGACGAATACGTCTATCTTCCGAGTAGGTCTGTGCGATATGTGTCCATGCATTCGATGGAATTATCGGACCTAGTGTTGTGGATAATTTAGTATTTGAGAAACTTCGAGCTTCAAGTCGACTCTGACTGTTAATTTTCAAGAATGAACAGTCGAATCGATTGGTAGCAGAGCTATTTTCACAACCATATAAAATACTACTGTTTATGACTTGAAAGTATGAATTTGTGTCTTTAAGTAATAATGTTTCATTTTGGATGAAGACTGAAGAACCTATGCCAATGATTCGATTGGGTCCTGAATCTTTAAATGGATCTTCATCGAACGAATAATACGCAACGAGTGTGGCATCTTGCAGAATTTCATCACTATCTTTTACCCATTCAACTATCGACAAATGATCTACGAGACCATCATAATAATACGGCTCGTAGACAGGGTTGTAGTCAATGGTCAGTGTAACATTTTGATAATTAGTGATTTGTAATGGGTCAGATAACGGATTCGAACTATCCAAAATTCCATCGATATAAATTATCTTATTTCTTAATAAATAGTCATAGACAAAGGCTATGTGATATCAGGTGTTTTCGTTAAAGTTGGTTGCTGTGCCAAGAACAAACAAATCGAAGAATTAAGAAGATGATCAATGAGTCAGAATGAATTAATGAAGAAAGAAAAGAAACAATCAATGACTTCACACATGGTGTGGCTCAGTCGAACAGTTGACGTCGTTCATCGTTCACCGAGATTTCTAATGCTAATCGTGTTACATTGTTTAAATCTGAAGCAACAGATTGACTTATCGTTATATGATCTCATTTCCATTACCTTTCTCATGAATTCTTTGTTAGATTTATATGTGCAAGATGTTCTCTCTCTTCTCTCTCTTGGTATAAATACCTAGAGTCAATCGAACTTTCAGTTCAATTGAAGGTAGATCAGTTCAGTGATTGACTCACATACTATTACATTCTTTCTACGCATGTTAATCTTTCTATTCGTATAACTTTTATCTTATCAATAAAATATTGATTGCATACTTGAAGTAAACAATCAAACCAAACTCATTGTCAACTCAATAGTCAAGAATTCAGCAAACGAATCAGCGCTTTTTTCGTTACAGTAACGATTAATAATGTCATTCCGCGTCGAGATACCGATGGAAATATCATGGATGCACATGATGGTAAAGTGGTTCTGTATGATAATCTATATTATTATTATGCTCCAAGCTACGGTCTATGCAAAGAATCTCCAGGTCCATCCGGCTGTGCATCAACAAAGCCGGGTAGTTGTGAGTTTCAACTTAACCATAATGTTAGTCTGTACACTTCTCCGGATCTTTCTACATCGACATTTCATGGGTACGCCTTTCAAATGTCGCCAATGATGAAACAAGGAATATTGTCTTGTCCAAAGGTTCCACTTAATCCGAAGACGAAGAAATGGGTTATGTGGTTCAATTATTTGCCAGCGATAGCCCATGGTTTCTCTCAGTCCTTTCCAAATAGTCAATGATAATGTGACTACTCTGGCATGGAATGATACAGGAGATGCTTACATTATTTATTCGTCGCATATCGAAGGTTACAACCCTAATCATTTAATGTCTGTAGAAAAACTATCTGATGATTATCTGAGTTCACTCGGTAAACAATTTAATAGTGGATTTTTTGGGCAATCTGATGTGGAGGCACCGGCAATGTTCAAACGAAACGGAGTCTATTATGCTGTATTTGGTTCATGCTGCTGTAATTGTCAAGAAGGGTCTGGTGTCACTGTCTATCAAACAAAGAATTATTTAGGAAATGAAGGTCATGCTCAACAATTCAATATTTTAAAATATCGAACTAGTGGTGCTGAAGGTTATGGATATTTGTGGCAAAGTGCTCCAGATGGTATCAAAGCACATGATTTTACGTACTGGACACCTATGTATTTTGTTCAAGATGGAAACGTTCAGTATATGAATTATACTGCCAATTATACCATTGATATCATTTCCAATATTTATTAATAGTTCCGACGACAAAAACTGATATAAGAATACTTTTTTTCATATTTTTAGCATCAGAATTAACTGCGTTCAAGAATTCGATCTATAGGGCATTGCTGAATGAGTATAGTCGTTAAATATCACCCTCAAAGAGGTATTCATTCGTGTTATCAATTTTCTTCTCTAAGGTATGACAACATCGAATAAGTTATCAGTGCGCCTTTTATTGATGATAACAACAGCAGATTAGTAAATCCAGAAAAAGAGAAACGAATATTAAGTTAACGTATACTTTTTTTGAAGTTTAACAACATAATAATGCTCACGAATCTTATTGTGATCATTATACTTTTGACTGCAATAGTCACTGTCGTCACATGTCGTGAAGTAACGATAAGTAATGTAATTCCTCGTCGAGATACAGATGGAAATATATTGGATGCTCATGATGGTAAAGTCTTTCTGTATGATGGTCTTTACTACTTCTATGGTCCAAGTTACGGCTCATGCAAAGAATCTCCGGGTCCAACAGGTTGCGCCTCATGGCATGCAGGTGGATGTGGTTTTCAATGGAATCATAATGTTAGTCTTTATACTTCACCGGATCTTTCCGTCTGGACATTTCGTGGATACGTTTTTCAAATGTCTTCATTGAAGAATCCAGGAGTAATGTTCTGCCCTAAAGTCTTGCGAAATCCGAAGACGACGAAGTGGGTTATGTGGTTCAATTTTTTGCCAGCTCCCGGTATAGATGTTCATCAATCATTGTATGCTGTGGCTGTATCGGATACAGCACAGGGTCCCTTTCAACTAGTCACTGATAATGTTACTACTTTAGCATGGCAAAATACGGGAGATTTTAACCTATTTCAAGATGACAATGGAGATGCTTATATCATTTATAATTCGCATATTGATGTTATTTATAATCCAAGATTTTTAATGTCTGTGGAGAAACTGTCCCAGGACTATCTTAGTTCACTAGGTAAACAGTTTAACAGTGGATGGTTTGGTGATAACGTTGTCGAAGCTCCTGCAATGTTCAAACGCAATGGAATCTACTATGCATTATTCGGTAGGTGTTGTTGTTACTGTGCTGATGGATCTGGTGTTACTGTCCACACTTCTTCATCTCCTCTTGGTCCTTATCAAACAAAGAATTATTTAGGAAATGAAGGTCATGCTCAACAATTCAACGTTCTACAATATAAAACAAGTGACAGTGAAGGTTATGGATATTTGTGGCAGGGTGATAAGTGGCAAAGTTCTCCAGATGGTTCCAAAGGACATGATTTTACTTATTGGACTCCTATGTATTTTGATCAAGATGGCAATATTCAGTATATGAATTATACTGCTAACTTTACAATTGATGTCACTTCCAATATTTATTAATAAAAACTTTTTTTTTCATATTTAATTGAAGAATATTTGCTTTCAGCATTAGAATTTCCAAAAATGTCTGGATAAATTGTAGTCTTATTTGAGCAAACAGTATAACTACATGAACTAACATCGCGTTCACATGATACGTTTATTCGAAAACCAAAACTTCTATTTGCATATTGACATCTCCCTAGAATTAAACAATTAAATAAGATAAAATATTATTTGATAGCATCGAGAGACTTACAGCAAGATCAGTCAAAATTGAGACATAAATGATTAAACCTGGTCGTTGAATTGGATCTGCAAATCAAGAGCTGATTATCTAGGAAGCGATAGACAAGCAACAATTATACTATAGTTTTTCCTGTGCTTCTATTTTTTTCAATAAAATTAAGATGATTTTTCATAACTATCCATAGTTCTCTTTTCTAAATAAATTAATCATATAATTGGTGAATAGCCAATAATTATCATCATTACAACCAATTACACGATAACAATCTATTACAAGTTGCCAGAAATTCTCGATAAGAAATTTTTATTACCTACAAAAGAACCGGAAAGCAAATTGTGAGACAGATTCAAAATAGACATTTGAATCGCGCAAACGATAACGAAATCATCAATCAATATAAAAGTAATTGAATAGTTTGATGAAATCAATGAGTAGAAACAATGCTTTTAAGAAAACATCAGAATATTTCGAGATGCCACGAATTGAATAATTTTCTCAAAGATCAATATATGAGTACTATATTTTATCCAAATGCATAATTTATTTGATAAATTTGTTCATCTTTTGAATAATCTTCGTTTGAAGGACCAATTCACGCATGGTAACTCAACAGAATAATTCTCAAATGAGAGAAAGTCGTACTAGCTTATCAATATCTTATTCTCAAATCTCATAGATTTAATTGGTCACCTCGAAGTATATGTTGGAAATGATTATCTAAAACCGATAGCCAGCTCAATTATATACGTTTGATATTATACAGGGTGTCCCAGAAAGGATCTACCAAAAGTATTTTCGAATATCTTCGCTATTCTACATAAGTTTAGCTATAATGTTTTTTTGAATTGTAGTTAAATGTATAAAGTTTTTTTTCTATCTAGACGATTTTTCATATTGTGGTATGAAACTATATGTTTTGATCAAAATACAAAAATTTTGCTTTTTTTTCTTTCCAAAAAAAAACCTTAAAAATCATTTTTTTTCTCTAATTATTTCGATTACTTCTCGTTGTATTTCGTGAATTTTACCTAAAAAACAATTCGGATATATTGAAGTTGTGCATTGTGGTAGAACTCAAGAAGCCCTACCTAACTGTATGCAGATATCATGGTAAAATACCTTTATTCTATCGGAAGCTGTTGGTATCATATAGAAAAAGCAAAATTTTTGTATTTTGATCAAAACATATAGTTTCGTACCACAATATGAAAAATCGTCTAGATAGAAAAAAACTTTATACATTTACCTACAATTCAAAAAAAAAATTATAGCCAAACTTTTGTAGAATAGTGAAGATATTCAAAAATACTTTTGGTAGATCCTTTCTGGGACACCCTGTAGTTCGATGTACTATAACTGATTCATCAACAGTTATGCTCCATAAAAATCTACAGTCAGTAAATTTGAACTATCCTCTGAATATTCGTCTCTTTGTCTTTATCGAAAATAAGAATGGTATTCTATGGTAACATCAATATTATTCGCTTTGAATGATGAACGATGTTCAATTGAACTGATTATGGAATCACATCCATACGGATGCACTGGTAATGACGAGTACTAAACTAATTATTGGTATCCAGAATAGCCACTGCGCCAACAATGGCCACATTTCCCGTTTACAGATTCTGTTTCCTTTTCGTTCTTATTTCTATGAATGATGATTGCGCTTATTCAGTACAACGAAACATATCGTTGTATAATAGAGTATCCCTCACCTTATTCTCATCGTGACAATTGCGCATAAGGCGATGAACGATGAGTGTGTCAATGTGTATCGCATTAGTGTTGTGTAACGTTACATCTACCTATATTCTGTTCATTATCTCTCTCTTCTCTTGACGTATATAAAGCGTGTCTCTCCTTTGTATTAAACATGATTCGGAGTCATGAAGTAGCTCTAAATAAATATCATATACCGAGAGCGGCGGTACGCTGCTTCTCCATTTCATCACTCGTAACGAAAAGAATATTCCACCTATTCATCGCGACCAAAATTCGTTACAGAATGGTATATAATAGTTAAGGTTTCATTTTGGTTGTCACAAAAACTTTGATTTAAGAAAATTGATATAGGCCAATATTTGCATAGAAAACTGTAGAAAATTTCGTGACAATCGGACTCTTCTTTCAAAAGTTATCGTGTAAACGGCCGGAGGGACATGCTGGCCGATTCTAGTAGTGCGCTAAAAACAATCAGTACAAAGTTATAGGTTTTTAATGAAATCCATTTATTTAATGAAATAAACTTAAATCTTTTTATTCAGGAATATTGAATTATCTGTTACCATAGTGAATGAATTTGCTCGATAAGATGAGGAACTTTCTTTGCCGATATTGAGAAGCCCTACTGACTTTGTTGCTCTGCACTGTCCAGTAATGACCTGCCTTCTCCAACGTTTTATTCACGGAAAGGTGAACTAGTTCTTAATGAAATAAGTTCCTGCCATAAAAGTCGAGATTCGTCTTTCCATAAAGTAATACTCAATATCACGAAAGTATACAACAGCGAACAAATACTGGTTATTAGAATTATTTCCATGATAGTCAATGGCGAATGATCTATTAAAAAGAAAAACACATCGTTATTGTATTCCATTTAGATAATTGAATGTCCTTACCTGGCGTCACTGATATCATATAAATTGATGATGGACCTGCGACCTCAATCGAATAAGAGCCATTTGTTAACAAAGTAGATGTAGTAACAATCAAGATGTATTTTCGGCCAGGCTGAATAGGATATGAGATTAGAAATTGTAAATTGCCGCCACTATCATCGTCACATCTGAGAATATTTCTTGATGAATAAGATGGCTCAAAATAATCATCATAAAGACAGCCATACGTGTCTATAGAACTAATGCTTCTAAAGGTATAGATACCATCTATATTATTTGTTTTGGTTATTTCAATTGCATTGTAATAGTAGGAAGAACTTGTACGACCAGGTCGAATGAATGTTGGATTATTTGATGACAAAGAACCGTAGAATCGTGGCGCAATGGTAGTTGCTAATTAGACGAGCGGACAATTTTGAAATATATCTATATCTTAAAAGCTTACTGTAAGGAGAAGGTGTCGTAGGAACGATTAGAGTGAAGTCGACACGCCATGGACCCTCAGCAATTATTGAGTATGGTCCAGCAACATCCGGGTCATATGTTGTTACAACTAGAATATAACTCGTGTTGAATTGCAAATAATGACTGACTAAAAATTGACCACCACCACCATTATCATCATCGCAAACAAGCAAGCTTTTGTATGGACGAATTGGATCAAACGATGGTCCATACAGACAACCATATGTATACATTAAACTATCGCTTCTCAGTGTGTAATTAGCATTTACCGAAAGCCTCAATCTAAGAGCATGATAATAGTATCGGCTACCTATCTCACCGTTTGGACGAACAAATGTTTGTGCATTGGGCAGTAAATTATTGGAATAATTCGATCTAGTCGGTGTTGTAGTAGTTGCTAAATCAATCAGAATTTCAAAGAACTCTATGATATTCTTTTATCTCTCAATTCTTTACTTGATACTGTGCTTGTTGTTGTGGGAATAATTAAACCTATGCTGATATCCGATGGACCCTCAGCAACTATTGAGTATGGTCCAGTGACATTAGGGTTGTATGTTGTCACAACTAGAATATAACTTTCGTTGGATTTAAAATTACGAGTGATTGAAAAGTTATAACCACCGCCACCATCATCGCAAACGATCAAGTTTAGATAAGGATTAATTGGATTAAATGATGGTTTATACAGACAACCATACATATCGATTGAACTACTACTTTTCAATGTATAATTAGCACTTATCCAAATTTCCAAATAAAGGGCATGATAATAATATGAGCCATGTCTAGTATCGTTTGGACGGACAAATATTTGCGCATAATACGATAAATCACTCGAAAATACTGGTCTAGTCGGTGTTGTAGTTGTTGCTAAATCGAGCAGAATTTCAAAATATTCACCAATTCTTTTCGATTATGAAAATCCCTACTTGTTACCGTGCTTGTTGTTGATTCACTTGTGGATTTGTCTGTTGTGCTCTCCGTAGGAACAATTGTGGTTGAATTTGCTGAAATGACTACGAATGTTTTTTTATCGATTTAAAGCTTTATTTCAATCGAACAATCTTTGCTTCTTACTTTGAAACGTTATTAAAATAAGTCCGAATATGAAAATATATCTTGAATGCATGTTTCTATGGTCTGATATTCGTCTTGTTACTTCCGAGTCGTTTTCTCTTTTTCTATTTTTCTGTGCTTTGTTAAACTAGCTCTATATCGAAGATTTCGTTGGTTTTATACCTTGTTTATTTCTTATCTATTGTTAATTTAGTGATCGATAAGCGCAGATGCCTAAAAGAGAGAGTCCACTAGAGGACCACGCTAGTATATTGGAGAAGCAATGCAAAAAAAGTTATTTTTCGATTTTTCAATGTGCAATGAAAGCTCATATTATGTCATTTGGTTATGTCTCGGGAAATGTGAGTAGATATGTACATGGTAAAAGGGTACCCTAGATGAACTTTTTTAAGCAAGCGCTGGCAAATCTTGAGTTTCTTGAGCCTGATTGTCCTGTGCTATGGACACATCTTGAGTCAAGTCTTGGGGTACTGTAAAAACTGATGTGCTTGAGTTTCTTGCTACATTTTGTGCAACTCTAAGTTATATATTGGACATCTTGTTCAAGTGCTTGAGTTTCTTGGCTACGCGCTTGTGTTTCTTGCCTATGCGCTGATGTTTTTTGGTCAGACAAATATTTCGTGCCGCTGGCTATGCTTCCAACCCAAATATTGTGCTAGCTGATAAACAAAAGGTTACAGAATTGAAAAGTGAGTACTTATTTTCCTAAAAATAAGATACGAATATATATTTTTCTTATAGATGCAATGCAAAAGCGGGACAAAAGTTTGCAGGATGCAGAAGCATTAAGTGAAGCATGGCAAATTGTTAAAGAGTCAGTTCGTCAGCTCAAACATGATGACAAACGAAATAAAGTCTTACGAGTAATTAGAAATTCAAATGTTAATGCCACTGTTACAAATCCATCGTCATCGAAAAATTCTGCAGATGATCCAACTGATAAAAGCTTTCATTAATCTATTTTTATTATTAATTAGAAGTTTCTAAGGACCGTTAATTATATAATTGCATATTTTGAAAAATAAATACTTTTACAAAAGCATAAAGAGACAATTCATATTACTCCTGAATTCAAAAATGAATAGTGAGAATTATTTTCAGCTCAACTTAATTACGGACAAGGATATCATGTGCTATGGACACATCTTGATCTCAAGTCTTGCCAAGCGCTTGACGAAAAAAGTTCGACTAGGGCTATTTACTGTTTATTTGTTATTATTTGTTTTTTTCTATGGTTGATATAACTCTGAACTATCTAAATAAACAGTAGCAGAATCTTGTCCACCACTAACTAAAACTTTTCCATTTGGTAATACAGATGCTGCATGACATCCTCGAGCATTGTTCATATTATTTGTAGTTGTCCATATTCCTGTTGATGGATCATATAATTCAGCACTATTTAAATAAGTACCATCATATCCACCAGTAACGAATACTTTTCCATTTGGCAATAAAGATGCTGTATGTAAATATCGACGAGAATTTGTATTATTAGTAATTGTCCATATTCCTCTTAATGGATCATATAATTCGGCGCTATTTATATAAATAATAAAATTATATCCACCAGCAATTAAAACTTTTCCGTTTGTTAATATAGATGCTGTATGGATAAATCTATTCTGACTGAGATTACCAGTAATTGTCCAAGTTCCTGTTGTTGGATCATATAGTTCAGCAATTGTATAAACATTTCCATTGTATCCACCAGTAACTAATACTGTTCCATTTGTTAATAAAGATGCTGTATGATGATCTCGATTAATACTTATACTACCAGTAATTGTCCATATTTCTGTTGATGGATCATATAATTCAGCACTATTTAAAAAAATGCCATTATATCCACCAGTGACTAAAACTGTTCCATTTGGTAATACAGATGCTCTATGGAAATGGCGAGCATAATTCATATTTCCAGTAATTGTCCATATTCCTGTTGATAGATCATATAATTCAGCACTCTTTAAAGTACTAACACCATTATATCCACCAGTAACTAATACTTTTCCATTCGTTAATATAGATGCTGTATGATAAGCTCGAACATAATTCAATTTACCAGTATTCGACCATCCTATTAATATTATTAACAAATTATTTGTGAAAAATAATCAATTTTTAAGAGAGGGTCCGCTAGAATACCAACCATACAAGCTGTCGAAAGATTTTAGATTTTGATTTTGATTATCTCATTCGATAACACATGAAAAGCTACTATGAAAACCAAAATATGAACTCATTTTCATTTACCTAGAAGAAAATAGAAGGGATCTCATTTTTAGACTATTCAAAAAAAAAAGACAAAATTGTTTCTATGACTTTTTCAATTATTTATCGAGAAGTGCTCTCTGGTCATGAGTTTCATGGCTAATCCAACGAATTACGAATCACCGGTTTTCATGCTGTCTTTTTACCTATAAAACTTCAAACTATTTAAATGATTACATTATGAACTTATTTGCGAAATAATTTAATAATGCTATATTTGAGCATTTGTGACGAAAACTTATATAGCCTTCTTATCGATTTTTTTAAAGAGAAGCATATCGAAAGATGCAGCGTGATCAGGGCTATAACATATGAAAAATTCAGCCTGGGATCTCTTACTTTGCTATGATATTCAGCAATAATATTATTTTTTCAAATTTAGTTTTTTTTCGGACAGAAAAATTGTGTTTCAAAAAAAATAGACAGAGATAATTTTATAAAGAAAAAAACTCTATCATTTGAGACGTTCTGTGCCTCGAATGGTCAAACCGCAGACGAGAAATTCGCAAAATACGAAAATCAGTGAAAAAAAGAATTTTTTTTTGAATAGTCTAGAAATGAGATCGCTTCTATTTTCTTCTAGGTAAATGAAAATCTAAAATCTTTCGACAGCCAATATCTCATATATTGGTCGGTATTTTGGCGGACCCTCTCTTAATAGAACAAATGAATAGATTATTACCTGGAATTGGTGTTGTTGTTGTTTCAGTTGTCGTTGTTGTTTCTGTTGTTGTTGTTGTTTGTGTTGTTGTTGTTGCTGTTGTTGCTGTCGTTGTTGTTATTGTTGTTGTTATGAGATCTAAATATAATATAATAGAATTAAGATTTAAAAGAATAAATTTACTATCTGTTTTTGGTTTAACAGAAAAAGCCATTACAGATGCAATAATAGCTGCAATAATAGCAAATAAAATAAGTATACACATAAGAATATATAATCTAATATATCTAAAATAAAAAGATGAAAATTATTTGGAAAAAATTAAAATAATTCTTACTTTTTATTTTTCTTATTGTTATTGTCATGATCTTGATGAATTTTATTAAAATAATTAATAATATGATTTGAGTATTTATTTTCTATCTAAATTCGATTAAAATATTATTTCATAATTTGATATAGTTTTATAAATAGTTACTTGTGGATATATTCTATTTATATTAGTAGAAGATGTTCTACTTTTTGAAGATTGTAATGAACTATTTGTTACTGTTGCTGAATTTTGAGTTCTATCATTTATTGAAATCTAATAAATAATAAAAATTGATTTTATAGAAAATATTTGATAATAACTAACCGAAGGCGTATTATTTGGATAATCGAAATAATTATTAATATTTGTATGAGTGAGACTTGATGGTCGTATCGTAATATGAATAATTCTCTTAAATTTTATTCTTTTTTCCGATCCAAAACGATCCTATACAATTATTTCGAAGAAAAACATAAATAAATTAATTAAAATTTAAATTAAAAAATAGACTTGTTGTTGAATTGTTTGATAAGAATTTAAATTATTCATTTGTTAAAATCTTAATATAATATCAATTCAATAATAATAAATACAACTGAATTAAATTATGTTTTTGTCTATTGATTATTTGTTGCAATTCTTATCATCACAATTGTTCTTCTGTTTTCTTTTCTCTTTGATTAAAGAAAAATACTTGTTAGGTTTTTACGTCCCTCAGGATAGATTTCAGCAAATGAATAATCATATTATGTATATTTCATTCGTAGAGAAATAGAGATTGATTTTATTTCAATGGTTTCTTTGATCTACGTATTGATTAGTATAGTATCAAAAATTATTTAAATTGGAGAAAATACTAGGAATATATAGTTCATCTTGTCCTCATCTCATCTCATGTTCTATGTATTCTAAAAGAAAAATGGGTGGAATATTATATTATTCTACTTTTTCTTACATATAATTTATTATTACCACCAATGTAAACAGGAGACGCAAAATTGGTGCGGTGAAATGCAATTTCAAAATGAAACCCATTGAGACACAGCTCAAAACGATTTTTCACCGCGTCTGAACGCATTTCATATTCTTCGCGAAAATATCTCAATGTGGTTTTGTTAACAATTTCGTTGATATGCTGTCGATAGGGTAAGATTCTTTTAAGACTGACACGATAAGTTAAATAAATCATGTTAAATTACTCATAAAAAATTTTTCTATGCATTCGTTGTCTGCTTTATACACTTCTATTGTGTATTCAAAAAATGACTCATCTTCGTTGTTATTGAACATTTTCATAAATAAAATATTATAAACCTGTATTTTAGTCTATGTATCACTTTTGGTTGTCTATTGGGTGGTATACAATGGCTTGTTGTTATTCTTCGATGTTTTGTTTTGGAGTGAATATTGGTGATAATGTTATTATTGAAGATATGAAATGTATTGATGACATGCATTTAACTACAATTGATAGTTATTCACGTTTATCGTCAACATGTCGAATACAATGTCATACATTTGAACAACGCTCTATGGAATATCCTTCAACCAATGTCACTGATTCTACCTGGTGTTCGAATGATAGGTCATAATCGTCTAATGTCTTGTTCAGTAGGAACTATCACAATTGATTCTTGCTGAATGTCAATTATGTGTGAGTACTTACACTCTATTTTCGAAATAACGAACAACAATTGTTATGGCAAACAAGGATGAATTTGCGACGACCATTCGACATGTAAACTTTATTGTCAATGGTTTCAACGAAATGACTGCTAATATACGCAATATTCTTAATGACAATGGTTGCCTAGTAACAATCTCTCTCGTTTACAAGAATAACAAAAAGGAAAATGCACATGTCATGATTTGTGGTGATATGCATTTGACAGAACGCATTGGTTCAAAAGAGAAAGTCACTAACCAAATTGTCATATCAAGATTGAATTTCAGAACATTTCATAAATAATGTCATCTCGTTTTATTTACTCTCGATGCCACTAAAATTGTTCATTTGCCAACGAGTTCGACTCAGTTCTGGTCCGATACGTAAACAATTCATTCCGGGCAAATCACGTTTCGACAAAATTTTTGAATATATTGTGATAAGTGGTGGCGATGACTATCTTCTTCCTGTATATTTGTCCTACATCAATATTCAACCTTATTATGTTTATTTGCATGATATGGTGTCGGGAGCTGAAGAATTTCGCACAACACTTGGCTCAGTTATTGAACTTGAAATAGAATTGCGTAGATCAACAGCTGGATTGATCTACCTGATGATGGAGGCAAACGATTGGTATCTTCGTTCGAGACTTATGATCGTCATACCGGTATCAGTACATTTCGATATTTTGATCCAGTCCGTGAATAGTGTTTTATCATAAAAATAAAATAACACAATTTGAAATATGTCTCATTCTACATGACAACATAGCCTCCTCGTTTTACATTTTTGTAGACGAGCACACCACTCCACACAATAGTGATGATATTGAGGCCAGCCAATAAAGAAAAGTAGGGCCCTATACCCATTGCATTATACATAGGCACGGCACATGTTAAAACAATACCTGCTGCAAAGAAGTTGAAAAAGGTATTGGCGGCAATGACTGCAGCTGCTTCACTCTGTTTCTTGCTTGTAAGATAAGTTGATACAGCTGATTCCACGGCTGCTTGACCAAAACTGATCAAGCACATGCCAATGATAGGTCCCATCACGTTCAACTTGTAGTCAAATATCCATCCATAAATAATCAGTCCAATTGGAATTAGGATGGATAAACCTAGAGCTGGTACAAGACGTCCTTCAAGACATTTTCCCTGTCCAAAATATATGTTAGCTTTATCTGATATCCATCCACCAAAAATGCTGCCTATAACCAAGACTACACCACTTGGTATATAGAGATAACCAATAATATCTTCTGTATAGTTATAGGGTGATGCGGCAAGAAAAATAGAAAATAAAGCGGAACTGGCAACTACGATGCAATATGCCGTTGTTGCTATTGCCATATAAGGTAATATTGTCAAATCAATCAGGTGAACTAATGATTTCCATGGTTTTTCAAATGAAGGCTTCTCGGTGGGTTGAGCATCAATTATACGTTTGTTTGGATTAGTTTTGTGAAAGTGTTCCATGGCAAAGTATTGATGAGTTTCAGGTATCAGAAATATTGTTACGACAATGGCGATAAACGAGCAGATTGTCAAAAAGATGAAAGTGCTACGCCAGCCAAATGCATATGATAGCGGACCACCGATTACAGGACCAACTATAGGACCTATATTAAAAGGCAAGAAGAAGGCTCCTGTTGCCATTCCCCTCTTCTCCTCGGGAAAGATATCAGCCACCAAACTTTGACCGACCACCAATGCTACTGAGATGGTAGCACCTTCCAATGTACGAAACACGATGAGTACAGCAATAGTGGGAGCAAATATACATATTATCGTAGCTACTATAAAGATAATCAGTGCTACGATCAGCGTAATCTTTCGTCCGAATCGATCTGATATTGCTCCCCAAACAAGACTAAAGATACCACTCATTGATAAGTAAATCGAAATACTAGTGGCTACAAGTGTAGTAGATGTATTCAAACTCAATACGATGTCGTAGAGAGCAGGTACATACACAGTATCACAAAATGGAAGCAGAAAAGCAATCAATGCAATAGTTGCAAGTATAAGATTACGTTGTAGTTTTGTTCTTATATCGTAAATAGATATTTCCTGCACTGTAGTAGTCAATGTTGTGTCATTTTTGCCATTGTTAATACTGTCAATACTTTTATCTTGCAGCTCAAATTCGATCGTTGCTTTGGATGATTGATAGTCATTGTAACAATAAATCATTCTAATTCGAACGCTTGTAAAAATCAAAATCAAATCCTTTGATATGAAAAGATATGACAAAAAATACAATGTAAATATAGGTAACTTCATGTTTATCGTTTCGTATACACTCATCCATCCATATATTACTTTTCCTTCATCTTAACGAATAAGCAAGTAGCTAAAAATAAAAGAACCATGAATAGAACACATTTTCATTCAGAGTGTACATATAGGAAAGAAAAAATTATTCATCAAAGGTAGCTGATTTCTTCAAAAGAAAGAGCTAAATATATGTTTTCCCCTTTCTTTTGATTCAATGGACGTCAAATACTTTCATTCTCTACAAAGTTTAATCATTGACCATAAATTAACTATTAAATTTAAAATCAAAATTTTTGACAGCCAACTGACTTACTTTATAATCTTAGCAATACTGTATAAGTAAGAGAACCACTTGTATACGTATATTGTAGGAGTATGAAAAAAAAACAGTAGAAGAAAAACAAGAGAAGTAATAAAAAATTACGTAATATGTTTGAAATTGATTGATGGTTGCAATATTCAACAGTTGTTGTTCGAGAAAATGCATGGCTACAATTCGCTGCATA
>Ga0209935_1002626_pt1 | contig 21157 bp, 25 predicted proteins | sample ThiBio_1000_plan_2_FD_183958 | JGI IMG/M metagenome (GOLD analysis project Ga0209935, IMG submission 183958) | Wastewater bioreactor microbial communities from Cape Town, South Africa - Thiocy_cont_1000_plan (SPAdes) | ecosystem: Engineered > Bioreactor > Thiocyanate-remediating >...
GTTGGTAGTGGTCGCAGCGACTTCTCCTTGCTGCAAGTTTTTCCTCAAGGCCACTACAATGACTCACAGTCAGACACTCTTTTCCTCTACCACCAAGGGAAGGGAGGTGTACCTATTTCTTCTTCAACCTTCATTAATATAATCCATAGCTGACGCATGCCAGGTATCGTCTCATTCTCAGCCTCCTCCAGGGGCCGCAACTTTCGTACAATGACCTGCCTTTCCTTCGGCGCATGGTATAACCCCAGCTCTTCGCATTCGAGATGAATTGTGAGACGTTCTTTCGAAGGCAAGGCTTCAAAAATCCGTTGTTGTTCCTGCGACTCATCGAACTCCTTTATGCTCTGCACAAATCGCAGACATCTTTTTCGCTGGGTTTCCTTTCTGGCCGGAAGAGCTTTTTGTTGAGTCGGTGAGATGGTGTCATTCTTTTGGCGCAGCTCCTCTTTGGCTGGCATCTCGGAATGTTGTTGTCCGTGTGCTGTTAGCCATCTTCTCACTTCCGTCAGTTCCCGGTTCATTCGGCGGATCCGTATTTCGACAGGAGGCAGGGGTTGTGGCAGGAGGACAGGAGGCATGAAAGGAGGTGGGGCTTCCTTGTGCAGAAGGTCGAACAGCTCCTCTGCGCGGTCAGCAATACCAGCACGCAACTTCAATGCCCTGGCGGTGGAAGGAGGATTCATGCACATTGCGAACATTGCCGCTTTATGGAGTATGCGGTTTGGTTCTACGTTCATTTCCCTTGCCATTCTATCGCGCCACCTGTGGATGTGTTATTTTACTTGTTAGCTTGAGCACGGCTAGCAATCGTACCTATAAACACAGTCTATCCTATAATCCTGTTGTGGGGTGAGGGAGAATGACCTCTTTTGAGGTGTTTGTTGTTGAAAAGATGCTCGCGCCCTTTGTTCCTTATTGAATGTCACCCACCCCGTGCGCAAAGAGTTTTCTTGGCGCCAATGAGGTTGCAGCTGTCTCTTCTCGTATTTGCAGAGTGTTGTATCTTGCGACTTGAGCAGCACCTGCAATAGTGGATGTGATTGGATGCTGCCACCAGAACGGGGTGGCTCCTCACCCTGGACGGGGCTGGAGGTGATCGCCGCACTTGACAAGGATGCCAGATCTGAATACATTCGATGGTATATGGAAAACAAGTAGTGGGAGTCACCTCTTGCATACGTCAGCATTTCGCTGGACAGAGGACTGGAAGAGATGAGCCGAGACACGTATTCATTTTTGCGATTACCTACCGTTTTTGCCAATCCGCGCGTTGCAAAGATTTATCCAATTGGATCCCACAATAGTGAAGCACCAGACCAGCGAAAGACTGGGGGAGCGACAAGAGCGCTCCAGCTATATAAGTATCAAAACAGTGCACACAGTATACCCCAAAGTCTCGCTGCAACGCCAACATATCTGTTTTCAAAATATGATGAGAATCCAGTTTTGTTGAAAGGTCGTTTTGATATACCAGATATGCCCTGGTGAAAGACCTTTACGATTGTTGGATTCGTGAAGGGGATGTTCAGCATAGCAAGATGGTCATGGAGGTCGAGTGTGTCAATTATGTAGTCGTACGTGTGAGTGCTGATTTGGATGAGACAAGTATGCCCCTGATAGGAATGCTCCGAACGCTGCGTAAGAGGAAACACATGAGAGAGGGGGGGGAGATAAGCAATCACCTCGAGATCGATAGCGATCACAGTTTCGCCTTGTAATGCATCAATCATGGCAGCAAGGTGGTCGGGCCTGCTGATGTATTCCAATGATGTCCTTTCCAGAGATCGACAACGGCATTGCTCACAATTCAATGCGTGCACGAAGGAATGCTCGCTCCCTTGGTGTACCGAGAGCAGGTCTTCCTTCAGCTTTGTAATCTCTTCCGCATAGGGGTGCGGATAGCCATCCTCCGGAATGGGAAGGCTATAATCTTTGAATGGAGGTGAGGAACGATGACAAGACGCCATTATTGCGCTTACCGAATAGGGGGGTACTGGCGTTTGGCTTGCTCCGTATTTTTGGGACGAAAGGGTGATAGCTGTTGTCCGGGTGGCGAGGCGACTCTTTCGGTCGGCTCGGTTCCTCCTTCAGTTCCTGTGAAGCGCGATTCCTGCTCTTCTCTGTGCGGCTCGTGGGTGGGTCTTGATTTGGCAGCTTTTGTTGATGTCGGCGCGGTTTTGTGTGTGGTTTGTGTGTTTGTGGTGCGGGTGGTTGTTGGTGATGTTTTTTATGTTGCGTGTGTGGCTGCGGTGGTTTTGGACTGGCAGATGTGGGCGGTTGCGGTGTCTGTGGCGTGCTTGCAGAACGCTGCGGAGCTTTTGGTTGGGGAGTAGGGTGTTGGCTCTTTCGGACCCAGATTCGTGGTGGCTGAACCTCCACAGCAGCCTCTTTCCTATGGTTACAAGTATCCCCCCTCTTCTTTTTTGTATCTCCTCGCCCTCTTCCTCGTTGGCCTGGTTTCTTTGCGCCCGTTGCTTCCATGCTTTCTTTGTTTTCTGGGAAGGGGACAACACCGCGCTAAAAGAAAACAAAAAAAAAAAAAGACCCGCAATGACTTTATTCCTTTGCCGTTGGAAGATTCTTCAGCTAGAACTACAACTCCATTTGATCATTCACCAGAGGACCAGAATCTTCGAGCAAAGGGGTAGGATTCTCTGGGTAGCTGATGCGTTGTGCTGTGGAGACGCTTGATATGCATCCTTTCGGCTTCGAGCACGTGATTTTAGAGTGATTTTGTTGCAATAGGAAGAGTTGATAGAAAGGAGGAAAATCTACAACAGCATAGTACCTCTACGCTGCAAGTTTCTATTTTTTCTGCGCATCTCTTCTTCGCACCTAGAGATTTCTTCGCACTTATGGATCTCCTCTTCCTGCAAGTGTTGTTTTATAAGGTGGGAGGGAACGGATGTGAAAGAACCTTGTGCGGAATGGGACCGACAGCCTTAATTAACAAGAAGATCAAACAAAAGAGGTTACGCGCGAGTGTTTAGGTAAGAGGGGGACAGAAGACCTTGTTATTGCCTTGGGCCAACTGGTGCCCAACGGTGGCACCGTTCTCAATACTTTCATCATGAACAGAAGAATAACCCAGTGTACCACGCTTCGACGAAGACATGGTATGGCAGAGGTTGCAGCAGCTATTGCTTTCTGTTGAGTTAAGGGTTGGATAAAAAAAAAAAATGAAAAAAAAGAAGAAAGTAGCCGTTTGTTTCGAAGTTTCCTGCGCTCTTCCTACAAAAAGGTTTCCGCGCCATGTTCCTGCTGTCCTTCTTGGAATTTCTCCCCCAAAGCAGTGCTGTGCAACGGCGCGGCTAAGTCGGTCACCGACCGAACGGTTAATTAACCGTTCGGTTTGACTTAACCGCGGTTAAGAACCCTTTATTACTAACCATTTTTAATCTATTGAGAGAGATATTGCTGGGGGGCAGACAGGAAAGTAAGCAATCCAACAGAGTCATCCACCATGGAACACCGCCGCTTTGACACTAACCAGCCACTTTTGGAGAATGCTCTCTCTACTGATGCAGAGGAGGCCATTATTACCAGATAGCGCTTGGCAAGTCCTGCAAGCTGGGGGAAGGTGTGCTGATGCTCCCGCCACCAAGACAATGGCTCAGAGAGGGAGCCATTCTCTAAATGGCGCAGCGGTGGTTCGTTGAGGTAGCGCCTTGGTTCAGGGGATGCTTGCTGTTGCCGGACACCTGCAGCCTCACCGAAGAAATGACGCAATGAGAAGGGAGGAATCATTGCGACTGGCCATGTCATTGCAGAGTTTATCAAGCCCATTACTCAACTCCCTACAGAGGTCTGCTTCCACGCTTTGAGGTTCATCAGTCTTGGTCTTGGCATGCTTGCAAAGGCGGCTGAGGATTGGCAAGACGATGCTGAAAGTTGGGCCATTTTGTCGGCAGAGCATGTCAGTTGCATCCTGAAGCGGTTTCAGGATGCCAACAACTGTGTCAAGATCAGTCCGTCTTCTCGTGACAGATCAGCAGGAAGAGGAGAGAATCCCTGCGCTACAAGTTGAGGGGGCTTATTGCTATGTCATGGCGGGCCTGTTTGGAGGGTGGAAACTGAGACGAAATACAAGAAAAGGGTCCTATTACCTTTAATAGTCGCTGAAAGATGTCGAGTGCTGAGCCCCAGCGTGTCTTGTTGTTGAGCTTGAGATGGTAGGCCTTTTCCCCATATTTTTTGTCTGATTGGCAATCAAGACACGACATGCAGAAGTTGACCGCTTGAAAAACTTGGCAATAGCACTTGCCCGCTGAATTAATGCTGCAAATTTTGGGGGCTGTTGTGCTAGTTTTGTATCAGCCACAGGTGGGTATGAGGAGAGGGAGAGAGAGAGAGAGGAAATTACCTTTGACAACAATAAGATGCAGACAGTGAGCCAAGCACCACACCCATGGGAAATGAAGCTGCTTTGTTACTGCACTCTGGATGATACTGGCGCCATCAGTTGTGGGAGAGATGATGTTGTTATTGCTGATGCCCCAGTCTTGAAGGGTCTCACAGATTCGCTTGGCGATGTATTCTGCTGTCTCTGCTTCCTTGACCGGTATTAAATTAATTAGAAAGGACTCAAGATGCCAGCCCTCTGTGATCCCATGTGCTGTCACGCCTATGAATTGATGGGTTGCCATGCTTGTCCAAGAGTCTGCTGTCAGTGCGAAGGCAGGGATCGTTGTTATTCGTGCCTTCATATGCTTGCATACCTCATCCTTGAGCCCAGGCAGCAGCCGACGCCGCAGGGTGGTTCGTGAAGGAAGAGGAAAGTTGGGTGCAACAAGGCGAAATGCTGCAGCAAAATACTTGTTGTCGATGAATCGCAGTGGGATGCCACCAGTGGTAAAAGCTTTGTGTAAGCAGGGTCAGTGCACGGTTGTAGTCAGGCTCAGCTGAAACCTTGAGAATGTCAGAATGAACACCATGAATGTGTGCCATCATCAAGCTTGGGTATTTTTGTGTTCAGTAAATAAAAGTGGGCATTGTGGTAAATTGTGTACCTTGTGGAAGTTGTCTTTGCATACCACTGCTAGCAGTCGTTGGTTGCAACACACCAGCGCCGCTCATTATCAGAGAGATCAACTGAGAAGAATTCCCATACATCGGCGCGTGAGCCGTGTGGCTTGCTTAGATTTGCCACAGGTGGTTTCTGGGCGGCTTACCCAACCCACCTTGGTTGGAGGTGAGACCAAAAAGCTTCTTGGCTCGCCCTGTGTGTGACCCACTCATTCGCTTTCTCTTTTCTCCCCTCTTGGCTTTCGGGGGTTCCTTTGTCTCCAGCCCCAATTCAGTTTGCCCAGGACACAAACAATGTTCAAACAATAATAACAAAGCGACTGGGCTGGACCCCGCTCGATCATCGAGCACACAAAACCGTTTTCGTGGACATCAATGCTCAGTGAACGCCCATATGGTAGGCAAGTTTCGGTCACGAATAAATTGCGCTCAATTGACTACCACAGGACCACGAATCTTTAAGCTGGGGTCAAACAATTTCAACGCACTGACGAAGAGTACGGGACCAAAAATTGCGTACCATATAATTGAATGAAAGGAAACCCTGGGGTGCTCAGAATTTTCTTGCCCTTGACCATCTCTTTGTACTCAATCAATATTTCACTACCTCTCTATGAAAAACTTTGTAGTGAATTCAAAAGCATAATAAACCTTCCATTCATACCTTCTTCCTTCTGTCCTTCCTATGAGACTTGATGAAATCTCTTGAGTCACAACAAGAAGTACCATGTTTAACAGACTACATTTTCAAAATGTTTCTGTATTCCTATAGGAAATATAAAATCCCTATACCATTATTGGTTGAAATTATTAATTCAAACTATATTTATTGGTGTTGATATTGTTTTGTTTTTTATTCGTGTAAACAAAATAAAAAAGTATTGGCCACAGAAAAGAATGGAGAGGAAGGAAGAAAAGAAAGATGCACAGAGAGGACGGAAGAGAAATGTATGTCGTTTGACCTCTGGACCCAGTGATGATGGGCAGAAAAAGCATAAAGCCTGCCCGGCAGGTGCCAAACAAGCACTTGACTTGGTTGTGGATGAGATTTTTTTCCTTCCTTCCTTCATGTCTCATGTTGATGAGACGCCTCAAGGAAAATGACCAATACACCGAACCTGCTGCTTGCTATGACCCGAAAGCCCTTTGCCTTGAATTTGCTGGCAGTGTTTGCGCGGAGATTGGACGGATGCCGCGCACCCCCTCTCTCTCATCTGCCCACTCACCCCTTCCCAGTTTTCTGCATGGTACATGGCTTGCTTTGTTGCAGTGTGATTCTTCCTTCCTCCCTTCTTCGGCTCTTTCTATTTCGCATTTTTCTTCCCCTGTGTCAGACCAAAAAAATGAATTCCGTACAAAACACACAAAGGCAAAATCATTGCCCGAGTTGGGAAGAAGGAAGGAAGGAGAAAAGAAAGTTTCTTGCATTGGCACCAGAAAGGAATAAGAAGGAAGGAAGTTGAAAAAAAAAAACCTTAAAAAACAAAAAAAAAAAATTTACTGTGGTACTAAAATACATGCGTTGTTTCGCCGTTTTTTTTTTTAAGGTTAAGTGTTGAAAGATAAAAAAAAAAAGAAAGGAAAGGAAATAAGGAAAGAAGAAAGGAAGTAGTTCAAAAATTTATGAATATGTGGTGCTGATGGAACACTGGGGCAACATATAGTACAAACTTTGAAGTGAATACCAAGGCGACAATTACCACCTCTGAATTGATGATGGACCAAAAAAATCAGAGTTGTAAGGGTGATACCAAGTCTTAAAAAAAGAATTAGCTGGGCATCAAGTGTGCTACACATCCTGGCATGTCAACTGAATGAAAGAAGGTTAATTCCTTTTTCCTTTTCCTTCTTTCCTTCCTTCCTTTGTTGCAACAATTTTGTCCCTTGCGTTTTTTTTTTTGTTTTTTTGGCACGCAACAATGGGTGAAGAAACAGAGAAAAAGGAAGGAGTGGGCGAGAAGGGAAAACAAATATCACATCCACAATGGATCGAGCACCGTGCAGAAGACTGGGAAGGGGTGCATGACATCTGTTCGACCCTCGCGAAAGCCGCAGGAAGTGCCAGAAAATAGAACAGCTCCAGTAACCCCAAAGATCGACTCATTAATTCAAAAAGCAATGCGGGAGAAAGCAACTCCCGTGTGTTTTTTGGTTCCGTTTTTCCCTGGTGCCCTTTCCCTGACTTCCCTCATCGATCAAGTGTTGCTGCCGTGTTGAATGCCGAAAAACATTGTTTGAGGTTCATGCATACGATAAGGGGGACCCACGATGGGCCGTAGTTCGTGCACATCGTACGAAAAACATCGGTGAATGCAACGTGCAAGGAAAGCAAGCTCGAGCTTACCCAAAAAAGCAAATGAAATTTTCTGCTGCGCATTTGCATGCCGCCCCTTGCATCGAAACAGCACGTTCATTAAGAGGGTAAGAGTATTAGACATGATGCAATTAACGGTAAATATGATGTCACATTTAACTTGAACATATTCGACACACCATCTCGGCGTAGCGACGTATCAATGAGATAACTCATCTCTTTTTATGGAAATCACAGAACTAGGAAAAATCCAGATTCAGCTGAACCCGATAGTGCAAGTATATAAATAAAACATCTACTTCTTCTTTACACAACACGATCGTGAATCGCTCTATTCCCCCATGCGTGCCCGTCTAACAAAGAGACACGTACACGAAAGGGTTTTCAGTTAAAATGACACTGCGCTTTCCTGGTGTTCCCAAGTTTCGATCGAGGTTCAGATTGAATCGTTCGGAGAGGTCCTGTGCCGGCGCTCACTGCCGCAACCATATGGGGTTTGTATGCAGAGGGCTGTCCTCCCGACCTGTGCCCCATCTCGACGCAGTCCCTTGGAACCAGGACTGGACGGCTACTTCAGCTGCTCGTCCAGAAGTCAGTACATCGAGGAAGGTTCCGCACCCTAGTCTGCGTCGCATCGAATTCGTCGACTGCACGACCAAAAAACAACCGATCTATCGTCGCTGGTGGGTACCGTCGAAAAGAGGAAAACAAGATTGGCAATCCCACATATCATCTCAAAGCTTCCTTCTCCAGAATTCTGGTTCTTCGGGCTGCACTTATTTTTTTTCCTTTTGCATACTCCGTCTCAATGCAAAGGGACTTCAAATATTTTGTTGTTTTTTTTTTTTTTTTTTTTTTTTTTCAAAACAAGATTCCAAACAACAGGATATTCTCTTCTCTTCTCTTTTCTTCTCTTCTCTTCCTTCCTTCCTTCCACCTACCTACCTACCTAACCGGGCGAGTGATGTTTTTTATCTGATGTGTGTTATTGTTGTTTCTTGTTCGTTTTTGTTTGTTTGTTTCTTTTTGGAAGGAAATGCGAAGAAAGTATGGGAAGGAAGGAAAGAAGTTGCCTGAAATCTGGATCCCAGTCCTTATGGCTCCTCAGCTCCCTAATCACCAAGGACCAAACTTCAAACAACTTGCCTTCCTTCCTCCTTCACCCTACGCTGGTCATACTTGTGTCCTTCGTGTTGTTGTTTTTTTGGTTGTTTTCTTTTTCTTTGAGAGTATGTGAAGAAACATAGAACCGGAAGGAGATTGGACAACACCCTAATTGAGCGCCTGAAGGAAGAGATTCTGGATCAGCGATCGAATGAGAGAAAGAGGAATACTTTATCAAATGGCGGTGGTGCAATGACTGGGAGATACAACAGTCGGATCAGAGCGAAGGATGGTAGCAATTAAAAAGTTTATACGCCGACAGATAACCCAAAATCTGAAGGAATCAGACAGAAAACATTGAGCGCCTTCCTCAGAAGATAAAAGGAATGACCCTGTAGGGAACCACGTTGCAGTGCAAGTTCCAACAGGCCCCATATTATTTCTTTCAGCGCTCTTCATCTCGGCTCGCGTGATCCCACAGCAGGAAGGATCAGATAGATGGAATACACATAAGAGAACAGGTGATGGTGCAGAGCAGGCAGCGCTTCCCAGAAAAATGATGTCTCATCCCTCACAGGAGAACAGAAGAAAGTGAGATATTGTTGGTGAATGTGACAACAAAGGGAGCAAGTGCGGAGGTCAAACCTGACCCAACCACGACGAAGAAGAGCTCCAAAACAGTAGTGCGAGATCTTCTTCCTCCATACATTCTCGCAAACTTGGGCGTCGAAAAGACTTTCCAGGAAAAGCCAAGGCATGGCTGACTGGCCAGAGGAGAGAACGTTGGAGGCTTAGTGCCAGCTTTCGGAAAGACTCTTTGCTTCTGCTCGATTCTACACCTCAAGGAGAGAGAAAACTAACAGATATCAGGTAGGCCCAGCAAATCAAATGCAGGATATGAAGCCTCCAAAACTGGTGCTGAGTTTATCAACAACAATGCTCTTTTTAGTAACTGAGAAAGAAGTCTTACCCCCGACTACACAACTAACCTAACAAATTAAAAGAGGATTCAATAGTACCCACAGAATCGAAAGAGGAAGATGACTATGATAATAACAACTTCCAACAAGTTTTTTTCCTTCCTTTCACACAAACACACAACACACACCACCCACACAAGTGTTTTCTTTTTTTCTTTGCAAGTAAAAGTTATTTTGTCAACAGGAAGGAACGAACTTGTCACTATATTCGGAGATGGATCGTAGTGAGTACACCACTGTAAAGAGAATTACCCCTTGGTCCAATTTACCTGCCCAGCTTGAGCCCCATTGAACTATTCGACAAACAGTAAATATGGTGTCATGTTTACCTTTGACACATCATCTCGACATGGCTACATTTTGATGAAATTACTCATCTCTTTATGTGGCTATCACAAGACCGGGAAAAACCAAATTCAGCTGAACCCGATAGTGCAAGTATATAAATAAAACATCTACTTCTTTACATAACACACTTGCGTATCACTCTATTATTCTTCTAACATAGGATCAAACTTGTTAGATTGGAATACCAACACCGTCATGTCCAACCACTTCTTTCCTTCCTTCCTTCCTTTTTCTCCTAGCTTTTTGTCGATTCTTGATTTTGAGATGGAGGACCCCTTGGAGCTTGTCCACCCATTTGTTGCACCCCAAGGCTTGGGCGACTGTCAACATCCTACCAAAGAATGATTTTTCTTTCCTTCCTTCTTTCCCTTCCTTTCATCTTTATTATTTAACACTTACGATAAAGGAGCCACGAAGCCATATATCTCGGATCCAAATTCCAAGTAACTTCTTTCCTTCCTTTCCTTTTTATCTTTCAACACTTAACTGCTTGCAAATGTGAAATAGGAGATCCGAGTCAAAGCTAGTGGTTGGAATCTTTGTGATAAAGGAACTAAGAAGTTATATATTTCGGATCCAAATTTCAAACAATTGTGGACCCTCCCTCGGGTCTTCTTCCTCATTACCGCGCAAAGTCCTGCCCCCCCCCAAGAAAGCATCGCTCTTGACCTACCATTCACAGTCCTCATCTAAGTTGAAGGAAGATATTGAGTACCCGCAACTTGGGTCGTTAAAGTTGTCGACGTGATGAATCAGCACTTCCTACAAAGAACCAACCCAACTGAGCATTTGCTCTTTTAGCGTTGTGGTTCGTCAACATGGTAGCAGAGGTTAGGCCGTGGGTTCGATTCCTAACAGAATCTCCACACCGACTCATCCACAATTTCCGCAAAAATCGCGTAAAATAATCCATCCCTGGTTTACCCAACAAACATACACATTGTCCCATAACCAACCAGGTTGATTGGATCCCAAGGCGGAAGGGTTGCTTCAAAGACGGAATTGTGATTCAGGGGGAGTGTTGACGTGATGAATCAGCACTTCCTACAAAGAACCAACCCAACTGAGCATTTGCTCTTTTGGCGTTGTGGTTCGTCAACACATTTCTCACACAGATCGATGCCAACAATCTTTTTACAGCATGAAAAGGATCCCCCGGTCTGTATGTCATCACACCATACCACCTTCTTCACTCCTGGCTTATCGGTATCATTTGTGCGATCCTCTTCTCCAACAAAGACGGTGGCGCAAAGCTGGTGAGGGTGCCTCGTCTCCTTTTGCAAAAGGTAATGATGTCATCCAACTGCACAAGTTGCGGGGCACCCTCTTCGAAGTTTTTTGTGGTGATCGAGTTTGCTGAGAAACCCACATGTGCCTGTGCCAGAAATCCCTGCCAATCTGTACGTGGGGGTACATTAGAATCCCCGATGCGCATGAAGTCAGGAACAAGAGCGTTGATATATGAGGCGTTTTGCACCCCCTGCCAATGTGGCTTGCTGGGATCCGCAGTCATATCATCGGGCTTAGGATATGATTTCTCGGGTGGCAGGGGTGGCGGCGCCCTTCATCACAAAGAAGGAAGTAAGAAGGCATTTTGAATGACCAAAGTAGGAGAGATGACCCGATCGTCTCATCGACTCGCAGAGTTGTTTCTCTTCCCTTCCTGTGAGAGATGCGATGTGGATGGAGCACATACCATCACAAAAAGCTTTGGAGCGGACACCAAGGCAGCAATGATTACTGACACTTCTAAATTGGTGTGTGCAGGTTAGCCACCCAAAATATCAAGCCACAAATCGAGTGCCCTACATGTTAGAGATGTACGTGTGTGGATCGCAGCGGAGTGTAAGCCGGAGAGAGGAAAGACGCCTTGTGTGGCTAATGTACAATGTGTGTGTGAGAACAACCATCCTGTATTCGGGACTGAACTCTGACATATAGGGGCAGTAAATGAACGGAATGCATAGCGGTGTGAAGATTGGTTGGAGTAACTCCGTAACTCCGCCAACACGGCGTGAGGCACGAAATGGGTCACATCCTGTGCTTCACGCTATGCAGACAATGAAGCAAATTTGTGGAGCAAAGTAAGCACTGATAGAAATCATTCCACTCAATTCCTGGCATCGACGCCTCATCTCTTCCGACTTCTACTTTGAAAGAGGGTTTTAGATTTGGGGGAAATGTTTCCCAAATTCGTCTAACCAAATTGGGGTCAGGAGGATATCAAGATTTCAACTTTTACCCTATAAGTCAAGTTTACAATGACCCCCCCAACATTCCCTCCCCTTTAATAGCAGAGAAACTTTTTAAACACAATGAATTATTATCCTCACTATTCTTCCTCGACTTGCGGGGAAAAAACAATTGTGACACAATAAACACTCCCTTACTCAGGTTCGAGTCCACTACTTTCCCTGCTACTCTAATAGCACCTCCCCCCGCAAAATTTATGCTGTTCATGGCGAAGAACAAGCCAGCCACCAACACAGTTAGAGTTGCCATTGCGGGAGCTCCTATAGGCCCAAGTTTTAGGGTGGCAGCTTGCCCACGAGAAAGAGGTGGTGGTAGCAGTGCTGAGTTCAGTGTTGGATGTTTTCACCTTGCACACATCCTATTGGTGTCAAAATCTCCAGTAGTACAGGAAAATAGTGCTCAGTGGTCGGAAGTGCGCATCGCTTGCGGCTTTGCGTGTGAAGGCTTTGGTAAAAAAAAAAAAAATCTCGAAAGCGAAACTCAGAGCCACAACATTTGTAGTAAAACGCACACATACTCTTTTGGAATTTGCTGTATGTTTGTTACTGTGCCTACGAATTAATTGCTTGTCGTGAGTTGTTGCTAAATCCATGTTTTGGTGTCCTTTGGTACCAGGAGATCACACCAACAACGGAGCACTCATCTGTCCAAAACCTACTCTAAGCTCCCTCGCATTGGTAAAGAACATGTTCCACATTTACACTTTCCTTCTTGAAAGAAGGCGTCCTTCTCCCCGACATACTTCACCAACACTTCATCCCCTTCTTGAAACGAGACCTCTGCTGTCGCTCTCACGTACACAGCCGACACCCCCGCGAATTCTTCCAGGGACATCTTCTGTGGCTGTGTGAAGCGCAAAGAGGAAGAACACGAGTGATTGGCCAGGCAAAGAGGACCTCCCAGGATGTACGCTTCCCGAGCTTCAAACAGCGAAGGATACCTGAGTTCCTGCAGTTCAGCAGAGTCTTCGCTCGGGATCTCCCACACCGGACCCCAAAGAAAATGTTTTGCCATCAAGTCCCCTCTCTCACTCGCAGCGGTTCGGAACAAAAGAGGCCGAGACCGCCGAGCGCACTCTCGTTCACACAGAAGGGGCTGTCGGGGTGAAGGAGAGCGAGGTAGTAGGGCCAGATCCCAGCCAACAAGTCGTTGGTGTTACGTTTCGCGTTGCCTTTCCGGTTTCGGCAGAAGGAGGGGCCGCACTTGAGGGGACTGGCATGTTTCTTCACGAGGGTTCGGAATTCCGTCTTGCTCAGCGGTTGTTGAAAGAGCCTCCTGGTATCGGGTTTCTCCAGGATGTGGGCCTTGAAATACAGCCAGTAGCTCACCGCTCGAGGGATGGCGTTGTGCTTCGAAGTCAACTTGTTCCTCAGTGTCCTGTTTTCTTCCATCATGCCAGCTTCCAGCATCTCAGCTTTTAGAATTTGATGGAATAGGACTAAGAGTGCTTACCACCAACAGGACGAGTGGGCCAAGCAACTCAGTGCAGTGCGGAGGTTCCACCTGTGTTGCCCTGCGCACTCTGTCTGCCTTTCTTGGAACAGCACAATTTTCATTTCTGTTCAGCGGTAAACGCAAAAGTCCGTTCAAAAACAAAATTGTGCTACCAAATGCTCATATTAATTTTGCACGTTCAACCCGCAAAAGAATGTTTTTCGTCTCCTGAACATCCATTGCAGTATGGCCATACTTCCCGCCAAACCCTGGTTGGGGGCCTAACGGTAGAGCCTTCTTTGAAACATACGAACAAAACCACAGCTCCACAAACAAGTCCTCCAGTCGCTGGAGTTCTCTCCTCACACTTTGGTCACAGACAGATGGGAATGCAAATCAACAATAGCGGAAGCAAGATTAACGGTAAGTTTCTTTGTTTATTGTTAAATCAAAACAGTTACTGACTTATGATTTCATCACCAGTAGTGATGGTCACAGGGTTGTAACTTTTGACGGTCCATACTGGTGACCATCACTCGTTCAATCTCCGCATTGTTTATCGCTGCTAATCCCACGATTGCATTATTTGCCGCAGATGATTTCTTGAATGCTGGGATCCTCAACTCCGCTGTGTCGGTGGAACCATGTCTACAACTCCGCTGTGTACCTAGAGCGGGTTCATACCTGAGAAGACCACTTAACTTGCCATCCACTGCAAAGGTAAGTAGGGCTCTCCTCTCACCCATATTGTTACACAGGCTGAACATTCTCGGAAACACGGTCATTTTCCTGAACGTTCAGCCGGTGTTTTTCCGTTTACGAACAAATAAAAACGTTCTTGTTTTTGGCGTACGTTTCCATTTTTTGTGGATAGAGCCAACACTCCCGGACTTGCGAAGAGATAACCATCTGCACCGACGGGAGCATCATTTTTCTAGAGGAGAGATGAAGGATCCAGCGCTGGGTCAATTGATGCGATTGGTTGCTAGGATGTAACCAAAAAAATCTCGCGAATCGGATGTGCGAATTAAATTTTGTATGTAGCCGCCAGATGTGTGCAAAAGCAACAAATAAAGAACAAAACTGCCAACAAACAAACAAAAAAAAAAACCGGCCGTGTTCACTGCAGTACAAACATTAATGTTTTGTTATTGCCAACCGAAAAGAAATAGAATGCCGACACCTACGACAGCCAATCGGAGCTCTTCTCTGGGAGCTATCGGCAAAAGGTTTTTTTCCTTCTTTCTTTTTGACTGAGGCCATTGGAGGCTTTTAAATCGTACCAGCTGCCCATCAGGTTGCGCTTCCTACCTCCCCTCCATCTTCTCTGAGGGAAGTATCAGAGAATGAGATGCAAAACGCCTTGAACCAACCACACCAAAAGGATGATCGCCCTTGTTGGATGATATTGGTTGTGTATGTCATAGGTTTGTGATGCCGGGTCCGCCCGGACTGTTGAGTCCTTGGCTGCAGAAGAGTTCATTGTTTTTGAGTTCTGATAGGAAGAAAGGTTTTTTTCATTAAGGACTTGGTCCCGCCTACATAAATTTATGGTTCACAATTCCTCAATGAAACTAGTGGGCGGGTTCGTGGTTGACCGATGTTGAGGGTAGAAGCTAGTTATAGCATTGGTGATACAAGACGCAAAAAATATGCATTAATATTTACCTCTTACTTTCTGGTTAGCCTGGGAAGCTCATCATCGTCGTCTTCGTAAAAGTTTTTTCGACAGATAACGCCTCGCACCCTTTTCCCTCTACGTGAGCACTTTTCGGATGCCACGAACGCGGCCAACGCACCGAGTATTCGTTATTCGTTCCCGTCACTAGAATCTGCCCATGGAGGAAGAACGAGAAGCGATGACAGTATCAGGAAACGAGTAAACCCCCCTCCAACCAAAGCCACCCCTTTTTTTTTCGTGGTTATGGTTTGGGTTGTTCTTTGGTTGAGTTGAGGCGATGGCTGATATCCACCTGGACTGCAAGGATCTACACCATCCCCCACCTGAAGGATGTAAACCTGCAGAAGTGGCATCAATCTGATGGTGGATCTCGGTTGGGTTAGTTCACCATCACGAAAGTGATGCACGCCCCACGGGGAGTGAGAGCACATCCACTGATGGATGAAGTTCGCCACGCGTTTCACCTGCTACCCGACCACTTTCGACTGGGCCTTCGAGAAGCACGGAAATCTCTCGGTGATGAAGAAGGGCAGCGTGAAGAAAGCACCAATACCACATGAATACGCTACGTGAACAAGGGGAGGCGAGTTCACATAGTGTATCATTTGGACTGGCCGGTCGATTGGACTCTCGGGCATGGATGGCAGAGAACACTCCTGCCTCTGCTAAACTTGCAGGAAGAAGACCAAGCGGGATGACATCGCGACCAAGATCATCGAGGAAGACTACAGCGAACCCTACAATATCGCGAAAGAGGAGCCCGGTTACTTCATGGAACGGAGCAAGCAGGTGCAGGCTTTCATGGAGTACATGAAGCCAGGGAGGCGGAGAAGAAGAAGAGCTCCGATTGGACCCTGCTACAAGAGACCAAAGAATGGGGGATGGGTTGGCTCAAGGTCATCCGCTGGCTGAATTTCATGATCCGACAACCCCCCCCACCACATCGGAAGACCGAGACACCTCTACGTGCACGGGAACACCCGACTCGGAAAGACCACGCGTCTCATCAACCCCCTCAAGAAGAAGCTCCACTGCTACACGATCACCAAGGACGAGCTCCAGAACACACTGTGGAGGGATGGCTACGACCTGTGCATCATGGATGACTTCAAAGGCCAGAAATCGATCATCTGGATGAACGAGTTCCTGGGGTCGAAGAACATGTGGGTGCCGGGAGGTACGCACATGAGGAAGACCCGCATCGTTCCCACCATTGCATCTCCAACTTTCCTTTGGCGAAATGTTATCCCTTGGTGGCCAACGGCCAATGTGAAGACGAATCCTTCAACGCCCTCAAGGACAGGTTCATTGAGGTCGAGCTGGCTCAACAAGGCAGCCCCTTCGATGTGTCCGATGCAGACGAGCGGCTGGCAAATGAGATGATGGAATACATCTTGAGAGAAGAAAAATGTGCCACCAAACCTATGGAAGAGGGTGGCGGCAAAAACGTGATGATTAAGTAGGGTGATGGTAGACAAAATGGACAAGAAAGAAAGAAAAAACAAATTACACCTACCTCAAGCAACCTTGTGTGCAGGAATAAACAGCTGTGGAAGGCTTAGCCTGCATTTATGGTTTACTGTTCAAAGCTTTAGGCTCGGTGTGAGTCTCTTGAATACATGTCTTCTGGTACAGGTCCTTTTCCATATACCCGAAAAGAGAAAACAAACCTGAAGTAAGCACCGTCATGCACAAGGGGATGGAGAAGCACCAAAAGAAGATCGAAGGAAGAGGTGAAGAAGACGATATAAAAGCATCTTGCCTCCCAAAAAAAGGTGGCACTGCCGATGATATGGATGAGCTCCGTCGTCCGGAGGCTTCGATGCACAAGCTCTTTCTCGAGACCCATATCCCAAGAATAAGAGGCGAGGTACCCTTCGCGGTGTCATTGATTGCCGCGGTCGATGGCGTTCGCTTCCTCGCGGTGGACGAGAGGCCCTTCTTCAAGTCCAAGCAGTGATGAATCTAGGGGAAAGAGCTTGTGCATCCTGAATTGGTTCAAGCGTCGCCTCAGACTGTTTGTGTGCATGTTGTCTTCCACAAATAGGGCACACTCCCAGAGGTTCTCTGATTTAGTTGGTCCAGGAGAGAAACCAAAGTGATTTTTCTCCATGTTGTGAGAGATTAACAACCCTCGAGGGTCTAAGCCGTTTCCGAGGACAGCTTGCTTTGGGTCTCCTTGGTGTACCATTGTCGGGACTGATTGAGGTAAAGTTAGAGGAGATAGAGATAGGGATGAGAGAAGGAAGCTTGTTGTGATGTGTCATAAATAGGGGGGAAGAGGGGGGTAGAGGCAACAACACTTTTGTCAAGCTGTGAGAGCGTAATTTGGATTACCTTTATATTTCGGCCTTTAAAGGCGTAGTGCTCCTTACAGAAGAGAAGATCGACTTTGCTCTTCACAGCAATGAATCGAGCCACCTTCATCCCCTTCCTTCTCTCCTCTCTCACAGACTTGGGGGCCAAGAAATTTCTAAGTCCGCAAGAAATTTTTTGCGCACAGAGAAAAAAAACCGCCTGCATGTCATGTCCAACCTGTCTGCACGTGCGTTATGAATTTCCAAGAAAGAACCGGCACAAAGCGCAACATTGGCATTTCCATTGAGGAAACTTCGAACCAAACGGCTACTTTCCTCTGTTTCTTTTTCACTTTTCCTGAGCCCTCAACAGCGCCGCAGCCTGGCCATAACATGTATTTGAAGCGCGTTACTTAGGATCACTCCAATGCTAACGCTGAAAATGTTGAAAACGGTTCTACTGGTGTGCATCAGACGACGAACCAAGGCAACAACAAGGTGTTCCACCAATATCCCTTGCTTACTAAACAACTAACCTCTCCTCAACCTTGTTTGATCTTGTGGTGGTTGTTCGTTGAAGGCTGCTCAACCCATTTCGCACAAGGTTCGTCTCTCCCATAGCTTAAAGCAGCTAGAGGAGCTCCGTAAGCGTGAAGAAGAAATCCGCTCTCGCGAACAGGAGATAGCCGAACGTGAAGAAGACCTACGCATACAAAATCGAAACCTACAGCAGAGGTACCTCTTGTGTTGTTGTCGTTGTTGAATTTTCCTCTTTTTTAATTGAAAAAATGAATGAATGAATCCTTCTAGAATCTCGGGTGCTCGGAGCCGAAAGGGTGCATGCCATGCAGCTCATAGCACAGCGTGCCATCAACGACCTTGAAAACCTTACACCGCTGTTTGAAGATTCTGGCCCAAATCCAACAATGATTTGATGAACAGTTGCAGAGGATGATGACGTTGTGTGGTTCCCACAGCTAAAGAAGCTTCCAACAACAACAACAACAACAAATAAAAGCTATTCTCTTGAGGGTCTTTTGGAAGCACATGTGGTCATTCTGCTTTTTTTGGGGGGGTAGTTTTTCTTGTTTCTCCTTCCTTGAAAACTAGCTATACCATACCCCAGAATCCCCTGCTCAAGATCAAAAGGACCATCCTTCTACCTCCATTTGAATTCGAACCCAACGGAACAAAGAACATGTTGTAGCGCAAAGGGCATGAAAGACATGATTTTTAAAACCAATGACAAATGCGTGATTCTGCATTACGTGCTTGAGTATCTTTTCCAGATCTATCAGGCTTTGCTTCTTGGCTCTATTTGTTTCGACCCAACAGAACAGGGCTCGTGGCCCATTTTCGAATTTTTTTTCTTCAAGGGAAACGATAAGCCGCTAAAGCGAGAAGTGTTATAGAAAGCAGCTGTGGTCAAACCAATAACAGCTTGCAAATGTTGTTTGTTTGGTCCCACCAATACAGTCACAGCAGACTCCGCATGATCATAGCAACGATGTGCTTAAGCGCACACGACTTCTCAAATTTGGCCCTTTTATCTCGTGCGGATCAATAGATCAAAGAATCGAACCCAGGAAGCATGTTTCTGCTGAAACACGTCTCAGACCTTCAGCAAAAATAGCTTCCTTCTGTCCAATTATACTGGAACCAACAGCTTCTCGATCTCAGACAGTAAGATTCAGCTGTTTGTGATCATCTGCGGTACCAGAGCGTGCAGCGGTGAATAGGGCTTCGAGGGTAGCTTGCGCCTTGATGAATCCTTTATCGGCTACCAGCTGCAGTGGCGGACGGCTAGGAAACAACAGCGTCGACCGTAAGCTGCAGATAGGAGACCGATGGGTTATATTTATGGAAGGGAGAATTTGCGTGTATTCTTGTTGGAAAGGGCCATACGAGCAAAAATGAAAAAGAGCACAGACATTCCATTTCGCGTGTGATTTGAGGGCCAAAGGATAAGAGATTGGTTTCTTGGCGAGTGGCGCCCTCTGTCTGATCAAGAAACCGCACCCTCTTCTGGCTGGTCCCCTGAGCTTGTCGGATAGCTTCCGTTTTGGCTCTTGCAGCCTCGGCCTCTGCCGCCACGGATGTTCTGGATCTTTCCCTCCAACTTCTTTGTGAGAAAGAGAAAGAAAAAGGGGAAGGGGGATAGAAGGATCTCACCTCAGCTCCCAAACGTTGGTGGCCCACCTTTTCGTCAAAAGCCTCGCGAGGCCTCGTGCCTCCGGCGGCACGTTCCTTTAGTCCCGTTGTCTTCAATGATTCTAGAGAGGACATGGAAATCTTCTATCGTTGGTTACATTGTTTGTTGTGGACAAGGTTCTTTGTGGTTTTTATATATCTAAATATATTGTGCACATACTACTGTTTCCAAACCTCTTAGGGATCTTTTTTAATTTGGTGGCCCTTCCGGATTGATGGCTGGATCAAAAAGCTTTTTCCTTTTGGCAGATTTAGTCTTATCCTCAGGTATCGGAGGTTCGGAAAAGATCTGGATTCACGATAGCTGACCAGAAGGAGGGCAAACAACCGAGCAGCGAATTTCCATTTGTGTACTTTTACATCTATCAGAATCAACGGCTCTGGAGGGCTCCAGGCATTTCAGGTTCATCATCCAAAATCATAATGCAAGAAACTGCAGTGGGTATGGCAAGTGCAGTGAGCTTTGTCGATTTGCATAACCTTGTTCCTGGATTCAACGGCTGTTTGTTTGTGAGGGAATTTCTTTAGCGTCTTACACGTCCAAAAAACAATACGACGGGTTACCTTGGTATATTGTCCCTCTATTACCTCCCCTCAAGTTGGTCCTACTACTCCATGCTCACGCCCCCTTAACAGGAGATAGCACTGCTGAGAACATCCTTGCCGGCCTTGATCACTGCAGCAAAAGTGCTCGCCCCGTTTGGAACGTCCCTCGTGATACCCTGGTCTTGCGCAACTGTTTCTCCAAGCATTCTGTTCAGCTGCTCCAGGTGGTTTATCAGCGTGTTCTCAAATGACCCCTCCCTCCATCCCGTGCTGAGAGAGAAGGGGGAGTGGACAGGATTGCCAACGTATTCGTGCCGAGTGTCGGGCTTAAGTCATCCTGTCGGCATCACCGACACTCTTCAGCACTGGGATGAGAGCTTTCTTCTTCCAACAACCTATATCTTCCTGACTAAAGAGTTGCATAACGGGCATGTCAAAGTTACCCGGATCATTTGGGGTCCATATCCTCATAGGGCGAGCCTTTGGTTCGATGGCTTCCAAAGTACGTACTCCCTTCAATCGAATTATTTCTTTGAGATCCCCTCTCCTAAAAGTAGTATTTTTGTGTTCACCAGGTGGTGGAGACCCGAAGAAGTTCTTCTTGTTACCCGTTAGTCATAGTTGTGTAGCAGACAGCAGTAGATTCCTGAGAGAACACATGGTACTCAGTGGCTTTGGAATGATCGAAGTAGAGAGAAGCGAAGGACTTTGGAGGAAGATCAGACAGCGACTGGAAGCTAACATGCAGGCTAAGCAACTTGGGCTTAAACTCTTCGGAGCACAGGTAGGGCGAAGCACTTCGCCCCAACTCCCCCCGAATAGGTACCGCACCCTTTTAAAAAAAAAAAAACTAAAAAAGTCCGTAAAACACAGAGTTTTTGTTATTTGGAGGAATAAGGCGAAAACATGAACCCGCCAATTAAAACTCTCGAAATTTGTTGACACACAAGGATCGATACCGTTC